>ULXX01083435.1_pt1 | contig 11101 bp, 10 predicted proteins | sample 1961621 | NCBI WGS metagenome assembly ULXX01 (sample SAMEA4835848, study PRJEB28245) | human gut metagenome | biome: gut microbiome; material: fecal sample | place: Denmark | collected 2008
CGCCGTACAAAAAACCTATCGTTATTTGGTGTCCAAAGGATACGCTTACGAGATCTGCAAACAGGCGATCAGGGGATTGGAGGAAGAAGCATGCGACGCGTATTGACGATCGCGCAGATGCGGGAAGGCGACCGCTATACGATCGAGCGCCTGGGGATTCCGGAAGAGGATCTGATCCTGCGTGCGGGCGAGGCGCTGGCCGGGGCGATCAGGAAGAGATTTCGCGGAGGGCGGGGATTATTCGTCTGCGGCCGCGGGAACAACGGGAAGGACGGCGCCGCGGCGGCGCAGTCGCTCGCCCTGTCGCACGGCTTTCATCCGGACGTCTTTTGGGTGGAACAGTCTTCTGACGGCGTCTTTCAAGGCGCGTACGATATCGTCGTGGACTGTATTTTCGGGATCGGACTGAACCGCGCGCCGGAGGGGAAATACCGTGCGGCAATCGAGGCGATCAATGCTTCGGGCGCATTTGTGGTCGTATGCGATATCGCGAGCGGAATGAATGCGGATACCGGTTTTCCGATGGGCGCCGCCGTGCGGGCTGATATGACGGTTGCGATTCAGGAGCTGAAATACGGGCATCTTATAAACGACGGCATCGATTATGCGGGCGAAACGGTCACTGCGGATATCGGCATCAGCCTGTGGGAAGATAACTACGGATATTGTCTGGAGCGGGAAGATATCGCCGCTTTTTTCCCCGACCGTGCGCGCAACGTGCACAAGGGAAAGTTCGGTAAAAGCTGCCTGATCGGCGGAAGCCGCGCATATTCGGGCGCCGTATTGCTGGCGGCGCAGGGCGCCGCGGCGCTGAAGATGGGATGCGGTTACGTCAATCTCGCCGTTCCGGCCGGGCTCTTTGACTTATATATGGGAAAGGTCCCCGAATGCACCATGAAATATGCTTTGCCGGAGGAGAACGGGGAGCTTATCTGCGATCCCGCGGTGTTGGAAGAGATCTGCGCGAACAGCCGTGCGGTAGCTGTCGGAATGGGAATGGGGACTTCAGATGCGGTTTATTCGATTGTCTCGTTTCTGATCGAGCATTTTCCCGGTGTCCTGGTGATCGATGCGGACGCGCTGAACGCCCTGTCTGTTCACGGCATTGAAATTCTAAAGCGGCGAAGAGGAGATGTACTCCTGACGCCGCACGTCGGCGAATTTTCCCGATTGTCCGGAAAGTCTGCCGAAGTGATTTTAAACGATCCCGTCGGATCGGCGCGTAGTTTTGCGGCGGAGCACGGCGTAACGGTGCTGCTAAAGAGCTGTGTTTCCGTTCTCACGGACGGAGCGCGCGTGTGCCTCAATGCAACCGGTTCCTCCGGCATGGCGAAGGGCGGGAGCGGAGACGTGCTATCCGGTTTTATCGTCGGCCTGGCGGCAAGGGGCCTGGACGCATTCTGTGCGGCGTCTGTCGGCAGCTGGGTGATGGGCAAGGCGGGGGAACGCGCGGAAAAGGAACTGACCGCTTACGCAATGACGCCTTCGGAAGTAGTCGGAAAAGTGGGCGAAGTGCTGCGTTCTCTGGGAAGAGAAGAAGGAGAAAGAATATGAATGTAAATGAAAGTATGTTTCAGCTGGGAAATCAGCGCTCGGTCATCAGGGAGATTTTTGAGTATGCAAAAATGAGAAAGAAGGAGATCGGCGCGGAAAACGTGTATGATTTTTCCATCGGGAATCCTTCCGTCGCGCCGCCGGATTCGGTCAAAAAAACAATTTTAAACTTAATCGAACACGAAGACGCGGTCGCGCTTCACGGATACACCTCTGCACAAGGAGATTATTCGGTAAGAAAGGCGATTTCCGAACATCTTTATGACAGACATAATTATGTTGTTTCGCCCGATTTTATCTATATGACGGCGGGCGCGGCGGCATCGTTGTCCGTCTCATTGACGGGGCTGTTGAACCGGGGAGATGAATGCGTGGTCTTTGCTCCGTATTTTACGGAATACAAAGTCTTTGTGGCGCAGGCGGGCGGAACACTGGTGGTATCCGAACCCGAACGGGACACTTTCCAGATCGATTTCGGCGATTTTGAAAGCAGGCTGTCTCCGCTCACCAAGGCGGTGATCGTCAATTCGCCGAATAATCCCAGCGGCGTGGTCTATACGGAGGAGACGATCGTTAAACTTTCGGATATTCTCAGACGGAAACAAGAGGAATACGGGCATCCGATTTATATCGTCACGGACGAACCCTACCGCGAACTGGTGTATGGCGGCGTTTTTGTCCCCTTTATTCCGCGGTATTATGCCAATACCTTAGTCTGCTATTCTTATTCCAAGACCCTTTCTCTGCCGGGGGAACGGATCGGTTACGTCATGTTTTCGCCGGATGCAGAGGATGCCGTCAGCGTCTATCTGGCCGTTTTGGGGGCTGGGCGGTCTTTGGGCTATGTCTGCGCCCCGAGCCTGTTTCAGTTCGTCGTCCGCGAATGCGTCGGCCAGCTGTCCGATATTTCTGTATACGAGAGGAACCGGAAACTGCTGTATGAGGGATTGGTCTCCTTCGGTTATCACTGCATCAAGCCGGACGGCGCTTTTTATCTCTTTGTCGAAACGCCCGAGCCGGACGCGGCCGCTTTTTGCGAGAGGGCGAAAAGGCACGAGCTCTTGCTGGTCCCGTGCGACGGGTTCGGCGTGAAGGGATTTGTGCGGATCGCGTACTGCGTATCGACCGAACAGATTGAACGGGCGCTCCCCGCGTTCAAGGCTTTGATGGAGGAGTACCGCGGCTGACGGGGGAAAGAAAATAAACATAAATGAGCGAAAAAAACAGCGCATTCTGCCGCGGAGAGCGGCGCCATGCGCTGTTTTCATGTGTCGGGTACGGGCGGCAATGTGCCGTTTTAAATCAATTCCAGTTTGCGATAGTTGAATTTTACGATGGATGTTTCGACCTGTGCGGTCTTGGTTTTCTGCTGGACCTCTTCCATCTTGGTCTCCACCGAATCCAGGTCGAGCTCCATGATTTTGTTCTGATCGTCGATCAGAAATTTTTTGCCGTAAAGGGATTTCGTCTCCACCAGGATATTCCCCGAAAATTGAATCAGGTTATTATCCTTATCGATGATTTTGCCTTTGAGCTCCACATTTTTGGTGATGTCTTCCAAGCCGTAGCAGGTAAAAGAGCGGCACTCTTTTTCGAAGACCATCTCTGCAGTAATGATTGCATCCGAAACTTTATCAAAAAAACCCATATCAATACCTCCGCTATTATTATAGCACAATTTTGAAAAATGTCAACTGAGAAACATTGACGATTCTGTTTTTTCGTGTTACAATTCTGATATGAGAATGAGGCGCAAAAAACATTTGCAGGAACGGCTGGATGCCGTTCGCGGGTATCTCGCGGCGGTTGAGCGCGAGGGTTTTTATTTTGACCCGGCGCGCTGTAAGGCCGATCCCGTGGATCTGGAAGCACTGTTCGGAGAAAAACCGGTGGAACTGGAAATCGGCTGCGGCAAGGGCGGATTTATCGACCGACTTTCCGGACTTCATCCCGACGTCGGTTATTTGGCGGTGGAACGCGTGAGCAACGTGATCGTGTGCGCGGCGGAAACGGCGCGCGAGAGGGGACGGGAAAATCTGCGCTTTCTCAACGTCAGCGCGGAAAATCTCCTCTATTATCTCCCGTCTCATAAAATACGGGCGATTTACCTCAACTTTTCCTGTCCGTATCCCAAAAAGACGTATGCCAATCATCGACTCACGCATCCTAAATTTCTGAAGATTTACAGGGAACTGCTGACGGAAGACGGAGTGATTGCGCAAAAAACGGATAATGCGGCGTTTTTTGCGTATTCGCTGCGCTCTTATTCTGAAAACGGCTTTGAAATTATGATGCAGACGGATGATATTGTCCGCGACGGCTGGGAGAATCTTCCCACCGAATACGAAAATAAGTTTGTTGCAGAGGGGAAGAATATTTACGGCGCAAAAATTTCCCTTAAAATTTAAAAAAATTTCGCTGAAACTCTTGACAAATTTATTTTTTGCAGTTATAATAATGATAATCATTATTGTTTAAGGAGGCGCAATGAGATATTCCCGCCAGAGAGAATTGGTTTTGAATTTGGTGAAGGCGAGTTTTTCTCACCCTACGGCGGAGGAGGTCTACGAGCAGGCGAAGGCCGTCGAACCTTCCATCAGTTTGGGAACGGTATACCGCAATCTGAAATGCCTGGCGGAAAACGGAGATCTCGTAACGCTCGAGACGATGGATAAAAAGCTGCACTATGACGGCCATGTGGATTCCCACCGTCATTTTATCTGTAAGAAGTGCGGTAAGATCGTAGACTTATATGTCAAATCGGAAATACCGGAAGAACTGTCCGACGCGGGCTTTGTCGTGGAAGATGAAAAATGCATCTATTACGGCGTCTGCTCGGATTGTTTGAAATAATAAAATCTGCAAAAAAGGAAAAAGGAGAACGTTATGAAAAAATTTGTTTGCCAAATCTGCGGTTATGTTCACGAAGGGGACAGCGCCCCCGAATTCTGCCCTCAGTGCAAAGCGCCCGCTTCCAAATTCACGGAAGTCGTGGAAAATGAAAAAGTCTGGGCGGCTGAACACGTCGTCGGCGTTGCGAAGGGCGTAGATCCCGAGATCATCGAAGGGCTGAGAATGAACTTCAACGGCGAGTGCACCGAAGTCGGCATGTATCTGGCGATGGCGCGCGTCGCGCACAGAGAGGGGTATCCCGAGATCGGTCTCTACTGGGAAAAGGCGGCTTACGAAGAGGCGGAACACGCCGCGAAGTTTGCGGAACTGCTGGGTGAAGTCGTAACGGATTCCACCAAAAAGAATCTCGAGATGAGAGTGGAGGCGGAAAACGGCGCTACCATGGGGAAATTTGAACTCGCGAAAAAGGCAAAGGAACTGGGGCTGGATGCCATCCACGACACCGTGCACGAAATGGCGCGCGACGAAGCGCGTCACGGCAAAGCCTTCGAGGGACTGCTGAAGAGATACTTCAACAAATAAAATAAAGTTACAAGGAAACAAAACGGGGCATGCGCCGGGACGGCAGCATGCCCCTTTTTATTTACTTGCTTGACTTTCTCCTGTTATGCTCCTTACAGAGTAATTGACAATTCGCAATGTTTGTTTTGCCGCCTTCACACCACGGCGTTATGTGGTCGGCTTCCATTTCTTCCGGCGCATAATGCGTTTTTTCCCGGTGTTCGGCTGCACAATGCGGGCAGATACCCTTTTGTCGTTCGTAAACCTGCCTTTTTTCATTGTCTGTAAACGCACGGATATTGAGGTGTTTTTCATTGCCGGAAAGCAGATATTCGTAGATTCCCGATCGCTTTGTTATGTCGTCGTCCTGCATAAGGGCGGCGATTTTTGTCTCTAATTCCTGCGGGTTATATACATTTTCACCGTATGTATTGTAGAGAATACCCCAGGCAAGGCCTTTCATTTCCCTGCGGTATTTCGGGAAGATGGTTTGCACCCACGATATGACCGACTGGAAATATTGCCATAAAGGCGTTGCATGGCTGTCATGCTGATGAATGGACATATAGTCTTCGGGTTTTCTCTTTTCTTTGGCGGAAATCCAAGTTAAAACCGTTTCCAGATAATCTTGTCTGTTCACTTCGCCATTGAGATATTTATTGGCTAAAAGGTAAGCCACACAGCCGTTTTTGGAAAAATAGCGCTTAGCGTCCGAGAGCCATTCGCCCGTATAAATCGCATTTCTCAATTCCTGTTCTTTTAATTGCACGCCCGCGATATTGATTATTTTAAACCAATCGAGTTTTTCTTTGTCGTTGCCTTTGCAAATATAAATCATCAGGGGGTAGTCGAGTATTTGGTTTTTCTCCGTTTCGGTGAGATTATGGAAAGCGCGGCTGTCAAGTGAAAAATCGCCGTTGACATATTGACAGATAGAAACCGTGCGTTGCTGACCGTCAAGCAGTTCAAACTTGCCGTCATCATTTTCCACCCAGTACATGACGTTGAGGGGAAACCCCTTTACAACGGTTTCTATCACGGCGTTGCGCTGTTTTTCTTTGTAAATAAATTCGCGTTGAAAAGCGGGGCGTATGTTGAGGTTGCCGCCGTAGCCGACAACGCCGTTTTCCCGGCTGTCAACGTACCCGTTCACGATTTCCCTGACCGTTATCTCCTGTAATTGTATATCCATTTACTTCTTTCTCCTAATCAGTAACCTCTGATAGACTTTTATTCCGTTTATGACACCGGCCGCATTTAAGTCATACACACCATTTTTACCGAACAATTCAAAATAACGTCTTTTACACTCATCACTTGTATATATGCGAGTTTTCAAACCATATAAATCTAAATTTTCACACATTCCTACAATTTCGTATTCTTCGAGATTATATTTGTGCAAAAAAGTGATAGGCACGCCCATTATACCAAAATAATCTTTTGGAATATCCGTTACCTTACTGACTTCTATGGCGTCATAATTATCGTATTTAGGATAATCAACTTCGTTATACTGCTTAAAAGGTATTACGTTTTCCCTAAGTGCATATATATTAAAATTGGTAAACCATACAACACTTTTTACAAAAGCAAACTTTTTCCCGTTTTCGATTTTCCCCGTTTTTTCAGTTAAAGGGTAATCATCAGGAACTTGAAAATAACGGTTACTGCCGTTCATAGTCAATCCCAAAAAAAGTTGATTATTTTTAATTAAAGGAAAAATTTCTTTATATGTAATCGCATTTTGATTGCCTATAATGATAAACTTTTTTCCATATTCTATAAGTTGTGCAACATATTCTCTGAACAAGGAAAACGGGGGATTTGTAACGACAATATCCGCTTCCTTCAAAAGATCAATACACTCTTGCGAACGGAAATCGCCGTCGCCGTTCAATACGGATAATGTATTTTTATGGTTTTTTAAAAGATATTCCACGTCAGATAAATTCACTGCGCCGTCGCCGTTATAGTCAAGCACTTCCGTTATTTCAATTTTATACGGTTGCTTCCCGTTTTCTGTTGTTACAACAATATTTGCATTATCAAAAAGAGAAAGTTGCACCCACGCTACAGGAGAAGTTGCATAACAGGTGCAGATCAATTTCTTTAAACCCAAATGATTAAAATTCATTGCGAAATATTTAAAAAAATTGCTTTCAAAGGGATCATCGCAATTACAAAATATCGTTTTTCCTTTAAATTGCAATTTATAGTATTTTAGCTCCTTTTCAATATCTATCAACTGAGTATAAAATTCGTCTTTTTTGGCATTTTTTGCATTGGTTAAGGCTGTATTAGTCGCCATTCATACGATGCTCCTTATATATAGTCGCACCGTTTTAAAATAAAAAAGTGCGCAACCGGAGTTACGCACATAAAACGCAGACTCCAGAAGTCGCCAAACCAACCAAAATAGCACGGGATATCCACATTACCATAATGGCGGAATCTGCATTTTTACAAATTCATACATTATGATAATGGGTAAAAAAAGGTATACTATCCCTACTATCCCCAAATTGCTATTTAGTTGGTTTGGCACCTTTAGTATAGCACACTTAAACTATTTTATCAAGCAGTTTTTTATATGAAAAAACTCGGCCGGATATCAGCCGAGTTTCACGATTTCCATTACGCCGGATCAATTTAAATCACGCGCACGCGGATGACGCCGTCTATTTTCCGCAATTTATCAACGGCGAATTCCGGTATATCGGTATTGACGTCAATGATGCTGTAAGCGTAATTTCCTCTGCTTTTGTTGACAAAATTTTCGATGTTCGCTCCGTTTTCCGCGAGTACGGAAGTGATTTTTGCGATCATGCTGTTCTGATTGAGGTGATGCAGGGTGATTCTGGATCTGCCCGAGCGGGGGAGCGAACAGTTCGGATAATTGACGCTGTTCGCGATATTGCCGTTTTCCAAATAATCCTTCAGCTGTTTAGCCGCCATCACCGCGCAGTTGTCCTCCGCCTCCACGGTCGACGCGCCGAGGTGCGGAATGCAGATCGCGTTTTCCGCGCCGATCAGATCGTTATGCGGAAAATCGGTGATATACCGGCCGATTTTCCCGGAAGCAAGCGCTTTCAGCAGGGCAGGGACATCGACCAGTTCGCCGCGGGCGAGGTTGACGAGCACGGCGCCGTCCTTCATTTTTGCAAACGCCTGTCCGTCAAACATGTCTTTGTTCTGATCGGTCAGGGGAATATGAACGGTGATAAAATCGCACTGTCCGTATAATTCGTCCAGCGTCTTGATTTCGCTGACGTGTCGGGATAGGAGCAGCGCGTTGGAAACGGATAAATAGGGATCGTACCCGAAGACCTCCATGCCGAGCCCGACGGCGGCGTTCGCTACCTGTACGCCGATCGCACCCAAGCCGATTACGCCCAGCTTTTTGCCGTACAGTTCGCCGCCCGAAAAGGCTGATTTTCCCTTTTCCACGCGTTTGTTTAAATCTTCGCTGTCCTTGAGTGTTTTAACCCATTCGATCGCGGGTATAATTTTACGCGCGCCCAATAAAAGCGCGGCAATAACCAGCTCCTTGACGGCGTTCGCGTTGGCGCCCGGCGTATTGAACACGACGACGCCCTTTTCGGCGTATGCTTGGGCGGGAATGTTGTTGGTTCCCGCTCCCGCGCGTGCAACTGCCAGGACGCTCTCCGGCAGGGCATAGTCGTGCATTCCGAAGCTGCGCACCAGAATGCCGTCCGGGGCGGCGCAGTCTGCGGACACGGAAAATTGTCCGTCGAACACGCCGCCGATCGCGGGGCTGATGTTGTTTAACGTCAGAATCTGTTTCATACCGTACCTCCCTTGTGCCGCAGTTCAAATTGCTGCATGAACGCGATCAGCGCTTTTACCCCCTCTGTCGGCATTGCGTTATAGATGGAGGCGCGCATTCCGCCGGTGAGACGGTGCCCCTTGAGGGATACTAATCCGTGTTCGGCGGCTTCTTTGACGAACGCTTCGTCCGTGGCTTTGTCCGGCGTCGTAAAGGGGACGTTCATGATCGAGCGGTCCTGCGGAATTACCTCGTTTCTGTAAAAGGATGAGCTGTCGATGAAGTCGTAGAGGAGCTTTGCCTTGTATTCGTTGATTGCCTGAATTGCCTTTACGCCTCCCAGCTTTTTCAGCCAGCGGAAAACCAGCATCGCCATGTAGATGGAAAAGCAGGGCGGCGTATTGTAAAGGCTGTTTTCCTTTGCCTGCGTCTCATAGCTCAGCATGGTCGGGCAGAGAGGGGACTGTTTTCCGACGAGATCCTTTCGGACGATGACGATGGTCAGCCCCGCGGGCGCGATATTTTTCTGCGCGCCGGCATAGATCAAACCATAATCGGATACGTCTGTTTCCTGACTTAAAATGCTCGAACTCATGTCGCAGACCAGCGGAGCGGAGGTTTTCGGGAGTTTCGTGAACCGCGTGCCGAAAATGGTGTTGTTATGCGTGAAATGTACGTAATCGATGCCCTCGCGGAAAGCGGTTGCATCCATGTCGGGAATATAGGTAAAGCTGCGGTCTTCGGATGACGCTGCGACAGCCATATCGCCGTATCTGAGCCCTTCCTGATACGCTTTCTTGGCGAAGTTGCCCGTTACGACGTAATCCGCCTTTCCGTTTTTCAAAAGATTCAAAGGGATTGCGGAAAACTGCTGCGAAGCGCCGCCCTGCACGAATAATGTGAAATATTCATCCGGAATGGATAATAATTCGCGCAAAAGCGCCTGCGCTTCGTCGTTGACGGCCATAAAATTTTTGGAACGGTGGCTCATCTCTGTGATGCTCATTCCCGAATTATCGTAATTTAAGAGGGAAGATTGGGCAGTTTGCAGGACTTCGAGGGGAAGCATGGACGGCCCTGCGGAAAAATTATAGACGCGCATAAAAATGCCCTCCTGAAAATATTTAATCACTATTATATATGATTTTTACTTTTTTTTCAACTGTTTTGACGCATGTAATTTTCAGGAAAGTATTTTTCCCGGGCGGGATTTATGCCGTAATACCTTTACTTTTCGCAGAAAAAAAGGTATAATATAAAAAAACGAAATGATAGGAAGGAGTTATCTCTTGAAAAACGATAAACAACTGAAAGTCAGATTCCTGGGCGGGGTGGGAGAAATCGGCAAGAATATGACCGCTCTTGAATACGGCAAGGATATTATCATCATCGACGCGGGGACGTCTTTCCCCTCAGATGATATGCCGGGGATCGATCTCGTTATTCCGGATATCAGTTATCTGATTGAAAACAGAAACAAAATCCGCGGCGTCGTCATCACGCACGGGCACGAAGACCACATCGGCGGTCTGCCTTACCTCTTAAAAGAACTCAACATCCCGGTATTCGGCACCAAGCTCACGCTTACGCTGGCGGAAAACAAGCTGAAGGAACACAACCTCAACAACGTCAGCCTGAACTGCATCAAACCGGGCAGTATCGTCAAGCTGGGGTGTTTTACGGTGGAATTTATCAACGTCAACCACTCGATCGCGGGCGCGGTCGCGTTGGCGGTCACCACTCCGGTCGGCGTCGTATTTCATACGGGGGATTACAAGATCGATTTTACGCCGATCAACGGCGAGCATACCGATCTCGGCCGCATTGCGGAGATCGGCGGAAACGGCGTGTTGCTGCTTTTGGCAGAGTCCACCAATATCGAGCGCCCCGGCTATACGATGAGCGAGCGCGTCGTGGGGGAGACGTTCGACCATATTTTCTCTGACAATATCGGCCGCCGTCTGATTATCGCGACCTTTGCGTCCAACGTCCATCGGCTGCAGCAGATTTTGGATATGGCGGTGAAATACCGCCGGAAAGTCGTGTTTTCAGGACGCAGCATGATCAACGTCGCGGACGCGGCTTCCAAAATCGGGGAGCTGAAAATTCCGCAAAATCTCGTAATCGATATCGATAAAATTAAAAATATGAAGGACAGCGAGCTCGTGATCATTTCAACGGGATCGCAGGGTGAGCCGATGAGCGCGCTCACCCGCATGGCGTCGGGCGAGTTCAATAAGATCAAGATCGGGAACAACGACACCGTCGTCATCAGCGCTTCTCCCATTCCGGGCAACGAAAAAATGGTTTACGGGGTCATCAACAACCTCTATCGGCTGGGGG
>ULXX01005687.1_pt1 | contig 11098 bp, 10 predicted proteins | sample 1961621 | NCBI WGS metagenome assembly ULXX01 (sample SAMEA4835848, study PRJEB28245) | human gut metagenome | biome: gut microbiome; material: fecal sample | place: Denmark | collected 2008
TGTACCGGCTCAGCGTCTTTATCAACGGCAAGCACTTCTTTTCCTGCCTGCGCAAGTGTCGTTGCTACAGAAAAACCAAACTTTCCAAGTCCAATGACTGCATACTGTTTACTCATTTCTTTTCCTCGTTTTCTGAAATCTGTCCTGTTTTTTATTTTCCCAACTATCCAATCAGAATCCGCTGCTCCGGTCTCTGAATATCGACATCTTTTCTTCCTGTTCTGCGGCGCAGTGCGACAGCCAGCGTCACCGGCCCGATTCTTCCCATAAACATAACCAGAATAACAATCACCTTTCCCATAAAAGGAAGCGTCGGCGTCAGGGAACGGGTGAGGCCCACCGTTGCAACCGCAGAAATAATTTCATACGTACAATCCAGCAGCGGGCTTCCGGTTACGGAAATCAGCAGCACGGTGGCAGTAAAGACTGTCGTCAGTACAAAAAAGAAAATGACGACAGCGGTACGGATATTTTCTTCCATCACTTTCCGCCCCCAGGCCACCGTATCTGAGTCTCCGCGAATATAGGAGGCAACCAGCACAACCAGAATGGCAACCGTTGTCGTCTTAACACCACCTGCCGTTCCCATCGGGGAGCCACCGATGAACATGAGAACCATACTTACCATTGCAGAGCTGTCCGAGAAATCAGCCTGCGGGATCGTCTCAAAACCTGCCGTTCTTGTCGTCACGGACTGAAAAAAAGCCGCCATGACCTTCTGCGCCGGTTTCAGGCTGCCAAGTGATGGCGCGTGATTCCAGTCCAGTGCAAGAATCAGCAGTGCTCCACCGAACACCAGAATCATGGTTGTCGTTAAAACCAGTTTCGTATGAAGCGTGAATCCTCGCACAAAATTTTTACGGGGCCGTTTTCCCTTCACAAGCTCCTGCACCCGCTCCATAACTTCCCACCAGACGGGAAAACCAAGACCGCTCAAAAGAATCAGTCCCATCGTCGTAAAGTTTATCAGCGGGTTCGTTACAAACGGAGCAAAAGAGGCTTCGCCAACGAGATCGATTCCCGCATTACAGAAAGCGGAAACGGCGTGAAAAATACTGTAGCCGATTCCCTTCCAGAAGCCATACTCCGGCACAAACCAGAAGCTATACAGAACCGCCCCCGCAATCTCTACGGTTGCTGTTCCAATCAGAAGCCGGCGCACGATGCCCACACTGCCCTTTAAAACCGGCAGATTATAGGTATCCTGAATTAATTTCCGGCTCTGCAGACTGATTTTCCGGCGCAGGATCAGAAACACCATCGTCAGGCACGCCATGATGCCAAGACCTCCGAACTGAATCAACCCGAGGATCACAATTTTTCCAAAGGTACTCCATGTCGTCGCCGTCGGAACGGTGACAAGGCCCGTCACGCAGACAGATGTCGTTGCGGTAAACAGGGCGTCGAGCCAGTAAACGCTTTTTCCGTCCGCCGCAGAAACCGGCAGGCAAAGAAGAATCGTTCCCAGCAGGATTACCGCCGCAAATCCCAGCATCATAATCCGCTCCGCCGGTGTGTGCCATTTATTTTTGCTTTGTTTTTCGGCCATCGCTCCTCCTATTCTGCCGCTTCATTTTCTGCTTCACTGCTGTAGTAGAGCTTTCCGGTCTCACTATCCGTCACGGTAATATCCGCAAAATATTCCCCACAGGAACCCTCACACTGGTAATAGACATCAAACGAAACCGTCATGTCATCTTCTCCTTCCAGGTATTCCGCGTGAACCTGATTTTTCGCGGTCCGCGTCGTTCTGCTCCACACTTCATCATCCGCAAGAAGCTCCTTTTTGATCTTCACAGGAAATTCACTGGATGCAATTTCGTGCTGATTGGACTCGTTTTTGATCCGGTAATAGAGATTCATGTACAGCCCGTCATCTTCCTCATGGAAAAGCCAGCCGTAGATATCATCCTCCGCAACAATCGTCGGCTGGATCAGCTCAGCGTTTGTTTTAGTCGTGAATGCATTCATCTCATGCGTAAACTCATTCTGCATCCGGCGATGCTTCATCAGCCAGCTGCCTTCCTTCACACCGGCCGCAGCCACGGCAAGAACGACAGCGCCGATGCAAAGGCCAATGATTTTCTTTTTTGTCATTATTTAATTTCCCCTTTTCTTTTTGAAATACAAAAATAAGATACCCATAAGAACATACTTATGAGTATCTTATCAGTTTGCACATATAAAGTCAACGGAGCCAACCCGATCCAGCCTGCCGTTTCTGCCTCACCGAGTGCTTCTGCTACCATAAGCCGGCTGCTGCGGTTTGTAGAAAAGCTACGGAATCTGTGCTTTTTATTCTACATGAAATTGAGGGAAGATTGTGTTAAAGTTGCGTAAAATACGTTCTCAGGTTTATGCACTCGCAAGTACAAGCTCTCTTGTCTCCACAATCACGATCTCATCGATCGACACATGCAGTACCGCTGCCAGCACGACCAGGTTGTCGATTGCCGGCATGGCGGTGCCGTGCTGCCACTTGTAGATTGCCTGCGGGGTGGTGAAACCGAAAATTTCCTGCAGGTCGCGGACGGTAAGGCCTGCCTGCTGCCGCAGTCTTGTAATGTTTCTTCCTGTTGCTTCCATATCAATTGACGGAATTGCCATCATTTTTTTCTTCCTCCTTCTTGCGGAGGAATTTTACTGGTTTCCTCCGCCTCTATTCTGATGCTTTGAAATTGTAAACGGGACGCAGCACCTCCACGACATCGACCGATGCACGGACTATATCGAGAATGTCATCCAGCGATTTGTACGCCATCGGCGCCTCGTCCAGGGTATGTTCGTTGACGGAAGTCGTATAGATTCCCTCCATGCTCTTCCGGTATTCCTCCAGTGCCAGGGTTTCCTTCGCTTTTTTGCGCGACATCAGCCGTCCGGCTCCGTGCGGGGCAGAATCGTTCCACTCCGGATTTCCTTTTCCGACGGCGAGAATACTGCCGTCGCGCATATTGATCGGAATCAGCACTCGTTCTCCTTTGTGCGCTGCGATTGCGCCTTTTCGTAGTATCATCTCGTTTGTGTCGATATAGTTATGAATCGTGTGGAACGCATCGGTGCCGGTAAGGCCGGTTCGTTCCAGCAGGATTTCCGCCATTTTTTCCCGGTTCCGGCGTGCAAACTGCTGGCAGATCTCCACGTCGTGCAGATAGGCTTCCAGATATTTTCCGGTCAGATAGCAGAGATCCTCCGGCATCTGCGCTTCGTCCGGTTTCCACTGCAGCTGTTTTAACGCCTCCTGGATTTCCTTTCTGCGGCCCTGCTCTTTGTAGGTGCGTATGAGCTCCTCGCGTTTTTCCAGGTACTCGTCATAACCGCGGTCCAGCCGCACTGCCAGATTCTGGTAATACTCTGCCACCTGTTTTCCGAGATTCCGCGAGCCGGAATGGATGACGAGATATTTTGTGCCGTCGGCGGCTTCATCGATCTCGATAAAATGGTTGCCGCCGCCTAAGGTTCCAAGCGACCGCTCCAGGCGTTTTGTGTCTTTTAATTCCCGGCTGCAGGCAAGTGTCATCAGGTCAAAACGTTCCTGTCTCCCCTCCCAGACATTCATGCCGGACGGGATAACATGTGCCGCCTCGTCGATTTTTGCAAAATCAAGTTCGGCTCTTCCAAGATTTACGGTGTACATGCCGCACCCGATATCCACGCCGACGACGTTCGGCACTGCCTTGTCGCGGATGGTCATCGTTGTTCCGATCGTACATCCTTTTCCCGCATGCACATCCGGCATGATGCGGATCCGCGAGCCTTCCGTCATCGGATAATCGCACATGCGTCGGATCTGCTCGATGGCTTCCTCCTCTACGATCCTGGCATAGCAGATGGCTGTATTTACTTTTCCTTTGATTTCGATCTGATCCATTCCGGGTTTCTCCCTTCTCAATTTGTTCTGATATAAAATTTTAATAGAAAAAGCCACCTATCCCATGTGTTCAACATAAGATAAGCGGCTCCTCTTCGTTCGTATCCAGTTGTCTGATGCGGTCGTCTAATTTGATCCTCCCGTATCATATTCCACAGAATCCGTTCTGTCGCTTTTCTCAATTGAACATATCAAAACAAAGCCACGCTGTTTGACGACAAACGTTGCTTCTGGGGTATGTTCTAAATTGCGGTAGCCAAAACGTATTCCTGCTGACATCTGTTTTTCCTTTCCAAAACCTTTTTAACCGGTTCTTTTTCTGTTTTTTCTTCACTGTATCACAAAATAACGATTTTGTCATTATACCAGCGGTTTAATCTTTCTCGGATTTTTCTGTATTTGCTTCGGAAACGAGGAATATCCCCGTCAATGACGAGGATATCTTCGATGCTTGTGTTTAATAATCTGCTTAAAATGAGAAAGTTGTCCAGACTTGGCAGGCACTTGCCGGAAATCCATTTATAGACCGCCTGTGGATTTTCAAAACCCATAGCATTCTGAATGTCTCTCACGGTGTATCCGCTTTCACGAAGAAGGGATTTGATGCGGCTGCCAGTTTCTTTCTGCTGGATTGACAAATAAATTGGTTCCATCCTGCACCTCCATATGTTTAAGCCATCCCGAAACACAGTTTTATCTTATCATCCGGTACTGGAAAAATCCAGTTTTTTCTTCCTGTTTCTACACAACCCGAATGATCTGTTCATACAAAAGGATTTTCTTTTCATCTACATTCCGATTGTCGTGTGCTGCAAGATTGTTCCGTCCCTCTTCCATCTCTTCTTCGGATGCAAGCTCCTCTTTCCACCAGCTCAGGTGATTGATCCGGTACAGCTTCCAGCCGCGGTCAAAAATCTCATCTCAACGACTCTCTTGCATATGCGCTTTCCTTTTTACCGGAAACGTAACCCGATCCCCTTGCCCGAAAACACTGAATACTCATCTCGTTACTATTTGTTCAAAAAATGCTCTCTGTTCGGATACTCCTGGCGATATGCCCGGAGGGCGGCTTCCCGGAGCAGGGTGAATTCTTTTTCCATGTGAAGCAGGCGTGGTGCCTTGAACGCGATCACACTGATCTGTTCGGCGATTTTTTTCGCGATTCCTTCTTCGGACAATTGTCCCATGCCGAATACCAGAGAGGTAAATCCTCTGCCTCCTCTGCTGACCTGAATAAATTTCAGGAATACATTGTACAGTTCATCTGCAAGAATTTTCTGGTATCCCTCATCTGACTGCATGGCTTCCGCCAGGCACAACGTAGAGAGAATCCGGGCTCCCATCTTTCTTCTGTCGCCTCCCGGATCCAGAGAGGTTCCTTCCGCCAGATACTTCAGTTCCATCAGGCATTTGACAAATTCATCCTTCTGGAGCCTGCGTTGTCCGTATCGGGCCGTCCAGAGCCGAGCCCGGTATTCTTCTTCCCAGGCTTCCTCCTCTCCGATATATTCTTTTAAGATCTGCTGCCGTTTTGCCGGATCTGTCTCCTGATAAAAATCTTTGGTCCATGTATGTTCCATCTGTTTTTCCTCATTCTGTCAGGCGGATATTCGCAATCCGCTTCGCTGCTTGCTTGATTGGTTTAAAATAAAGACACGTCTTTACTTACTCTTTCTGCCTGCAAACGCAGTCTTCCTGCTTACATTCCGGAGTGGGAAATCGTCTCTTCTGCGTTCAGGTACTCATCGATGTTGCTGCCGTCTACCTTCTGATATTCTGAAAAATAATACCGGCCTTCTTTCAGGCTTTCCTGGTCAAATTCCTCTCCCTCGAACAGCTCCACTGCCATTTTCGCCATTTTCTTTGCCTGATCCACTCTGTCATTTAGGATGCTGCCCTGCATCTCTCCTGCCTTTACGGCTTCCAGAGCCTCTTCCAGGCCATCAATTCCGAAGATCACCGGCCATTCTTCACGGACATAGCCTGCTTTCCGATAGGCCTCCACAGCCCCAAGTGCCATCTCATCGTTGTTGGACATAACAAGTTCAATCTTTTTTCCGTACTGGCTGATCAGACGGTTCATGCGGTTTTCCGCCTGTCCCCGGTTCCAGTCCGCTAACTGATAGCTTAGCTTTTCCAGTATAACATCATTCTTCATCAGTGTCTTTACGGAATACTCTGTTCTGCTGATGGCATCCTGATGGCCTGCTTCTCCTTCCAGAAGCACGTATTGGATCTTTCCATCCTGATTTTTATCGACTTCCGGATGGCTCTTGATGTATTCTTCTGCAATCTCGCCCTGCATAATCCCGGACTGTTCTGCATCACAGCCCACATAATACAGCTTTTCCCACTGCATCAGGTCTTCCCTTACCGGTTCCCTGTTAAAAAAGATCACAGGAATGTCTTCATTCCTTGCCATTCGGATGATCCGGGACGGAGCTGTCCGGTCCACAAGATTGATACAGAGCACATCACAGCCGGCATCAATCATCTCTTCCACCTTTTCGTTCTGTTCCTGCTGATCGTCGTTTCCGCTTTTTGTCGATACGATAATCCTTCGTTCTTTGTTTTCCATGGCTTTCAGCTGCGCCTTCAGTTCATCCGTCAATCCATTGATAAAAGGATCATCCTGAGTGTAGGTTATCACTCCGACCCGCAGGGTTTTCTCTGTCTGGTCCGACTTGCCGGAACACCCCGACAGCACAAGCACCGCACTCCCTATCGTGGCAGATAATAATACTGCCACCCTTCTTTTCTTTTTATTCATAGGAATATAAAAACCTTTCTAAATCTTCGTCCATAGAGAAATTTTCCTTGCCAAGTACCTGATATTCGGTTATATATCCTTGCATTTTATAAGACCTGTGCTCGATCCTTTTGGTTATTTCTTCCACACTTTTATAGCCGATTTCATATCCGTCCGGCACAGCCAGCCCCTGAATGTTTCCGTTATCCAGAAGTGCAATTGTCTTCAGACTGTAACCCACTCCATAGAGCTCCGCGCCCTCGTATGTTCCATTTTCTGCCTGCTCTCCAAACTCTTCCAATATTCCTGCATCCAGGATGACAAGAGCATCCGCCTCTGTTTCCTTCTTCATCCGCTCCACAATGTCCTGTTCTTTTCTCCGGTAAATACACCAGCTGATCTTGCTTTCGCTGCCTTCCAGCGCCTCGTTCAATCCACAAATCTCCGCCTGTACAGCCTCGGACATTTTCCAGTCGGCGATAATTCCGATCTTCTGCTTTTTTGTTCTCAGCCGTTCTCCCAGCCATCTTCCGATCTCCCGGTAATCCGGCTGGATCGTGGGACTGGCAGTTTCCCCTTCTTTTACCGCCAGACCATCTGCAATCAGCAGATACGGTTTCTTTCCACACTCTTTTTTCAGCATATTTTCCGTCTCATGACCGGGTGCCGGATATATGATAAAGCCATCAATATCGTTGTCCTTCTGTTCCCTGATAAATTCTCTTTCCGCCTCCGGCCCGTCGATCTCTTCCGTATTGCAGATGATCATATGAACGTTGTTCTCTGCCGCAGCCTGCTTCATTCCCTTGATCAGGGCATCCCAGCGTTTGTCACCGGACTCCGGAAGAATCACCGCAATCCGGGGCTCTGCTACGTTCTGATCGAAAATCTTCCATACAAAGAATACTGCCAGCAGCAGCAAAAGAAACTCAATTATAAGAAATTTCATTCTGTTCTTTTTCATCCGCCCGGTCTCCTCTGTATGTATTTTTGTAATTCCAATGCTTCTGCGTTTTCCGGTGTATATGGGATTGCCGGAATACGGATCGTAACCCTTGTTCCTTCGTCCGGTTCGCTTTCTATGGAAAGTCCGTATTCTTCGCCAAACATCAGCCGGATTCTGGAATGCACATTGATTACGCCCACACCGGAACCATGCTTCGGAACCTTGCTGTTATCCGTCAGAATATTTTCCAGGACTTCTTCCCGCATGCCCATCCCATTGTCTTCGATGGTGATCAGAATGTCCTCGTCTTTCTTTTTTCCGCTGACGATGATCATGCCGCCATCATCCTCATCCATATTGCCAACGCCATAATAGATGGCATTTTCCAGGATGGGCTGGATCACCAGCTTTACGATGCAGCAGTTTTCGATCTCTTCCTCGATTCGGAATTCTGTTTTAAACCGCTCTTTGTACCGGGCCAGCTGGATATTCATATAGCTTCTGCTGTGCTGCAGCTCATCCTTAATGGGAATGATGGTCTTACCGCGGGATAGACTGACACGAAGTAATTTTGCCAGTTCAGAAATCATACGAACCGCTGCTTCATTTTCCTGGGCTTCCACCATCCACGTGATGGATTCCAGTGTATTATACAGAAAATGGGGGTTGATCTGGCTTTGCAGGGCATCCAGTTCACTTTTTCTTCGTTCATTTTGCTGCCGGATGATCTCGTCCATCAGTTTTTCGATCTGTTCATAGGACTTCTGCACAGAATGTCCCAGATGGCGGATCTCCGAGGAGCCGCCGATATAGATATCCGGTTTTCCTCCTGCCTCGTGGGCCTTGACGGAAGCATCCAGCTCCCGGATCGGTTTGGATATCTTCCGGGAAACCAGCTGGTTTCCCTCCAAAAGCATGACCATAAGAACCAGAACAGTAGCAAATACATAGTAACGGAAGTTCTTGTAGTTTGCCGCCTGCACACTCTCCGGCACAACACCGATCATTTTCCAGCCTGTATAGGCTACGCTGCCGACGATCACGGTCTCGTTCTGACCGCCGGAACGGATCTCGTAGGTTCCGTCCTCGTATTTTGCCGCGTCCAGACTGTTTTCTTCAAATAATCCGCGGTTTAACTCCGTTCCCCGTGGATGATAGATCATCTCTCCGTCCTGACTGGTCAGATAATAGTAGATTCCGCCGGAACAGTCATTGATCTGCTTCATCACGTCCCTGATCACAGAATATTTCATATCCAGTAAAAGAATACCGGTTTCCGGTGTCTCTCCCTTGTTGACATCTACATACCTGCTCAGGGAAACTACCCATTGGTACCGATAAGAGCCGTCCTCAAACAGCTCCTGGATATGCGGTGTGGAAAAGTGTATATTTTCAATGGCATCTTCCGCATTTTTATACCATTCCTGCGTCTGCACCTTCACATTTTTCTTTTCTGCCGCCACCGGCTCCGATGCAATCAGATTTCCTTTGGGGTCATACAAAGCCAGGCTCTGGATCTTATCGGAGTTGGTCTCATAGAGCAGACTGAACTGCTCCGAGAATTCCCCGCTGGATATATCAAACTGCTGGACCACGTTGTAGTTTGCCCCGTTTATAATCTGCCGGATATCCAGCAGGTCTGCATCTAACCGGTCCACGGTAGCCTCTACAGTAGCTTCCGTGTTGTCCACTGCTGTTTTTTCCAATGCCAGCTTGAATCGATGGTAAAGCAGCAATCCCATTACAATGATCGTAACCAGTGAAATCGCCATAAGGACAGACAGGATGATCGACTGTATGTTAAATACGATGTTCTTCCTGGAATCCGGCTTTCTTTTTCTATCTTTCATGTATTTTCCCTTTCACCTGTTCCCTCTTTTCTGCCTGATGTACTCTCGGAGTCTTTCTGTGCTTGCTCTTTCTGCTTTCCGTCTTTTTATTTTCCGGAAGCTCTGTATTTGGAAGGGGAAACACCGAATTTCTTTTTGAATACATAGCTGAAGTAGTTCGCATCCTGATATCCCACTTTTTCTGCGATCTTATAGCTTTTTTCATCGGTGTTCAGCACCATTTCTTCTGCCCTGTCCATTCGGTAATCGGTAAGATAGGAGACAAAGGACTGACCGGTTTCCTTTTTAAAGATGGACGAAAAGTAAGAATTGGACACACCAAGATCTGCGCACACATCATCCAGCGAGAGCGCCGGTTCCATATATCTGTCTTTTACGATGTTCTGTGCATCGGTGATGATCCGTCTGGAGGTACTGTTTCTGGTACTTCTCAGTTTTTCGCTGATCGCCATAGACATATTGATGATCCAGTTTGTCATAGAGCTTTCATCCAACTGAGTCACTCTTTCATAAAGGTTCTGTACATTTCCGGAAATTTCATTGAAATCCATGGAATTATTGGCACAGAATTTGAAAAATCCGCTGACAATCTCCATGGTAGCCAGATTGTACTGGCTGATGGTGGCTGCATTCTTATGGAGCTTTTCTGTCTCTTTGATGGCTTCTTTCCGGATCTTCTCCTGATCCCCTACATGGATGGCACGAAACAGCTCCTGCATCCTTGTCTCTTCTAAGGGAACCGCCTTTTTTGACTCTTTAGGAACGATCTCCGCGATATTGATGGCTCGTTTCGTTCCGTACAGGACACGATAGGATACCGCCTCTCTGGCTCCCTCGTAGGAAATACTGATGTCGTACAGACTGTTGCAGACGGTTCCGATCCCTGCGGTAACCGCCGCCCCCATAATTCTCCATGCCCAGCGGCAGAACCGGTCACACTTGTCCGTCAATTGAGCTATCTCATCTTCTGAATGGAGTTCCATAATCAGAATGGTATTACCCATATAAATGAATTCCTGGCAATTACAGTTCTCCATCAGCCGCTGTTTGATCTCCCGTTCCACGGACATGGATAATAATAAGGGATTCATCCCATCCGGCACATCATTTTCCGAGGTATGAAAGATAATGCAGCAAAACAAAGGTCCCTTCATATCCACCTGATAATCCAAAAGGAATCGTTCATAGTCCTCTTCTCTGACTCTTCCTTCAATCAGGGAAATGAAGAAATTGGACTGCAGCTTTGGTAATACCTCCTGGAAATAGTCTTCCAGTTTTTTTACATTTAACTTTTCTTCCCGTTCCCTGTCCAGTGTTGTTTTCAGCTTCATCAGGCTCTCTGACAGCTCGGTGGCGCTGATGGGTTTCAGCATATATTCCTTAATCTCCAGATGGACGGCCTCTTTCGCATACTCGAATTCGTCAAAGCCGGTGCAAAGCATAATGTAAATATTAGGATAGTCCTGGTTCAGCTTTCTTGCCAGCTCCAGTCCATCCATATAAGGCATCTTAATGTCCGTCAGCACCACATCAGGCTGAAGCTTTTCCACCAGCTCCAAAGCCTTCACGCCGTTGGTGGCACTTCCCACTACGTCAAATCCCAGATCATTCCAACGGATCTTTTTTTTCATAACATCGATGACCTCTACTTCATCATCGACGAGAATCACTTTATATTGTTCCAT
>ULXX01068357.1_pt1 | contig 11035 bp, 6 predicted proteins | sample 1961621 | NCBI WGS metagenome assembly ULXX01 (sample SAMEA4835848, study PRJEB28245) | human gut metagenome | biome: gut microbiome; material: fecal sample | place: Denmark | collected 2008
CAAACACGCCGCCGCCATAAGCAATATATCCCTCGGCCTTGCAGCCGACGATATTACCGCCGATCATGGTAAACCGGCCGCCGTCGTAGATATACACACCGCCGCCATAGCCATTGCTGTTCCTGTCCGTAAGGCCCTTGCCGCCGTAGATGACGCCGCCGAGGACGGTCTCTGTGCCGCTGATTTCATCCAGCTTCCACAGACCGTTGTCGGAGACGAACCTGTGCTCAGCTGTGGGGTCGCTGTCCTTCAGCGTAAGGTGACCGCCGCTTTTGATGTTTATAACGCTGCCGCTGCCGGTTATTTCAAGCATATAGCCGTAAACATCCAGCGTGACAGCGCGGTCAACGGTCAGGGTGGTGCTGATTGCAATGTCATTTTTCAGTGTGATGATGTCTGTGCTGCTGTCAGACAGCGCATCAACAAGCTCCTGTTCCGTTTCAACTTTCTTGTTAGTTTCGCTTTCGGCAAATACGCTTGTAGGCACAAGGCATATCACCATACAAAGGGCGAGCAGTATACTTAATAATCGTTTCTTCATTTCGCATTACCTCCGTGTTGATACGATTTTTTGCGTTTTACTGTAAACGCCGTAAAAACGCTGCCGCTGATGAACAGCAGTGCGATCCCCAGCGTGAAGCTGTTGCCGTCGCCGGTTTGAGGGGATTTTTTATCGCTCGGTAACTTGCCCGTAACCGTGTCTTTTGCCGTAATTTCCTTTGTGCCGGCCGAGTCTGCAAAATATTTGCCGCAGCCTTCGCAACGCCAATATTCGATGTTGCCTTCGGCGTCGGTTGTTGCCGCCTTGGCAGGGAAATTCACAAGATTTGTGTGATTGCTTGCGTTAAGCTCTCCGTAAGCTTTGCCGCAAAGCTCGCATATCGCTTTTTCGGCGCAGGTTGCTTTTCCGCCGGTGTGGTTGGTAATTACCTTGCCGCAATAATCACAGATATGGTTTTTATCCGCGTCTTCGTGATCGGAGATGACCTTTTCGCAATAGTCGCAAACATGGTTTTTATCCGTATCATCATGCAGGCACATATATCCGCACTCACCGCACACGCCGTTTTGCCACTCGTGAGCTTCGTTTGCCACAATCACCGCGCCGCAACAGGTGTACTTCTTTTCGTGCCCCTGTGCATTTCGGAACCATTCGGCAGTGCCGGTGTGATTGCTTGCATCAAGTGCTCCGTAGCTTTCGCCGCAAACCCCGCACTTTGCTTTTTCGGTGCAGGTGGCGGTGCCGCCCGTGTGCTCGGCAAGCACATTGACAGTCTTTCTCACGGTAAAGATGTAGCCGTCGGCATTTTTTAATACGAGACATACATCGAATTTATTTTCATCCGGTTGATACCAATCATGGCTGACCGTGCCGCTCCAAACGCCGTTTTTCTCGGTTATTTCAAAATCAGCGCCTATGAATTCAAATTCATATAAGCCGTTTTCAATCGTTACTCCGCTCGGCAGTGTGCCGACTGTTACAATGCAGTTCTGCCCCGCGCAAACGCGCTCGGGTGCGGTTATCTCTATGCTCGGTATCGCCTGCGGTGAAGTGGTTTGACCGCAAGCCGAGCACTTTTTATAATACATTCCGTTTTCGGTTATAAATTGATAAGTGTGGTCGCTGCGAAGCTTAACCTTTATGGTGTGAGTGCCGTTTCCCGTTTCAACGGTTACGGTTTGCTCGCCCGAACCTGCTAAGGTATAGGTTTCGCCGTTTGGTGTAAGCGTCGCGCCGTTTGCTTTAACTTTTGTTATACCGTTAATACCCTTAAGCTTGAATTCGGCAGGGGAGCAATATTCTCCGCCGTCCTCAATTCCGTCAAAAATATATCCGTATTCAAATGTTACCTTCGTGGTTTCACCGAATTTTCCGTTTACGGGTGAACTTGTTTTGTGAAGCTCATAGCCGTTGCCGAGCCTCGGCTTGCCGCTGTTAGGAAGAATGAAGCCTTCGCCGCTTTTGCCCGTAAGCAACATATCGGGCATGAGCTTTTCTTTTGTTTTTTCGTTGATAAATTCAAGCGTAAGCGTTTCCGTGCCGGAGCTAAAGCCCGCCGATGCGAAACTGCTTGAATCAACCGCCACTTTCAGCGAATAAGGCTCCAGCACGAAGTAATTATTCGCGGATTCGGGCAGCTTATCGCGGCTGTCAATTCCCGCAAAGTCCGCAGAAGCCACAATATCCCAATCTCTCAAATCGCAGAGAGCAACTTCTTTTGTCTGCTTGTCGGTGGCATTATATGAAATTGAAACCGTTTGCCAATCGTTTGCTTCGCGGCCTGTCACAAGTATGTTTCCGCTGCTTGAAGCCGAGAGAATATTGCCGCGCTTAAATTGGGCTTCGCTGCTCGAAAAATAGGGGAAAGTATTCCTCAGTTGCAAAAGCCCTCTGTAATACGAAAATACATCAAAATAGGTGGCAATATTTTTCCATTCAAAAACATTTCTGCCAAGCTCGGGTGCGCATATTTCATCACCCGCGTCGATATAAAATATTCTGTTTGAAACCGCAAGCAGGCCCGCCGCAAATTTTGCTTTTTTAACGGCTGTTTCGTTTCTCTGATCGCTCGAAACACCGAGGCTTTCGCATATTTCCGCATAGAGTGATTTGCCGCTGCGCTCCTCAAAAATCAGCGCACTCGGCAGATATGCGGAATTTGCATTCGTTGAGCGCCTGAAGGTTTCGCCCGTGCAAACGGTGCTCGGGTGGCTGTTTTTCGTTTTGCATTCGCCGTCGGCAAAGAAGGCTATGCGGTTATCAACGGAACTTACCGCATTGATGGCAGCACTGAGTGTATCGGAATCGATAAGCGCACTTTGCTCAAACGAAAAACCGTCAATATGGTATTCGTTTACCCAGCCGAGCAGAGTGGTGATGAGCCAGTTTCTGTACATCAGTCGCTCGCTTGCCAATTCGTTTCCAAAGCCGGAACCGTCAAGCTTTTCGCCCGCTTCGTTTAGGCGGAAGTAGTAGTTTGGCACGGCATTGTCAAATGTGCCGTTGTTTAATTCCACAAAGCCCGCAGGGAGCTTGATTATAACCGCCAATCCCGCCGAATGGAGCACTTTTATCATCTGCCTCAGCTCGCTGACAGCGCTCTGTTGATCGGTTGCGCATTGCAAATTGAGCGCGAATGCGTTTTCCGCATCACACACGCCGTCAAGCTCTACCGCAGTTACGCCGAGTTGCTTGATGTAGTCAAGCCCTGTAGACGGATTATCGCTTATATCGTCATACCGTGTTCCCGCCTTGGTAAGACCGAGGAATTTTCCGCTGTTTTTAACATTTGCGCTTGAATCTTCAGTGAAGCTTGCAACATCGAGCCTGTAAACACAGCGCGATTTTGCGCTGTCAAAATACACATGGCTGTCGCCGTCCCAACCCTCGGGCTTAAAAGAATAGTGGTCGAAATTGATTGTGTATGAGCGCTTTCCGTCCCTGCCGAACTGGCGAGAATAAGGGTCGGCAATATCCTTTGTATTTCCCGTATCCGCGTCCGTTACGCTGTAGGTGTAGTAAAGAGAATACCAGTTGCCTGTAAGCGTTATCTCCCACACACCGGTCCACTTGCCGTTTTCATACAGCTTTTTGAGCGTATAAGCGGCGATTTTCGTTGCGCCTTGTTCATCATCGGTTCCACGTTGAAAAATGTTAACCTTTACTTGAGATGCCGTAGGCGACCAAAATCTGAATCTCATCTTTTCGTCTTTGCTGTTACCGATAATGTTGGCTCCGAGGTCATATTCGGTGTAGCCGTAGTCATTATCAAGCTTTTGCGCGGCTGTGTCGTAGGCGGTATCAATCACCGTGCCGTCACCGTTGTTGCCGTCACTTCCGAAAGCCGTGAAGGCTTTTCCGTCGGCAAACACCCCGGTAGGCAAAAGGCACATCGCCATACAAATGGCGAGCAAAATGCTAAGAATCTTTTTTTTCATTGGCAATACCTCCGTTTAAATATTGCGGTGCATATTTAGCTGCAAATAAAGTGACTCCCTGCTTAAGCACTTCCATTTGCGATTTTAAATAATATTCGTCCTCAAACATGGCATAGTGAACACTTGCGCGGACGAAAATGAATATAAGCGGCGTTGTAATGGTGTAGGGTATGCCGATTTTCGGCTCAAGCTGCTTTGCATATTCCGTGTAGCGCTCGTTTACGCCCTCAAAGAATTTCTTGCCGTGCTCAATATATTTAGGATGGCTATAGATCTGATACATCAAACGGTACTTTTTGCCGTGCTTTTTTGCTGTCCAATACGGCACCTCTTCAATAAAGCGCATCACATCTTTAGGGTCTTTCGGCGCTTTTTCCATAAAATCATCCTCCACCTTTGCCATGCAATATGCGGTGGATTCGAGTATAAGCTCATCAAGATTTTTGAAATAAACATAAAGATTGCCCGTTGTGCAGTTGCAAGCCTTTGCAAGTGCCTTGATTCCCGTGCCGGTTAAGCCGTTTTCGGCATAGCACTCAAAGCATTTTTCCATAATTTCCTGTTTTTTTTCAATGTGTTGTTGCTCTGTTCTCATAATTTATAAGTCCTTTTAATAACTAATCGTTCATTCATTTATAGCATAGCATATATAAAAAAAGAAATCAATAATAATTTGCAAATAAAAAATTCAACCTGAAATGAATTCGGCAGAACTTTAATGTGAATTTTCAGGCGTATCGCTAAATCGGCTTTTGTGGTTTCGTGTCGTGAATTTGCAATAGTAAAATATGTTAATAAAGCGCTGAAATAACCGGTGTAGTATTGAAAATCAACCCATGCCGTGTTAAAATACAGATATCGGAGAAAACGGATTTTTCTTGGTATGTTATAATTCGGCCGAGAAGCTGCATTGCAAAAACACGTTGTAGTTCTCTGATTTTTCTTGGTATGTTATAATAGTGCTCCGACCGAAAGACCAAAGCAAGGTGTTGTAGTTCCCTGATTTTTCTTGGTATGTTATAATTTAATCGCTTGTAAACTCTTCAAATTCATGTTGTAGTTCCCTGATTTTTCTTGGTATGTTATAATTTAAGATAAGTAGAAAAATTGATACTCACAGTTGTAGTTCCCTGATTTTTCTTGGTATGTTATAATATACAGCTGCCATAACAAGAGCAACAATGAGTTGTAGTTCCCTGATTTTTCTTGGTATGTTATAATAATCCAACAATAATAAAGTATGCCAATAAGTTGTAGTTCCCTGATTTTTCTTGGTATGTTATAATTATGTACTGTCTGACCGCATAAAGGAAACCGTTGTAGTTCCCTGATTTTTCTTGGTATGTTATAATAATCGATTTTGAGCCGTTTTTTCATATAAAGTTGTAGTTCCCTGATTTTTCTTGGTATGTTATAATGTCAACACAGTCATATGCTTGGGTGGCAAGGTTGTAGTTCCCTGATTTTTCTTGGTATGTTATAATGGCTGTTCAACTCAAGATGAAACTCATCTAGTTGTAGTTCCCTGATTTTTCTTGGTATGTTATAATAATAGTCCAAAACGGGTCAGGCGTAAGCCAGTTGTAGTTCCCTGATTTTTCTTGGTATGTTATAATTGTTAGTATTATTAACAAGCTTAAGTTGTTGTTGTAGTTCCCTGATTTTTCTTGGTATGTTATAATCGATTACACCGTTGCCGAGCTTATCCGTGAGTTGTAGTTCCCTGATTTTTCTTGGTATGTTATAATGTTATATCCCTTAATGTGTGAAGAATTAAGGTTGTAGTTCCCTGATTTTTCTTGGTATGTTATAATTGCCACTTTTTACCACCTCTACGCTTCCGGTTGTAGTTCCCTGATTTTTCTTGGTATGTTATAATAATCCTATTATGTAATCTGCCGATACATCAGTTGTAGTTCCCTGATTTTTCTTGGTATGTTATAATGTATTGCGGCGAGATTATGAGCGGGGTTGTGTTGTAGTTCCCTGATTTTTCTTGGTATGTTATAATTACCATCAGCAAAAGAAGTAATAGAAGAATGTTGTAGTTCCCTGATTTTTCTTGGTATGTTATAATGGCTCATATGCTTCAAATATTGCTTCCAAAGTTGTAGTTCCCTGATTTTTCTTGGTATGTTATAATATGGGAACGAAAAGCCGAGCAGGGAAGGGCATTTCAAGAAAAATTTGAGATAAAAAAACACAGCAGAAATTCATTTTCCGCTGTGTTTTTTACTTTTTTATAACAAAGTTAATTGCTCGTAGGCAACCGGAATGTCCGATTGAACATATTCTCCGAGCAAAATTTGCATGGATTCATATTGCTTTTCCGTAATTGTGAGCAAACGAACGGAGCCGTTTGGTGGCAAATGCTGCTTTAGGCGCTTTTCGTGCGTTTTAACAGCGTCATATCCGTTGCAAACTCTTGAATAAACCGAATATTGAATCATCAAATATCCGTCTTTAACAAGAAAGTTCCTAAATTTTGCTGCCGCTTTTTGGGCGCTTTTTTCCGTAACTGGCAGGTCAAAAAACACTATCATTCTCATAAATTTAGTCATAGTCAAAATATGAAATGTTGATTAAATCGGGCAATTTAAGCTCGATTTCTTCATTTTCAAATGAAGAAATAATGCTTTGAACGGTAAGCTCTGTTGCGTTTGCAACGCTGTGGCGCTTTCCGTCAATTACCGTGGCGCTGTTAAGCAAAAGCAGCAACTCCGCTTTTTGAGCGGTGAAAAAATCCGCGCCCCATTCCTGATAATTTTGATAAACGAAATTATCAACGATGGGTCTGTAAGGTTCTATAATATCATCTGCCAAATTAAATTGATTGAGCTGGCTTTTGTGATGTATTCCGAGTGAGGGTTCAAGCCCGTAGGCAACAATTGTTTTTGCAATGTAAGAACGCAATATAGCATATCCGTAATTGAGTGCGGCATTGATATTGCTTTCATCATCTCTTGTGAAATCGGTGCCGAACAGCAGCTTGAAATAAAGCCTTGCGGCGTATCCCTCTCTGTTTGTTGAATCGCCCGAAGCAACATTTTTTGCTATTGCAAACAGCGTTTTTGCTTCGTCGATTTCGTTAATTTCAAGGCACCTCGCCTGATTGCAAATTTTTACCTGAACTGTTTTTTGCCAAATCTTTTTCAGCTTCGGCTTTGATTGCGAAAACTGAAGATTTATTCTTTTGTTCATTCTGCAATATGCGCCGATTGGCAACAACTCGCATGACGGAGTGTGCTTTTCATCACAAATTATAAGGCAAACTCCGTCATTTGCAAGTTGCGTTATCAGTTTGCCGGTGAGCGAGGTGTATGGATTATCAATCACGATTGAGCGTATATCTTCAATCGGAAATGACAGTTCTTCGCCGTTGAAAACAATAAGCTGATTGTTTTTAAATTTCAGCCTTGCCTCGTTGGTGATAAAAATATTTCTGTAAGCCATAATTATTTAAAATACATTCGTTTTTCCCTGTTGACTTTGCTCAGATTGCCGAGCGGGTCAACGGTGTATTTTTCCAATTTAACCAATGATTTAATGCCGCAACTGGGAATGCTGTATGCGCCGTCATGCGTTTCGATTGTTATACTTGCTGTGGTTATGCCTGCTTTGATGAAATATACCAACGCCTCATTAGCATATTTGTTTTTTGGCAAGCCTGATTCCTTGTTCGCAAGGCTGAATTTCATATCTTTTTTTGCCGTTATTTTAATCAAATCGTTTGGATAAAGTGAAAACAGGAAATCATCATCTGTCATTATTTTCTTTTTATCTTTTCCAAACGGGCAAGCTTCATTGGGCATTTCTTTAACCGTGTCCGCCACATAAATCGGCACAAAATAATAGCCTTCGTTTTCAACATAAAACACATCAATGCGAATCATTGAACCGTTGTCCGCAACGCCCAATCCGTTTTTGTTCCTCGCTTTAACATTTGAGGAAGAACGCTTTATTGTTTTTACCTTTTTTACAACGGGACCCGGGGTTCCGTCTGCCTTCGGTTTATGAAATTCATCTGCAAATGCCGCCTTGGCATCACCGCCGAATTCATTGAGACGCTGCAAAAGCGCATTGTAAAGCAAAGTGTCGCTTTCGTGCGCGGTTTTGTAATATCCTTCTATTTCACCGTTTGTTAATTTAAGCTTGGTTAGTTCGGTTTTTGAAACGGTAAAACCTTCAACTTTGCCGGAACGAATTGTTTCTTCATGCGCGGCACCCGTAACCTTGCGGTGCGGCGTGCGCGAAACAAAGCAGGGCTTGGCCTTTTCAACATCGTCATATGAATAATTTGAAAAAGACATAAGCACGCTTTTAAGCCGCTTTTCATCTTCGATTGTGGTTCGCGCATCAAGCTCTTTTTTGAAATTCGGATAGGGCAGGGGAAAACGCTCTTTTATTTCGCCCGTTTCGGTGTTTAAATCATACGGCGCCTCATTTCGTGCCGAATAAGCTGTGATTCGGTTAATAATCCCCTGCGTAACGCAGGCGATTACAGCCGCGTCAACTGCGTGGTGCAAATCGCCGTCCTCTCTGTTTTTATTGATACTCCAGCGCTTGCGTATGTAGGCCGTAACAGCTCCGTTTACGGAGGTAACATGCTTCTTTTTGCCGTTATAAAAATCCGTAAACAACAAATTATCATTTATGTAATTGAGAAGTAATTTGTTTAAATATCTGGTGTCGTTAAGATTTCTTGATTTAAATTCTTTCTTATCAGCTTCGGTAAAGTGCTCTTTAAGCAGATTTTGCCTTTTTCTGTAATTTCGGATATTTGAATTAACCCAAACGCGAAAGCCGTCTTTTTCACTTTCCGGCAAATACTCAAGCGGAATGCGGTTGCCTTTTTGCCTGTTTTGCGTTGCCGTTGTTAAAATTTTATTATTAAAGCTGTTGTCAAACGAAAGGCTGTAAGGGATAATATGGTCGATTTCGGCATAACCATCATCGAAAAGATTTTCATATTTTATGGGTGTTCTTGTGTACGGGCAAATTCCGTCTTGCTCGCGCCAAAGTTTAAGTTTAATAATATTTTGACCATTTGGCTCTTTACCGTTTTCGCTAATTTCATCTTTTAGCTTCTCATTTTCCGCTTGATTTATTTTGTGTTTTTTATTTATTTCATCCCGCTCTTTCTTTGATTTTGAAAGTTCGCGTGCAAGCTCTATGTTTATATATGTGGGCGATGTGCCCATTTCCCTGATTATGGCGTTGACAACCTTAATCGTTTGTGAAATTGCGCGCCGAACAACGGGATTCACAACATCGTTAAGCTCATCGGATTTTGCCGGCAGCAGCATTTGCTTTTGCATATTGGTGTGGGCTTTGAAGTTCAATCCCGCGCACTCGCATGCCTTGTCATATGTTTTTCCTTCTTCCAAAAACGGAATAATCATTTTGCATGCTTTTGTGCTTATGTGCCCTGCCTTTTCAAATGTGGGAAGCTGCAATAACAAATCATATAATGATTTGTCAATTTCGGTTTCTTCAAGTTGCTTTATGATTATCGTTTCGTCTTTATAAAATGTGAAGATTTCACCTATTTCATCGAGTTCTTCGGGCGTAAGAGTCTGTATTGCGCTGCCCAAAACCTTTTTCATTTCATGATATGGTTTTAGGTGTTGAAATTTTGTTTTTTTCTCTGATTTTTCAATGCCGTCATCCGTATAGGTTATGTTTTTGAATGTGTATTCCTGCGGGATTTGAAGCACCTTTCGGATTGAAGCGTAAGTAACATTTGCAGTTTTAAAGCAATAATCTTTTAATGTTTTTCGCTGCTCCTGTGATAAAGGAAATGTGTTGCCGTCACTGCTCACCAAGGTTATATTGTTTATTCCTTGCAAAAGTGAAAAAAGCTGAAAAGAATAGGACGCTTTTACGGCGCGCTTTTCTTCCGGAAAAAAGGTGCACTGGCCGATCATGTTTTTTATCTGCTTGCCTGCATATGGGCTTTTGCAGTTTTCGGGTCCTTCTCCGGGGCCCAAATCAAACGGCCTTTGCGATAATGCTATATCGGTATATTCGTTCTCGATTTTCTCGTTTGCAAACGGCATGCCAAAGTTGCGCTGGGATGCAAAAACGGCATGAATTTCCGCTTCAATCATATCACGTGATACTGTATTTAGATAAGCTTCGCCCTTGTTGCGCTTGTGTTTTGCATATCTTTCATCTTTGAAAAGCATTTCGCCAACCGTTCTGTAGCCGCCGGCTTCAATGCTTTCTTTATTTTTTTTAATTGCGGAGAGAAGCTTTCCTGTTTCCTTATCCGAACTGCTTTTTTCGCTTTTTCTGTTTGATTTAAATCCGCGCCTTTGCGCAAGGTTAATAAGCACTCTTGCAAATTCAATATTGTTCAGCGGAGCATCAAGAGCGGCCGTTCTTAATTCATATATATCAGAAAGTGTGCCGGAAAACATATTGTCAAGCTCCGCCTGCGTTACTATATTCTCTCTGACAAGCAGAGCGCGAATTCTTTCAAGTCTATGCTTATGCCTGCGAATCCTGCGGCGAAGTCCGCGCGCTTCTCTCCTCGGTGCGGCAAGAGATGAACCGTCTTTTGGATTTTCCGCCTCGGTAAAAATTCTCGAATTTAATCTCACAATTCTTTTTGGCTCATCATCTGAATTGAGTTCCATGATGCAATAACCTACAGAATTTATTCCACAATCAAGCCCGATACCGTATTTCATATAAATTTCCCCTTAAATAAAAAAGATGACGGCTCCAAAAAGGAGCCGTCAGAGCTTTTCGGTTTTCTACCTTTTTGTAGCAACCTGATTTGTTCTTGGTATGTTATAAGAACAATATGAGTGTAGCATAACTTTAATCCTCTGTAAAGGCTTTTGCAAATAAAAGTTTATAAAGTCCAATAAATTACACTATGGAAATATTTTTTGATGTTATGTGTTTATATTTCTCAATAATTGTGATAAAATTATTATTTAGTGCAAATTTGTTCTTGACAAATTTTTATAATCGGTTATAATAGTAAGCGCGCTGAGTTAGGCGTAATTGAATATAGAGGTATAGTGTAACGGTAACACTCCGGACTCTGACTCCGTCATTTAAGGTTCGAATCCTTATACCTCTG
>ULXX01024715.1_pt1 | contig 10958 bp, 6 predicted proteins | sample 1961621 | NCBI WGS metagenome assembly ULXX01 (sample SAMEA4835848, study PRJEB28245) | human gut metagenome | biome: gut microbiome; material: fecal sample | place: Denmark | collected 2008
CTCATAAATGCCTCCAACAAAAAAGGTCGTAAGAGAAAGATGAAATTTCCCTTAGCGACCTTTTTTTCTTTTTAACACCTTTTTTATTTCGAAACATCAATCATGTAGTCAACAACCTTCTTGTAAAGCTGCCGTTTTTGTTCCGAATAACCGAAATATTCAAATGCAAGATCTGGGGAATATTCGGCTTTTTCGACAAGCCGCTGCATAGCCACCAGTTGCATCAGAACATCCTCTCGTTTTTCTTCCGTATCAAGCTGCAGCTCACTTCCTAGCTGCATCCCAAGAATTAAAATAGCTCCGGCTTTTATCCGTAGGATTTTGCATTCTATTTCTGTTATTTCCATTGAAATCCTCCCCATTTTCTTATAAGCATAGTCCAACCACTTTTTTCTTTAGCATTGGTTTTGTTTTCACGGATGTGATTGGCGTAACTGCCATGTCGGAGTTTACTATTGCAGGTTGTTCATCATCTTCCAGTATAAGAGCATCTGTTCCTTTCTCATCCATGTTCAGGAGCGCATTCAGTTCTGCCAGTCGCTTTAGCTTTTCAGCGAGTTCTTCTTCCTGTTGGAATGGTTTCGTTACTTCTATTTTCGCTGATTCTAATTGATTAGTTAAGGTTTCAAGTCTGTCTTTGGCTTCGGCAAGCTTATCCGGCATGGTTTTCAAAACATTGTCCAATCGAATAATATTTCCAACTGGATCAGGACCAATTTCTTGTTTTTCTTCGGTATCTGGCGTCGTTTCGTCTGGAATAGAATTTTCAATGTCTCTTCCATCTGCAGCAAGTTCATCGGCCCATGCCATGGCATCTTCCAAAGATTCAAAAGTTTCCAATGGCGGATAACCTTCTGCATCATAAATGGAATATACGGCATTTCCTTTGTTGATCCACAAAAAGACATCCGAAAAAAGCCTTGCGCTCCATTTTGTTGGATTTCCAAACGCATCATCTGCCTCATGTACCACCTGCCAGGATAACCGTTGCAGTTCTTCCCCATCAAGTTTGGCACCAACTTCCGCTTCATGTCGATCAATGTCTTCTTCAGCAAGAATGTCGATATAATAGTCCTCTACTTCAACTTTATCTGGCTTATGGTCAAATTCAAAGACTCGATTTTTACACTGAACATAATAAAAGTCCGGATCATCAACACAATTTCCGATCAGATATTTAACGTTTCCAGATTCCCACTGGTCAATCAGAATGCAGAGATGGCCATCCAGTGTAAGCTGTTCCTGTACTACCTGTTCTTTTTCATGCTGCAGGTTTCTGACTTGGTTTGTAAATCCATCCAAAATAGTTGGGTGGGTGTTTAAGATCAGTGTATTGCTCCATTCTCCTTCTGTAAGGATGGAACTCGCCCATTCTTTGTTTCTTAGAGAAAACCGACCTTCCTTCCATGCCTGCACAATGGTATTGGCCAAAACAAATTGTACACAGTCTATGCCGTATTTTTCTACAATTTCAGATACCGTATTTTGTGGAACGGAAAATCCATTGTATTTTTCGGCAATCTGTTTTTCGATCTCCTGTTTGCACTCTAACCGGATTCCGTTATTCAGCCGGGTAATTTCGGCTTCTTTTGCCTTTTTTTCCTGTTCTTTTTTATAATTCTTATACTCTTCTTTTTCCTGTGGTGAAAAGTATTTGTCTGCATAAATCAGCTCGCAGATTCTTTCTTCTACGACATTCCAATTTAAAAGGACTTTTGTATATGGATTTAAAAGGCTTCCTTTCTCCAGGAGAATACCTTTCGCATCATGTTCACTGTTGGAACTACTATTGCCAGGTAACGCACCGGATTGGCCACCAATCCCATATTCTTTTTTCAGAAAGTCTGCATTTTCTTTCTGGTTATGCAGGTCCATGAAATATTCGTAGATTCGAAATTTTCCATCTGCAAAACCACTTCCAATGCAAAGGGCATAGTCGATTTCGTCCTGTGTGATGAAATCTTCCTGTCTGACATCTACCGTATCATGGAGTGGAAAATGAATTCTCTCCCTGTCAAGATCCGCGATTTCGGATAATAGATATCCTGGAGATTTCACAGTTTTCGGCTTTAATTCTCCATAGGAAATCCGTGCATCGACATCTTCCAAAAAGCTTTCCAGCTGTTCTCTTCCTTCATGCGTAGAAAGAAGAGTTTCTATTTTTTCTATACTGTTAAGTTCTTCCGGTACATCATCTATCCAATCACGGAGAAAATAGCCGATCTGATAAGATACCCTCTCCATCTCTGTTTTGTCTACGAGTGCTGCCTCGTTCGCATCCATATACAAGCCATACGTAATCATGGCGTGAATGTACTTTTCGATTTGATCCCAGCTTAATGTTGTAACTACAGATTCCGCTGCCTGCATACCATAACCGGCAGTCATTCCGTTTTCATCAAACCATACAGATATTGGATGACCGTGTAATTCAAAACCTTTGCCGACCTGACTATATTCTTTTTTCAGGAAAGCAATTATTTCATCGGTACTTTTTCCTTCGGTATATTTGGCGTAAATCCGTTTCCGGCTATCTTTTTGCCCGCCACCACTTCGGATGATTACTTCAAGATCGGTTTCCGGCAAATAGAAAGCAGCGGGCATAGTATATTTTTTACTTGCTTCCGCTGCTGTAATTGATCCTCTCTGTTCCTCTGCTGATGGAAACAGACTTAATTGTGTGTATGATTCCTCTGGTTTTACAAAATTGGTCGGCTGTAAATCAGTTCTTTCAGTACGACTTCCTCCGCCCGGCTCTGGATGCTGTTCATCTTCTTCACCCAAAGCATCTGATCCTGTGCTTTGAGCTGTTCGTTTACTCCTTCTTTCTCCGCCATCTGGGATGTCAGGACTTCCATCCTCTCTCTTGCCTGTTCCTGAATCTCGAGAAGATGTGCTTTCAGCGTTCCTTCCAGAAACATTGCTGTTCTCGCCCCATCGTATCTCTCCCTCAGAAATTTGTCCCTCAGAAGTCCGTATTTCGTTACCATTCCCTCCGGTTCCGGATTTGCTTTCAGTTTCGGAATCAGATAATCTCCCATCTGTTCGTATTCCAGGTCCATTTTGTTTTCCTCCTTCAATATTATCTTTATCTTTGGAATTACCCTCTTGCAAACTTTCACGCTTTAAAGCATTATATCGCGGTTGTGGTGCATTTGCAAGTTCTTTTTTGGAGATTTCTTTTTCCTGTTCTTTCTCGCGAAGTTTATCATAAATGCGTACTGTTTTTCCGATTTCTGCAAGAACACCTCTGGCAGAATCATTAATTTTTGTTCCTAATACTGACAATGTTTTAATAGAAACAAACTGATTGATATAATCAAATGAAAATTCATGATCGGAAATTTCTATTTCACAGGCCGATAAAATTGTAAAAGAAACACTTTCCGATATAAGTTTTTTTAAGCAAAGAGCAAAGTCCTGTTCGCTCAGTTTATCAAATCCTATCCTATCCTGTAAATCCGGATAATCAATTTGAAGTTCTGTATAGGCATCCGCCGCGAGCTGATCTGAAATTTCAATAATTCTTTCTTCAAAGGGTTTTGTGCTGTCTGTACTGCCATATATTTGTTCGAGCCTATGCAGTACATCACTTTTATGTTCTTCCCGCAGTTTCCACGCCTTCGGATAACGTCCATTTGGCTTTACAGCATGAACATTCGAAACATCAAATACATATTTAAGCTTATGACCGTATGTTGCAGTATCATCCGGAAGTGCAATTCCTGAAGATCCTTTATTTACCCAGCAGTTCATACGTTTATTCCATATCTCGATGGAAGCACACGCTGTTGCATCCGGATTCTGTGCATAAATCAGAAGCTGTTCTTTAAACGGATATTTATAAATCCGTGCAGCGGAGGTCAGGAACTTCATCCAGGATTCCCGGTTCTGTGAAACCCTTTTAGCTGTTTTCTCTGCAAGATTCACTATGTATTCATATTTATCCATCTTATTTTCCTTCTACTATTGTGGCCGACAATATAATTGCGGCGAAAGATTTGATTGTGACATTGCCTGTTTACATACCCCTCTGGATTCATCTGCAGCATGAACCATTTCACCATTTCCAAGATATATGGCAACATGGGATATATTCCTGTATTTTCCGTTGGCCGAATAAGAATAAAAGATCAAGTCTCCCGGCTGCAGTTCACCATAGCTGACAGTCATTCCTTTGTTTACCAGGCATTCTGCTTCGCTTGCTGCATCCATTCCATTCAGATAAGTAATACCAGCTGCAGCATAACTCCGGTAAACCAGGGAAGAACAATCATACCATCCCGGATCATCTCTTCTGCTTTGGGAATAACCACTTCCTACAGCATTCAGAGCTGCCTGCACGGCAGCATTTCCGGACTCTCCGGCACCTATGCTTTTTTTCCAGGACCAGTCAATCCCACCGGCACCATTTTCGGATGGTGCATAAATGTCAAGCGTCCCATCAAGCTGCGCCAGGCAATCCGCTTTCTCATAGCTCCACCTGGATACGTTCGGTCTGCGGGCGATCATGGCATCATATGCCCTTTCAATAATTTCCCGGTCCGTTGATGCAGATGTTGTTCCATCAAAATATCTTTTCAGGCTTACAACATATTTTCCATCTCTGTTGCCAAAAGAAAGAACGCAGCCTTTCAAAGCATCAGACGCGTTTGTAAAATCAAAACCATAATATTCTGTCAGTGATGTAAGAAGTGGCTGCAGTGTTTGTGTATAGACGTATTCGCACTGGGCTGCCTCAAATGCAATCTTATGTTCTATGCAGATCGAATGCCATGCCCCGTAAAATCCGGCGTTATTTTTTAGTTCTGTGGTCATGCCAAGATATGGTTCAAACGGACCATATGTAGTTGGATCTTTTTCATAGCACCACCGAACAAACGGCCCAAGCTCATAACGATTGTCGAACTGAAATTCACCACATGCATTTCCGCCATCGCCACCAACCTGATCCGGGTTTCCGCCGGATTCATATTTTGCCGCCAGATAACAGGCTCCATCATAAGCGGAAGAAGCACTTTGACGTTCAGCCTTTACCCCAAGAAACAGAAGACTCAAAAGAAGAAAAAGCGAAATAATAGGAAGCAGCAATAAAACATTGGATGCTATAATTTTAATGATGCCTGCGGATATTTTCGCCGTATTAATGACTCCATGCCGAAGTAGCATCCGCTGTTGATAATCAGCCCTTTTTTTTATCTCTTCTTCGTTCCCGGATAACCGGAGGGATTGAACGGTTGTATGGAAGTTCTTTGTTCTCCGAAACCATTTTAAGGATGCTCTAATTTTTCCCTCTTTACGAGAACTTTTTTCATCCTTTTTTCTTTTGCGGTCATTAGAATCTTTTTCATTCTTTCCTGACTTTTCTGTATCACTTTCTTTCCGATTTTTCTTTTTGGCTTTCCGTTTTTTACTTCCGGAATCATCCTCTGAGTCCTCTTCCTCAGCATGATCCATTTCTTTATTCCATTCCTCTGCCGCCTGGGACGGTTTTATTTCCTGCCTATCTTTATCTTCTGCCGGATTTTTTTCAGATGTTTTTTCTGTATGTTCCTTATTTTTTATTTCCTTCTTCTGATTGGACGTTTTCTCCTCATCTTCACCAAGAGTTTCCTTTTTCTCTTCTGTTGAAGATTCTTCTGAAATTTCACTATCTTCCGAAGTATTTTTACTCGTGATTTTTTCTTTTTTTCGATTCTTTTTTAATTTTGCCAGATATATAAGTGTTTTTGATTTTTTTAAATCATTCTGGGAATCCGGCTCATCATCTTCAACCTCTTTTTCTACATTCGCTGCTGTCATACCATGCAGCATGGATGCAGTATTCAAACTTTGATGCTGCTGTCTGAAAGTTTTACTCTGGTTGGATGATAATTCTTCCCCTTTAGAATCTTGTACTGTGGATGATTGTATCCTGTCAATCGTATATTTCCGGCTGAAATCCTTCTTTTTTTCTCTCTCATCCGTATTACTTTCTTCCTCTTCTTGTTGAAAAAGTGTCGGTTTTCCAGACAACGGATTTCCGTTTCGCTTCTCCTCTATTCCAATGCCCTGTGTGTTTTCTGTATCTTGCCGCCGCAGATATTTCCACATGGCTAGACGCATACTTTGTCGTTTTTCTTCTTTTATGTCATTATTTTCCGACATTTCCAGCTGTTCAGTATTCGGGATGGAAGCTCTCATCTTGGCTGCAGCATATTTTTTACCGTGATTTTCCTGAATCCGATTCTCTGATGCAGTCTCAATATTATCTTCCCGTTCTGAACCTGTACTTTTTAAAATAAAATGGGTTGTTTGTTGCTTCTCTTCTGCATGGGAACGTCCCGCTTCTGTTTGCACATATTTCTGTGTTGCCAGTCTTATACTTTTCAACTGCTGTTCCCGGGCAACTTGTCTGTCCGGTTTTTCTGGTATTTTATACGTCTCTGAAACAGGTGCATGGAACTGTGCAGCTTTCGCCTCATATTTTTCACTGGAGCCATTATATACAGGCTGTTCCGGTACATAATTTGATTCATTCTTATACCACAGGATTTCCGGTTGTACAGCAGCCTGTTCCGTATGTCCAGTGTTTTCCGGCAAGATACTTTGTGTATTTACTTGATTTTCCGGCTGCAAATATTTCTGCGTCGCCAGACGCATATTTTGCAGCTGTTGTTCCCGCGTAATATGGTTTCCTGTTATTTCCTGCGTTTCAGAGTGGCTCATAACAGATCGTATCTCTGACGCAGTATAGATTGCAGAAGTAGCACTGTGTACCGTCTTTTCCACAGATCCTGTTTTAACTTCCCGCTGTTTTGCCTGCCATGCAACTTCCGTGTGCTTGTCTTTTGGTGTCATGCGTTATCCTTCCTTTAGTTTTCCGGCATACGGTAACAACCTTGGATCTTTTCGATATATCCTTTTTTCACAAGAGATTCCAGTATCTCTTCTGCCTGTTTATTGGAAACACCGCATAAAATTCCGGCACCATAGCAATCCAGCCATTCATCACATTCGTCAGCTTCTTGTACTTTATGGTACATGAACAGCTCTTCTTCACTGATTGGCTCTTCTACTTCGCCATTTAAAAGCTCAACAGACTCTTTGTCTGGGTCAGTGTCAAATGTTGACACCGAGTCTCTGTTTTCATCCGTGTCAATCTTTGACACGGATTCCAGATCATCTTCATGTTCATCTTGATCCGCTTCCTGGCTGTAAAATACGTTCCGATTTTCGGCAGCGGCTTCATGGAAGTTTGTACTGTAGAAATGATACAGCGGATTGTCCCGGCTAATCGTCGAATCACACTGCAAAATATGCCCGCCCCAGACAATCAAACTCTGGCCCGGTGTCGGATCAGAAAGCGCTTCAAACTCTTTCTGTGATAACTCCATAATCTGCAGCAATTCGTTCCGATCATCACCGGCTTGGTCAAGCAGCACCTTGAAATCGGAGTTTGATACAATCTCCATAATTTTCCGGTTGGCCGTTGCTGCTGAAACGTTCTGCAGACAGATCGTACAGATACCACCAAGTTTACGGTACGTCAGATACGCCTTTTCCAGCTCATTACAACTTGTCTCATGGCGGCAGACATATTGAGCCTCGTCAACGATAAAATGCGTTGCCCTTTGCTGTTCAACGTTGTAGGAAAAACGCTGCGTTAAAACATGCATGATTGTTATCATCAGCGGTTCCCACATCAATTCAGGGATATTTTTCATTCCAAATGCAACAAACCGGCTGCTGGTAGACAGTGTACTTTGTCCTTCCAATGTCAAAAAGCTATGCTTTGTATAAGCCTCCAGTGATCCATACAAATCACGCGCTTCCGGTTCCCGCTGTTTCTGGAAAATTGCTTCCAAATCAGAAAGCACCGGGGATATCGGTTTCTTTTTTGAAAACGTATTCTGATATAATTCCTCAACGCACCGGTAAATCAACGATTTATGGATACCGTTTGGACGTATACCGGTCATGATACTGTACAGAAATGCTTCCATATACTGCAGCTGGGAAAGGATATATTCTTCACGGCCCTTTGCATTCTTTTGCAGCAAAGATTCCGGAATCTCAAGAGGGTTCAGGCGCAGATCCGGATCAGAAAGATCAAAATACTGACCGCGGAATCTCTGGGTGATTCCCTTCATCTCATTCTGCGGATCAATCAGGAAAATATCATCTGTACTGTTAATCAATGTTTGTCCGATTTCCGTAATTTTCAGCAGCATGGACTTTCCAGAACCAGTGTGGCCAAAAATAACACCATTACTGTTTTTCAATGTCTTTCGGTTTCCAATGATCGGATTTCTGGTTTTTTTATTTATACCATACCATGTTCCGCCAGGCTGGATCAGATCCCAGGAATAGAATGGCTGGAATGCCAGATAAGAACTTGTCAGGACGGAACGCATATTATTTACACGCCTCGCTCCGATCGGAAGCAACGTATTCAGTGCCTGAATTTGCTGATCGTAGTAAGGAACAATCTGTATAGAATGTTTCCGGCAGCGGCGTCTGACTTCTGCCGTGTTTGCATCCAGTTCCTCTTTATTTGCTCCACGCACTGCCAACAGGATTCCTACATAGAAGCCATTTTCATCATCTTCCTCGATCTGATCCATATATTTTTTCAGATTGGCCTGCTTCTTTTTCTTTGCATAGGACGGCTCACTATAGAAGTTACCCATACTTGCATTGGCCTGTACTTCCTGCCCGATCGCATTTTCATTGTAGAAATTCGTGTTGCTGATTTTTCCACGTAACACTTCCCGTGGGATATATGCCGTATCTATGGTAAGGCAGGTATAAAACGGAAAATCTGTCAGTTCAAAAATCAACTTTTCTTCATTCAATCTGGTTGGCAGAACCGCAGCAAAAAGAATCCGCATACACTCTTCATCAAATTCCATGTAGCTTTTGTGATTCCGCACAGAATGTGGAAGGATTGAATTGCGAAAATCTCTTCCGGCCTGTACCATATCCTGAAACGGGAGAATAAAACTTTCCTCTCCATCATCTGTGAAAAAGTAATTTCTGATTTTCTGAAACCGCTGCACAGCGTTTAAAGGAACCAATTCCGAACCCATTGCATAAAAGATTGGAAGTGCTGTATGCTCGAATGTATCAAACCATCCTTCCGCTTCTTCTATTGACCGGCAATTTGCACTCACAGTCAAATAACGCTGTTTTCGAACGTTTTCCTGTCCCTTTTCAAGAGATTTTTTAATCATTTCGTTATTGTAGCGGGCCAGCTCTGGATACTCACTTTTATTTTCATCCTGCAACAGGGATTTCTGGAAATTTGTTACGTCCCGTGGTTCACACTGTATTGTGATCTTGAAATCTGTGTCCATGGAATTTAGAAATTTCCGTAGTTGAAACAGGATGCCGTCTTTTTGCTGCTTGTCCTGATCCACATAGTTTAAGTCTGAAAAAGAATACACACGATCAAATTTTCTCCGCTTTTTCCCTGCCCCGTTATTCGGTTCTATTTCAAATATTCCATTTTCGTGTACACCTGCAATATCCAGCATTTGTTGAATACTGGCCGGTGTCTGGTAAACTGGCTGTGTACATTTTTTATATCGGATAAATTCCTCATTCGAAAAAAATCCCATTCTGTTCCATCCTTTCCAAGTATATAAAAAAGTCGGGATTTTTCCCGATCATTATTTTTCTTTTTTCAAATAATTTTTTCTTGCCTGGTTATATTCGTCACTTTTCCAAACAAGTTTGGCTGTGGACTTTCTGTATTTTCTTGCCCGGTAAAACTCTATTGCAGAAAGCCCGCTACGTGACTTCCATACCTGACTGAAAATGATAGCTGCAGCAACAGCAGTTCCAATCAAAAATGATATATATAAGTTCCATCCAAGTATAAAATACAACAAGATAATGATAATACCACAGGAGACAGCAGAAACGGCCATCACACCTAACTCTCTTGCTGTAAGTCCTTTCCAGATGCTATCCTTATATGCACCAAAATCTTCATTCATGTTTACCATAAGCTATGTCCTTCCTACTATTAAAATCCAAATGCTCTTCGAACCATCGCATCCGTACCAGATACTGATCCCGTTATAATAAGGATACCAAGAATAGCTTGAAGTCCTTCCCATCCTTGTGATCCCAACATTCCGCCCAATATATCTTCTGATGCAGTAGGGAACAGCCCACCGGCATTTATTAAAATTGTTCCAAGTCGCATCATTAGCATGATTCCTGTCATTTCAAACAATGCACAAAGAAATGTACGGACCCAGCTTGATCCGGTATGTCCAATTTCATGTGGGCCTGCATAAGTGGAAAGTGCAAGTGGTGCAACAGCCATATAAAAAAACAATTTAAGGAAAACCCTATAAACCGTCCATAATGTAATAACTGCGCCACCCAGGCAGATAAACAAAAACACAAGGCCAAACAGATTTCCAAAAATAAGTCCGGATCCACTCATTTCCCAGTCATCCCCTACTCTTATAACCAGTGAAGCGGCATCTTCCGGAACAATAATCCCAAAAAATGCTTGTTCAATTTCAATCAAAAAAACGAGTATATTCGTGAGATTTAAAAAAACAGCATCCACAAGTGCCAGCTTGATAAAAAACTGGATGCTTGCTTCCATGGTCATTCCGTGTTTAATATCCGTTGTTTCTTTGAAAAAATTAATCATAAAGAAAACACTTACAAGTGTCGCACCTAGAATCTGTAGTGCCAGGAAAATCCGGTATGCTTCATCCCAAAGTTCACCATCTGCCAAACTTTTTGGATTCGTTTGCAGCATATCAAACGCATATGCAATTAATGAATTCCAAACATTGCACCCAAGGGAAAAGAAACCACTTCCCGAAAAAACCGTTTTGAAAAAATCTAATATCTCATTTATCATATTTTCTCCATAAGAAAAAGGAGGATATTCCCTCCCTTTTCATTATCCCTTCAGAGCAGTTGTAATTACCGGAGCAACCAGCATA
>ULXX01009935.1_pt1 | contig 10935 bp, 10 predicted proteins | sample 1961621 | NCBI WGS metagenome assembly ULXX01 (sample SAMEA4835848, study PRJEB28245) | human gut metagenome | biome: gut microbiome; material: fecal sample | place: Denmark | collected 2008
AGCAAGTCGACCACGAACTGGCATTGCAACAACGAACCGGCCTTAGAAGTCAGAATCGTACTTTCCTGATTCTTCGAGATGGTAAAGTCCTGCTCTTGCCACCGGCCTTCCTGTCCCGGCACAAACACATCGCTCCAGAAAAGAGCCTGCAACGTATAAAAATCCACACCGGCCTGCTGCAAATAAGGCACGTCCGCGTAGTCCACCTTTACGTATTCCCTTCCCATCCGGTTGACCATCATCATATATTGGGGCGTAAATTCCAGACGTCCTACTTCCATAAAGCCCATGGCCACAAGCGAAAGCTGGATCACCTCATCCCGTTTCAAGTTACAGCTTCCGCCCACCGACAAAGATTTCCCGCCCAAATTCAAATCAAGGTTCATCTTAGAAGTGACAGTCCCCTCCTTCAAACCGGACAACGCCATCTTATCTACCCATTCTACGGCACTTCCTTCACCTTGCGGCTCCGTCTGCGTTATGTTTTTAGTGGAACGACAAGCTGAGAGCAACAATACAAAAGCGGCAACCAGGACGCCCCATACGAAATTCATTCTCTTCATTCTTCAATATACTTTTTCAATTGAATCTTCTTTTTCAAAAGCTGGGAAACATCTCCCCCCTTTTCCTGCGCCATCTTCCAATACTTCAAGGCGCCCTCCATGTCACCGCATTGTGCATAAATATCCCCGGCATGCTCCAGGACCCCGCCGGACACTTCTTCGTCTTTCTCGATATCCCCTACAAGGACACGGTCCATATAAAGCTTGGCTTCGGCATACTTTCCCTTGATAAAAAGAATCCAGGCATAAGTGTCGATATAGGTTTTGTTTCCCGGTTCCGCCACAATCGTGCGGTGGCTCATTTCTTCAGCCTTGTCCAAATCCTTTTTTTCCAATGAGAGATAATAAGCGTAATTATTCAGACAACCGACATTCTCCGGGTTGTACACCAGACAGGAGTCGTATGCAATGAAAGCCGAGTCTTTCAGTCCGTTGCTGTAGTACAAGTCGCCCATGATGGAATACATATCGGCCACAATGCCGTGGTCCGTATCCGGTTTAATCTGCCGCACGCCTTTGCGGAACACATCCAAAGCCTTGTCCTGACGTTCAAGCTGATAATAAGAAAAACCTAAATAGAAATAATAGGGTAATTGTTCCGGATAGTGCATGATGGCACGCGTACAAATGTCCGCCACCTTCGGATAGTCATTGGCATGGACAGCCAGTTGCACCAACTGGTACAAAGCTACCTGATTGTCCGGCTCAAGCTTCAGAATACGTTCCAAAGCCGGTTCGAGCTGGTCATTTATATGTTTCATTTGCAGATAAGAGGCATACAGCGTCAGCATATCCACCGTCTCAGGGACAGAATCGAAGATGCGGTCGAAAACGGCTAATACCAAAGTGCTGTCGGCATGCGCATTCTCTTGGTCTACGACATAGTTACGCATGAGCATGACCCTGGCCCGTTCGTCAGTCTCTTTTCCATATAAGATTGCATCCAACTGGGTCTGATAAAGCGAATCTTGGCCCGTCTGCTTATAATAATCGAGCATGGACATGCGTAAAGCCTGGTTTCCCGGCTCTTTTTTCCGGACTTCCTCATAAACGGCAAGAGCTTTATCCGGCTGTTGCAGCAACAGATATTGATCGCCGATTAATACGCGATAAGCCAAATCATTAGGATTCTCCCGCGCCAGACTTTCCAATTCGGCAAAAGCTTGATCGTCTTCCTTCAATTCACGATAAAGACGAAACTTTTCCATACTGATGGACAGATTCTTGCCTTCAAGCGTCTCTATGCGGTCGAGTGCGCTGATTGCCTCGCGGTATTGCTCACGATCCATGTACATGTTTACCAACTGCGCCAATACATCCGAACGGGTCGGATTGCACCGCACCATATCTTCGAGTACAGGCACGGCCTTCACATCATCCCGGTTGCGCAAATAAAAAGACGCAAGGGCTTCCTTATAATATATATTGTCCGGCTCCAAAGCCACCGCACGGGACAGATGCGACGCGCATCGGGCAGAGTCGTCCATCCCCAGATAATACAATCCGAGATTGTATAACGCCTCGGCCGCATCGGGCTTGATGTCCAAACAATGTTTATACAACTCGAAAGAATCATCGTAACGCCCGGCCAACTTGCTCTTCACGGCCTCGGCATAATAATAATCGAAGCGGCGTTGTGCCTCGGCCGATATACCTTGCGTCTTCTCTCCCGTCGCACAAGACGTGAAACAGGCAGACCACATGGCCCAGACTCCGCATATCAAAACTGTAATCTTCTTCACTGACTTTATTTTTCTCCCGAATGGCCGAAACCACCCGCACCTCTTTCCGTCTCATCCAAACTCTCCACAGGCTTCCATCCGGCCTGCTCATAACTTGCCACGACCATCTGCGCAATCCGCTCTCCGTCCCGTATCTCGAACGGCTCGGACGACAAATTGACCAGAATGATACAAATCTCCCCCCGGTAGTCCGCATCAATCGTCCCCGGTGAGTTCAACACGGTAATCCCTTTTTTCAAGGCTAGTCCGCTCCTCGGCCGGATTTGTGCCTCCGTCCCGTGCGGCAAGGCGATATAGAGTCCCGTCGGCACCAGGCAACGCTCCAGAGGTTTCAACACGATGGGGCTGTCCAGATTGGCACGAAGATCCATTCCTGCCGAGTCCGAAGTGGCATATTGAGGTAACGGATGATGGGATTTATTAATAACACGTACTTCCATTATATGTAGAAATGATTGTTTTTGAGGTACAAAAATAACCAATTCTCTGAATACAGCCATTGATTTTTAGCTAAAAAGAGCGAATGTCAACCTTTTTAATTACTTTTGTGAAGAATCTACAGGAATGAATATGAATTGGCAGCAACTGATATCCAACAAACGACTGGGATTGGAAAAATATCACCAGGTCCGGAAAGACGACCGCACGGAATTCCAACGCGATTATGACCGTCTTATATTCTCTGCACCGTTCAGACGTTTGCAGAACAAAACGCAGGTGTTCCCGCTCCCGGGAAGCGTATTCGTCCACAACCGGCTGACCCACAGTCTGGAGGTGTCCAGCGTAGGACGTTCCTTGGGCAACGATATCTCTCGGGCACTCCTGCAAAAGCATCCGGAGCTGTCCGGAAGCCACCTGAGCGAAGCCGGTGCCATCGTGTCGGCCGCCTGCCTGGCACATGATTTAGGAAATCCGCCCTTCGGACATTCGGGCGAGAGAGCCATCGGGACGTTCTTCAGCGAAGGCAAAGGCAACTGGCTGAGGACCTACTGCGACCCCACGAACGGGGACCGGCTCAGCGAACGGGAATGGAACGACCTGATTCATTTCGAAGGAAACGCCAACGCATTCAGGTTGCTGACCCACCACTTCAAAGGCCGGCGCGACGGAGGGTTTGTCATGACTTACACCACCTTGGCTTCCATCGTCAAATACCCTTTTTCGTCCAATCTGGCTGGCGGACATGCCAAATTCGGTTTCTTTCAAAGCGAAATCCCCGTCTACCAACGGATAGCTGAAGAACTGGGCATTCCTCGTCAGGCCAGCGTAGAAGGCAGCCTGCGATATGTGCGCCATCCCTTCGTATATTTGGTAGAAGCGGCCGATGACATTTGTTATGAGATTATGGACATCGAGGATGCGCATAAACTGAAAATCCTCAGTACGGACGAGACTCAAAGCTTATTGCTGGGCTTCTTCGAGGAAGAACGCCAAAAAAGTATCCGAAAAAACCTGCAATACGTCAGCGACATCAACGAACAAATCGTCTACCTGCGTTCCTGTGTCATCGGTTGCCTGGAAAGTGAATGCGTAAAGGTCTTTTTGGACAATGAAGAAGAAATCCTGGCCGGTACCTTTGAAGGTTGCCTCATCGACCACATTTCCGAAACGCCGCGAAGGGCTTACAAAGCTTGCGAAAGCATGGCATACGCCAAGATTTACCGGAGCAAGGATGTCGTGGATATCGAACTGGCCGGTTTTCAGGTTATCACCACGCTGTTGGAACTCATGACAGAAGCGGTATGCCACCCAGAAAAAGCGTATTCGCAGTTACTCATCAACCGCGTGTCGCAACAGTACGACATCGGTGCCGAACGGCTCTACGACCGCATCATGGCCGTATTGGATTACATCTCCGGCATGACGGACGTATATGCGTTGGATTTATATCGTAAAATCAATGGCATGAGCCTGCCTTTCGTATAACCGAGAGGATCAGGCCGCCCTCCTCCGTTATCCGCGTCTGGAGAAGGTTTCAATGTGCCGCCTGCGCTTTTCCTCCCGAATCTCGTCCACGGCAATCAGGATGCCGGTCTCCTCCACGTCGCCGAATTCGTCGTTGATAGCCGTACCGAACATCTTCATCGTGGGCGACAACCCCATGTAAGCGTTCACCAAAGGCGGGATATTATAACCCAGCTTGCGAACTTCCGAATTCAATATCTTATAGTCTTCCTTGAAATCCTCGTAAACGAACAATTTACGCAATTCTTCCGTATCGGCTTCCAGTTGCAAGGGATGAATCGGCACTATCAGCCTGTCCTTATCCTCGAAATGCTTTTTCAGAAAATACAGAATCATATCACGCCCATAACGGTTATAAGACGGGTACATGGTCATCTTGCCGAAATAATAGCGTACGTCAGGCACTAAAACCGTCAATGCCCCCAGACCATCCCACAAGTTGTCCAAAGTGAACAGGCCTTTTGAACCTTGGCGCGTACTCTGGTATTCCAACGTCACGAACGAACGTCCGAGTTCTATCGTATAAGGCATATAGTTTCTCATAAAGTTTTCCGAGAAGTGGAACATGTGGGAAGTGGCCAAAATAGGTTGCCCGTCCTCCCTCAGCTTCACCTTTGCCCCCAACAGGTAACGATAACCGCCTAAAATGGCTTCTACATCGGGGTCCCACACGATCAACTGCTTATAGGGTTCTTCCATCATGTCGAAGTCATCCAAATCGAGCGACATCCCCGTACCTCCACCGGCAGCCCGGAAAGCGATTTCACGCAAACGGCCGATTTCACGAAGCACATTCGGTGAATCCTGCCACGTCACCACGTATATCTCATTGTGGCTTTTGTTCGTATAACGCAACCTCTTATCCGCGGTCAGTTCTGCCTTCAGCAGTTCTTTACTCACCGGAGCTATGATTTCTTCCATATCATCAATCTGTTTTCTTCTCTTTATAACTTATACACTTGTTCCTTCACTTCCTGCGCCCACTGTTGGGGGCTTTTGGATTTGTCGAACGTGCTCCATGGTATCGGTTTCCCGATTACGACCCGATACTCGCCATGCCTGCTGCGGTACATCTCATCGGGTAAAAACAGCATGGCCAGGTTAAACTTGAGATGCAACCGCTTGCACCATTCCGCGATGGAATAAAAGCGGTCGGAATTCTGCCCTATAAAATGTATAGGCACCACATCCCGCCGGGTAGCCACACTTTTCACGATAAACGTCTTGTTCCATGCCAAGTCCCTTATGCTGCCGTCTTTCATACGCCGCGAACAAATGCCGGCCGGAAACATGATGACCTGGTCGTCGGAACGAAAAGTATTTTCTACCATTTGAGGGAAGTTACGCGCCTGTTTCCCCAACTTATTGATAGGTATACATAGGGGAGCCAATCCTTTCAGGTTCATCAGAAGATCATTCACCAAATACTTAATCTTCCCGTCGTAATGACGGCCGAGCACCATTCCCAAAGTCACCCCGTCTATGGCTCCCAACGGATGGTTGGACACAAAAGTATATTTTCGGGATAAATCGGAAATGTTTTCCAAACCGTCCACCTTTACCTTCACATCCAAATAAGCCAATGTGTGTTCACAAAAGTCAACACCGACATAACCTTGACGCAGATACTCATTAATGAAATCCTGATGAATGAGACGTTTGAGCCCGTTAATCAGAAAACCGGGAATATATTTGGCTTTCTTTCCGGCACGCGTCCGTATGATGTCATCAAGATCGATTAATGTCACAGCTTTATCCGGCATGATTCTTTCCTTTGTCTCCATTGCAACAGCAAACCTCCATCTTTAACTTAATCTCCCATATTCGTAAAGATGTCTCACGATACCGTCACTTTAGAGTTGTTAATGATATAAGTACCCTTCGGCAATCCACTAATCCAGTTTGTCCCTTTGTTCAGTCGGAACAACCCGTAAAATACACCATTACCCTTATACACCGGAAGCATCTGGGAATGTTGGCTCGTAACCAACAACGAACCTCCCTTCATCTTAATCTTAATCGGATAAGTCGAAGAGACCCTTTTCGTTCTGTAAATATGAGTATATTCAGAAAAAGACACATCACGTCCTACCGAATCGGCTTTGGCCCGGATGGACACGCGGTCTACAGCCGAAGCGCTTACGGTACTAAACAACGTCAATAGCGCCCACAAACTAACCTTTTTCCAACTATACCTACACATTACGTTTAAAATTAACTTCTATTTTGCAAAAATAGAATGAAACTATCAGTATCCAAGATGAAGGCCGAATATTTTAAGAAATATTAGACATATAAGGTTTGAAATCCCCGTTCCGCTCTCATTTCCGTTTCAATATCCCGCCCTTCAAAACCGGATAAGAACCAACAAAAGCCGGATGTTACTCTACTTTCATTCCGTATCGTTACATCCGGCCTCCGTTAATTTTATTCCCAACCGTCAGGCCAATAATTGCTTTACTAAGGCACTGATAGCCTTACCGTCAGCTTTGCCCGCCAACTGTTTCGTGGCCGTACCCATCACTTTGCCCATATCCTTGGCACTCGTAGCGCCCACGGCAGCTATGATGGCTTTGATTTCCTGTTCCAGTTCTTCTGCCGAGAGCTGTTTGGGCAGGTAACGGCTGATGACTTCCACCTGGGCCAGCTCTTCATCGGCCAAGTCCTGGCGTCCCTGCTCTACGTATAAAGCCGCAGTGTCCTTACCCTGCTTGGCCAGTTTGGCTAAAATCTTCATAGCCGCATCATCCGTCAACTCATCGTTTGCCCCCGGAGCGGTTTTGGCTTCCAGGAAGAACTTCTTGATGTTCCGCAACGCTTCCAACGCGACTTTATCCTTGGCCTTCATGGCCACTACGATATCCTTGCTGATTTGTTCAAAAAGTGCCATATCTTATTCCTTTTATTATATACTAAAAAACTATCATCGACTTTTCCTCTCCATTAGTTCCTGCCGCCATGCTATCGGCCGCGTTATCCATTCCGGCCGTCTTGCTCTTGATGCTGGCCAGCACTTCCTTGCTACGCTTGTAGGTAGGCGTATCTTCCACCATGGAAATCACATCGTCATTGTCCAAATCGTCTTCTCCGAAAATATAAAGATGATGCGGACGCTTGATTTCTCTTTGATTCATGTCATGCGTGTAAAACTCACGCCGACGTTCGGCCTTCTTTACGGCTATTTCCTCTTTCTGAGCCCGCGCCTCTTCGTCTTCAATACCATGCTTGGCCATCACGTTATCCATGCCCGGCACGTTCTTCAGACCGAATCCGGTAGCCAGCACCGTGATCTTCACCTTCTTCTCCAACGTGGCATCCGTGGCCAGTCCGAACTTCGTCTCCACATCATCACCGAACTTACTCATGAATTCATGCACTTCGTTCATCTCTTCCATGGTCAACTGGTCGCTCTCTTCCTGATCACAGAACGAAATGCTCAGCAACACCTTCTTGGAGTTGAATATGTCGTTGTTATTGAGCAAAGGAGAATGAAGCGCACTTTCGATAGCTTGGCGCACACGTCCCTCACCCTCTCCGAATCCAGTACTCATGATGGCCACACCACCGTCTTTCAACACCGTGGTCACATCCTGGAAGTCAAGGTTTACAATACCATGTACCGTAATAATTTCGGCTATGCTCTTGGCGGCAACGGACAACGTATCGTCTGCCTTGGCAAAGGCATTCAGCACCGTAAGCTCCGGATAAATCTCGCGCAAGCGTTCATTATTGATAACCAACAGCGCATCGACATGCTTGGATATTTCCTCCACCCCGTCCAATGCCTGGTCTATTTTCTTCAACCCCTCAAAACGGAACGGTATAGTCACGATACCGACCGTCAGGATACCCATTTCCTTGGCACATTGCGCTATCACGGGAGCTGCACCGGTTCCGGTACCGCCTCCCATTCCGGCCGTAATGAAAACCATACGGGTTCCGTCGTTCAGCATTTCTTTTATACCGTCCAGACTCTCCATGGCCGCCTGACGCGCACGCTCGGGGCGGTTTCCGGCTCCCAAGCCTTCTGTCCCCAATTGCAGACGTGTCGGGATAGGAGAGTCGCTCAAAGCCTGATTGTCGGTATTACACAGCACAAAACTCACATCATGAATGCCTTCCTTATACATGTGATTGACGGCGTTACCTCCGCCACCTCCCACTCCGATCACCTTAATGATGCTCGGGCTGTTCGTTTTGAAGTTAAACCGAATATCTGTTTCTTCTTGCATAATCTATTTTGTTTTTCTATGTTATTCTTCAGTTACCGTTTTAGTCAAATCCACAAGTTTCTCCTTAAACTTCTTCCAAATTCCCCCTTTATTCTTCGGTTCCTCTCTTTCGTAGACTTCCTTATGCGTTTCCTCTACCGGAACAAAACTGGGAGCAGTCTGCGGTATTTCCTTTTCTTCTACAACCTCCTCGGGCACTTCCTCCTTCACTACGACCTTGGGTTCCACACAATTCTGGTTTCCTTCGTTCATCAACGCCAACAAAGTATTTAAAGAACCGTCCTTCACCACCTGCTCGGCATGAACAGCTTGTAACGCAAAAGGTACGATACGTGCAAAACGCGTTTTATCCGGATGAAGACGGACTGAAGCCGCTTTATCGAGATTCTTCACATTGGATGCCGCACCCGAAATGACAATTCCGGCCAACAACTTACCCGGATAGCCGCTATTACGAATCTGCGCTGCCACATTGCTCAAGATTTCTTCCTCACGAGCCTCTACAATGTCCACCAACAAACGCTCCTCAATCGTACGACCGTTGTTCACCAAAAGATTCTTGGCCAGTTCTTCACTGCTCAGATCGGAATAAGCCGAACCGTATTTCATTTTCAGCCCTTCCGCTTCATCCTCATCAATTTGCAGGCTGCAAAGATCCTGAGTGATATTATTTCCTCCTAACGGTATCACTGCCAGATGACGCAACAAGTTGCCCTTATATACTGCGACAGTAGTCGTTCCGTAACCGAAATCCACAAGAGCACAACCCGAACGCTTCTCCGTATCCGTCAGCACGCAGCCGGCTAAAGCCATCGGTGCCACAAACATGCCGACCACGTCAAGCCCGACCGCCTCCACACATTTCAGAATATATTCTTTGATTTCCGTTTTAGCGATGATATTCAGATAGGTTCCGTCTATCTGACTGCTCAAGACCCCGACCGGGTCTACCGTAGTATCCAAACCCACATGATATTCCTGCGGAACCACTTCCAGTATTTCATAGCCGGCATATACCGTATTCCTGTTGGTTTTGAGCAAAGAATCCACCAACTCTTGCGAAACCACGGTTTTTGTGGCAAACTGACGTGACACCGTGTTCTTCTTTGCCCGTAACGACTGGCCTCCTATTCCGACAAAAACCTTACGCACACGCATATCCAGTGCATTCTCCATCTTGTCGACAATGTGTTTCAAACACATCACGGTCTTGTCTATATTATAAACCACACCCTTTCGGATACAGTGCCGTGCATCTACCTGTTCGATATCCAGCACCTGCACACTGCCGTCTATATTCTTGCACCCGGCCACACCTCGTATCTTCGAGGAGCCGAATTCTACCGCTACAATGATTTCTTTCTCTACAGCCATATCATTTCTTATTTTTCTTGCAAATAATTTGATTATTATACTTCAGGCTGATCTGGGAGTACTTATTCCACCCCACCTTGTTCAGTCCTTCCGTATAAAATTCTTTCATCCTGCCCAGTTTGTCTTCCACATTTGTGGGACGCCCCAAAAGGATCGTATGTTCCCCTACTCGGGGCACTAATTCCACCTCGCCATTCTCCAGCACATGAATCTGCTGGATTTGGTGGTTCCAGAACGGGTTATCTTGTATCAGCCTCCCCAGACGAGTCAGATTCTGCCGGGCATACTGCGGTGTGATATCTCCGGTCGCCACGACCAAGTCGGCGTAATAGGACGATTTCGGCATCTGCCGGCCCGCACGGTCCAGATAGTAGTTCTGTCCGTCGGAAGACATGACATGCAATATAGGCAGACGCTGCTTGACGCGCACACACACCTTCCCGCCGGGCGTCTTATAGCTTGTTACGTCCTCGATATAAGGATTCTTACGCAAAGCCTCTTCTATCCGGCTCAACATCACCTGGTCCATTTTTTGTCCCGTCGGGTTACATTTGCGGCTTTCCAACAGCCTCAACACTTCTCCCGACTGGATAAAACCGGTCTGCAGACTGTCTTCGACCACAACCTCCACGCCATTGCACACAAGCCCTTCCTTGGGTTTGTTCAACACCGTGACTGCTGCGATAAAATAGCAAAACAGTCCCACCAACAACAATATAATGGCCAGCTTCTTAATCATCTCTCTTTCAATATCTCCGTAATCTGCGGAGCATAGGATTCCAAATCCCCGGCTCCTAACAATATAAATACATCCGCATCCGACTGCCGCACTATCTCCGGCACGTCTTCCTTCCGGCACAGGCATTTCTTCACCGTAGGAGCCAGACGGTCATATATCAACCGGCTCGTCACGCCCGGGATAGGCGTTTCACGGGCAGGATAAATATCCGTAAGAATCACCTCGTCCAACAGCGAGAGGCTCTCGGCAAACTCTTTATAAAAATCACGCGTACGCGTATAAAGATGGGGTTGGAATATCGCTGCAATCTTCTTTCCCCG
>ULXX01032275.1_pt1 | contig 10931 bp, 5 predicted proteins | sample 1961621 | NCBI WGS metagenome assembly ULXX01 (sample SAMEA4835848, study PRJEB28245) | human gut metagenome | biome: gut microbiome; material: fecal sample | place: Denmark | collected 2008
GCAAAAATGAGAAAATCGGAAGGGCTTTTCATCCTTTTAAAAGTGATAATCGTCCCTTCACCCCAATCTGAAGGCCTTGAGAGAAAAGCATCGGGATTGTCTGCATAATTCGGAGTATAATAATAGCTGTTTGTATCATTGCATGAAGCACTTGCGGGAACTCCATAAAATTCGGTAAAGCTTCTGCCTTCATTTTCCATTCCGGCAGGATTGGAAAGGCCGGCATTCGTGTTCACTGAAGGACAGGAAATAGTTTTGAATGACGGCAGACGCTTCGCCAGGACATTGATATCCCATTCTCCGACATAATTGCCGAGGACCATGCTGCAAAGCAAAGTCTGAAAACCATTGCCGTATTTTTTCAGAATCGCAGCTCCGTCGTGATCGTCAGCATAAAGAGAAGCCGCCAGCGTGCATTGTTTGAGATTATTCGTGCAGTTGATCCCTTTTGCCATTTCCTTCGCTTTATTCAAGGCAGGCAAAAGCATCCCCGCGAGAATCGCAATGATCGCAATCACGATCAGGAGTTCTATCAAGGTAAAAAATCCATGAAAGTTCTGTTGATTTATCTTCTGCGTTTTTGCTTTATTTCCGTAAACATAAAGGTTACCGTTTTTCATTTTTCAGTAATTTCCTTTGTCTTATTATTCATTCACGCTACATCATACATATCCGACAAGACCATGCCGTTCCCAGGCTAAGAGGTAAATTTACATAGGTTTTATTTCCTTTCTGCATATCCTGTACATGATTTGATTTTGAATTTTCCCTGGTATATATTATATATAATGAATAAAAAAAGACAAGGTGCTGTTTTCTCAAAAATATGGACGATTCTCTCAAAAAAACGAAAAAGTCTGAAAAAAATATTGCCCTGAAGCTTAATACTTATTCGAATGGGTATCATATTGCGGCTTTGAAATCCGTACATTTCATGGACAAGCAGCAGGACAGTTTTTCCTGTACAAAAAATCATACGCATAATTTTTATGAACTGGCAATTGTTCTTCGCGGAGCCGGCTTTCATATCGTGGCTGATCAGAAAATGCAAATTCGTCCGGGCAGCATATTTCTGCTTTGTCCGGGGGAATACCACCACTATGAATATTCCAGTCCGCTGACTTTGCTGAATTTCATGTTTGACTCCACAAACCTGCGTTCTTTCCGGAGGCGACTTGCAGATTTACCCGGATATAAGCAGCTTTTTCAACGCGGCACTCCGAAAAGTGAATTCCATGTAGACTCTGCAACGATTGCAGAACTGGACATTCTCCTGAATACAATGGCAATGGAAAGCCGGCGGCAAATGCCATGGAGTTCACTTCTTTTGACCACTCATCTGATCAATGTTTTAGTTTTGATCATTCAGAAACTGTCTCAAGAAAAAATGATTCACGGCAACAGCGATATCGCGCCGGCTGTCTCATTCATGCTGCGTAATTATCAGAACATCCTTCATCTGCCCCAGTTATCCAAGATGGCGAATCTTTCAGAAAGCTCATTTTACCGGAAATTCAACAATGAATTCGGGATGCCGCCAATGAAGTGGCTGCTGCAGTTACGGATCCACAGGGCGATGGAGTTCCTGATCCGGTCAGATATGACAATCGCGGAAATTGCCGCTGCGACCGGTTTTTCAGACTCCCTGTATTTTTCGCGTCAGTTCCGCAAGTTTACAGGCTGTTCTCCCCGCAATTACCGTCTGAAAGATCATGGGCAACGTCAGGAGATTCTCGGAAATCTTACATTTACCAAAAATCAATGATTGTCGGATAAGAAATCTGATTACCGTTCAGGAAATAAAATCATTAAGGAGACACGTCCGCCATTCTGTTCAATCATACTCCACACAATGGAAGCATAATCTGCAATACACGCCCATGCCTGCGGACAAATTTTCAAATGCTGAAAACAGAAACCTTCCTGCCAGGAACAGCAAATTGTCTGTTCCCAAAAACAAGAAGGCTTCTCAACACAAAAGAAAACATCTGCTGAAAACATCTCGGTCAACGCCCGCACCGCCATGGATCCGGAACAATGCCGTTTTTCCTTTCGGTAAGATCCTGACAAGGCTTTCCGAATGAACTATAATCCATCAGAAATTATCCGGATGAATTACCGGGCTGAGAAGATACCTGTCCATAAATAAACTCTCCATGGACGTATTCTCAGGAACCGCTGACATCGGGGAATGACTTATCCCCGCTGAAAATAGAATGGCGTCGGGACGGCAAGCCGATGTTCGTTTTCTGCGGCAATCTCCACACGGATAAAATATCGGGCATCCATGCCGGAAACAGTAAAATCCATGTCGACCTTATTCAGATCCAGCAGTTCCCGGTGAATGATTCTGTCATCGGCATAAATACGGATTTCTTTGATATTCCCGTAATTCTCTGCCATAGCAGCAGTAACATGGAGCTTCATGGAAGCTGATTTCCTGACCTCGCCGCCGGGAATCTGCCCATCACAGGTAACATCTGCCGCATCAAACCCGCAAGCTGCAATCACATGCCCGGCTCTGACGGCTTTTACAACACTGTCACGGGACGGAGTTTCGCCATTCAGATAAATAAAGTTGGCTGCCGGATTATCAATGATCCGCCGAAAACCGAACAGATCTACAGACACCATCATGCCAATCCTTCTGCCGGAAAGCCAGTAACGCTCCACATCACTTCCCTCCAGTGTCCTCAGCGGCTCCATATCAACTGCATCAAAGGGATAATCATACCAGTAAGGACACCATGGATGGGTTGCGACCGACGCCCCGTTATGCTCACGGATATAGGTCAGAGCCCGATGCAGATAACCGTCGATCTCCTCATCGGAAAAAAGGCTCCGGGTAAACTCCTGCGTATAGGCATCGTGATCCGTCCCGACAGCCAGAATATGGTAATTATTATGACTGATGCGGTCATACCTGTCATTCCAGTTGAAAGGGTGATATTCCTGACCATCCAGGAAAAGCACCTTGTCATCAGAATATTTTGCCGGATCAAGTTTACCGTTATAGGGGGCAGCGTCTTTGACGGACAATGCGCAGATATCATAGTTTTTATAACGCATCATCGCATGAATCGTCCCCGGGGCGCTGTCGCAGCCATACCAGTCAAGAGAATGCATATGGATTGCCAGTTTATAATTTCTCCGACCGGCGGCAAGAGAACCTGCAGAAGCAATTGCCGGCCTGATCCCGGCTTTGAAATTCTCAAAACAGGCAATCAGATTCCGCATATATTTTTCCCAGAACGCCAGACATCGTTCCGCTCCTTCATCCAGTATTTCAGGAACCAGGATCTGGTTCAGAAAGTACATGCCTTTCCCGTACTTTCCCTGAAGGATCAGGGCGCCATCCCTCACAGCAGGGTCCATATAAGTCCCGAGAACATCCCATGCAGGATTTGCAAGAAAGCAGGAAAGCGCAGCACTGCGGACAGTTTCAGCAGAATCCTTCTGCTTGCGCAGAATGTTGAATGTGTGGACTTGTATCTTCCAGTCCAGCATCTCATCAACGGTGATTTTTTCCGGGATATTGAAAAGTTGTTTCCCGTCGCCTTCCGGCCAGGGCATCATGTAACACATATAAGGTTCCGCATCAGGACCTTCTCCGTTTATGGTCGGCACATAACGGTGGATCAGCTGCGTATACCCCAGTTCATGCGGCAGAAAACAGGGAGCCCAGCGCTGGTAATCCTGATGCATGAACAGGCAAATCCCCCCGCGTCCGACCCAATCGCGAATATAAAGTTCATCATTTTCAATGTAATCATTAAAACCATTCTGTTCGATCAGGGCAACATCATACTGCTCCAGATAATTTTTGCGGGAATAGTCAATCTTTTCCACATCATACCCCTGTTCACGCAGAAAATCCATAAAACTCCAGGTTGGTCTGGACCAATGTTCAAAATAACCGATTCGCATTTTATCTTTCCTTTCGCCGCGGTGCAATTAATATATTTAATATATTCTTTATATTATAAGCAAAAGATTTGTTTTGTCAAGATGATGTATTTAAAAACAAGTATTTTTCTCCTTGTTGAAACATTGCACTATTTTGTATGTATACTCCTGCGGTCAAAAAGTTGCTGGAATACAGTCGGCAACAGTTCCGTCTGAAGGAGAAAAGCCTGAAAATGCCATATGAGTATCAGGAAAATCGATTTTTTCTTATTTCTGCATCTTGACAAAACGATTTTTTATTTATAATAATACATATATCAAATATATCAACTTATAATCTAAACAGAGGAGTCGGAACCATGCATCTGCGTAAGTATTTTACCTTGATAGAGTTGTTGATCGTTATAGCGATCATCGCGATTCTCGCGGGACTGCTGCTGCCTGCCCTGAACAGTGCACGGGAACGGGCCCGAAGCACTTCCTGTATGAACAATCTGAAACAAGTAATCCAGGCATCGTTACAGTATAGTCTGGATTACAACGATTATGCAGTGCCAAACAGGACAAGTGAAGCCAAGAACGCTTATTCCGGCATTGCGGCCTACTGGCCACGGATTATGATATCTCTGAATTACCTGTCGGGAGATCCGGACAGCAGGATGGAAGACACCTGGAGCCAGCTGCCGTTACAGAAAGGTGCGCTCACATGTCCATCTTCAGCCAAAGAGGCAGGGAGTGTAAACAAAGGATGCGGCAAAGGCGGTTATTTTACAGATCCGTCCAAAGAACTCTCTTTCAGAGGAAGCTCTTATGGCAGTTCCCGCATATTTCTGGCTCAGACTCTGGATGAGATATCACCGCGCTTATTGAAAGTCACAAAAATTCCTGTTCCGAGTACATTGTTCGCCTATGCCGACGTCTACGCGAACAACAGGGCTGAATTAGCGCAAAATACTGCCGGCACGGACTCTTGCAGAATGAACACCACCCGGCATAATGGACGTGCTAATATGTCCTACGCCGATGGACATGTTGACAATATAACAAGTGACCGTTACTGGGACCGTTATCTGCTTAATGGGCCGTGGTATTGCAAAAACTGATTTTCAGCAATTAAGAATCATAATATATAAAGGAAATAAAACGATGAAATTGAAACATGTTCTGGCTCCGGTATTGTTTGCCGAACTTTTTCTTCATGTCAATGCGTCAGAAAATATTCTGGCAGGCAAGAGTGCTGTTTTTGAGCAGTCCCCGGCATACAGGCTTACTGCGGATAAAAATGATGCAAAAGATCTGACTGACGGTCATATCAACAACTGGCTGGTCCACTTCTATAAATCGAGTGTCGGCTGGTATGCCCATTTTTTCTGTTCATTTTACTTCGATCTCGGCAGGGAAATGGAAATAGGAGAAATCAAGCTCCATACTTCCACCGGTCACGGCAGCGTCCATCTGCCGGAAGCACTGTTTGTCATGGCTGGCAATTCCCCTGATGAATTTGCCATGCTGGATGATATGATCGCTTCCAATCCTGATCTGCCGAAATATGAAGACGGACCCAAAATTTTCTGGATCACGGCAAAAAACCGTCCTGTGAAAGCGCGATATCTGAAATTTATTGCCCTGCCGCACAAAGATTCGACTTTTTTCTTTGCCGATGAGATTACCGTCGCCCCCGGTAAAAATGCGGTACCGGTAAAAAGACTTCCCATATTCAAAGGTTCGACGAAACAGTTTATAAAATTTGCAAAATTACAGACCAGGCTTGAACTTGATCTCAAACAGCTTGCCGGAAATATCAGTTTGTCTGGAAGCAGGCGTTCTCTCGAACCTCTGAAAACAAAACTTATGGCCAATGCCGCCTCTGTCACTGCACATCATGGGAACAGCAGCGATTTTCCAATCAATCAGGCACAGATTGATCTTGCACAATTCCAGCAGAAACTTCTTGCCGATGCCGGATATCACGGGCTTGTCATCTGGGGAGGCAACCGTTGGGATGCGTTCAACTCCTATACATTCCCGGAAAAGAAAAGCGCTGATGCCGGTTTGAAAATGAGTCCGGGGGAAACCAGAAGCTTTATTATCAATACAGCCAATGCCTCCGATGACAATATAAATGCCGATTTCAGCATTGAAAGCAAATTGAAAATTGAGGTAAATCGCTGTATTTCCTCCGTTGAACAGAACAACTTTTTCAATGCCAATAAACTCCTGCCCATACAGCCGGAACAGGGGATTTACAGGTTCAAACTGATTCCCGGGGAAAGCAGTCAGCTCTTTTTCCGTCTTCAGTTGCCGCGGGATACCGTTGCCGGAATCTATCCTGTCAAAATAAATTTCGCCGATGGAAAAACCGTAACGGTCAAGGTCACTGCCACGGCACTCAGGTTCCCGGAAAGACTTTCTGCCGAATACGGCACATGGGATTATCTGAACAATCCCGAGTGTCATGGGCAAGTGATTGATTCCAGCAACTTTGATATGGCAATGAAACTGATCCGAGCCTATCAGATGAACCTTTGCTGGGGACACGAGATTGCATTGCCGCCTGTCACGCCGGATATGTTTGATGCCGACGGCAGGCTGATCAAACCGTTGAATTTTACAAATCTGGACGAATGGCTCAACACCATGAAAGGGTTTCAATATTATGCTGTCTTCGGTGGTGGTCATTTGGATAAACGGCTCAATTTCGGATTCAAACCGACAGTAAATCCGGAAAAGTTTACAAAACGCCTCACAACCTACCTGAATGCCCTTGCCGCACATATTGAACAGAAACACAAACTTCCGGCAGACAAATTCCGGATTCACTTTATTGATGAAGCATCCACCCCGGAACAGAAACAACTGCTCCGTCTCTGGTCCAACGGAGTACGGGGCGCCATCTCTCCCTCCGGAAAAAGATTTTACAGCTATGGAAATCCTTTTTTCGGGAAAAAAGAAGAAATCTATGCCTATCCGGAACTGGATATTATTCAACCGAACCCCGGAACTTACCGCCGGAATGATATTGAACCATTCATCAAGACAGATCAACTGCGCGGCGCCAAAGGAATTACAGGACTTTATGTCTGCGCCAACAGGGTTCGCCAGAGAGATGCTTACATGTACTTCGGAATGATTTACCGGCTCGGCATTCTCTTCAATAATTTCTGCGGCGCCGGATTCTGGAATCTTGCCACTGCTCCCCGTGATATTTGTGAACTGGATTACACCGGACGTATTTTCAGTACCTGGTATTTTGAAGGAAACCAGATTTTTGTCAGCCGCCAGGCAGAAGCACTGCTGGAAGGCAGAGAAGATTATGAATATATGCTGTTACTGAAAACACTGGTCGCGGAATTGAAAAAGAAACATTCCCCCTATGCGGAAGAGGCATCAAAACTGCTTGATTCCATCCGGAAAAACGTTCTTGCAGAACTTGGCGGCGAACAAGATAATTTATCTCTCTGGAGCGTAAAGAAAAACCGTTCTGCCGCTGACAGTCAGCGCGGTCAAATCATTGATTTTGCTGTGAAAATAATGCAGAAGGAACCGGATATTTTCAACAGGACAATATGGAAATAATACAGAACAGGAAGAACATAAGAAATGATTAAAAAGATCCATCTGATTCATCATACGCACTTCGATATTGGTTTTACGGATCTGGCAGAAGAAGTCATTTCCCAGCAGCTCCATGCATTGGATCAGGGAATCCGTTACTGTGAGGCGGATCCGGAATATCACTGGACAATCGAAAGCGGCAGCCTGGTAAGGAATTATCTGAAATGCCGTCCGCAAAACATGAGGGAGCGTTTGCTGAAACTGTTGCGGAACGGTCAGATGGAAGCCGGGGCATTCGATATGCAAATGCTGACTGAAACCGCTTCCTTTGCAGAGCTTCTCGCCAATGTGGCGCGCCCTGTTGAATTGGGTAAAAAATACGGATTCCCCGTGAAATGTGCCATTCTTGATGATATCGGCGGATTTGCCGGTGAACTGCCCCGGCTGATGAATGAAGCCGGATTGCGTTATCTCATCGCCGGAACAGGTGCATTCCAGACGGAGCTGCCCTGGGCGGATCTGCCGCATCTGTTCTATCTGAAATCCAAAAGCGGCGGGCGCATTCTTGTCTGGAACATCGGAAATGACCGTTCTGAAAGCTCCTGCGAATCAAACTATCCGTTCCCCGTATACGGACTCGGCAGTCACTTTATCGCTTATCATGGCATGCCTGAATTTACAGGCTGTTCCGATATGGGCATTAAGCCTCTGATGCACGGAGAAAATCCAGAGAAACGGTTCCGGGCAAAAGAGGTTCTTCAAATACTTCTGGACCGCTTGCAGCAGGAAAATTATCCTTATGAAGAAATCATGCTTCAATATGGAGGTGATAACCGGGCTCCCTCTCCCCATGCAGCCGAATTAGTCCGGCGGATCAATGCCACAGGTGATTTCCCGGAAATCATATTGACGACACCCTGTCACTTCTTTCATCAAATGGAACAGAAATATGCGTCTGTCATTCCGGAAATCCAAGGACTGTTGACGGACCCCTGGAATCTGCGGATGAATGCAATTCCCTCCTCACTGAAACAATATCGCTCCGCTCAAAGAAGATATGATTCCCAGCGTATCCGGAATGGAAAAAACGAAGTCCTGCTGGAAAATCTTATGCTTATGGCAGATCATACGTTCGGACTCAATCACTGGGGCTGGCAGAAACTGGCGGTAAACAGTCCTGACGGGTTGCAGGCATCCTGTTTTGACCGTTGCAGAACCAGTTGGGCATGCAAGGCTGCCTATGCGGAATCTGCCAACCGCATGACTCATGATTTGGAATTACATACTGAAAGTTCCGCCGCACAGTGTGAAACGGAAGCAATCGTAATCCGAAATCATGCAGAACATGAGACATCCGGAACAACAGAACTTTACCTGGGTTCTTACGCGCCGCAGTTGATCTCATTGAAAAACTGCAGTGGAAAGGAAATTCCGCGTCAATACATCGGTTTGAACCGCTGGATGCTTTATGCAGAAAATGTTCCAGCATGGGGAATCCGGCGTTGCACTCCAGTTTTTTCCGACAGGTATGATGTACCGCCCACTCCGCCGGATGAAAAAATACCGGCGGCATTGATTACCTCCTATTTCACATTTGAATTTGCAGATGATGGCACCTTATATAACATTCACGACAAAAACGGCAAAAGTTATTGCGTGAATTCCGGTTTTACTATGGGAGAAGTTTTCTGTGAAGTCCTGCATGATTCCGGTACGGCCGGAGAGAATTGCGGTTTAAAGCCAAGTAAACAGCGCAGTTTGATGAGAATGGAAGACAAACACGGCAGAACAGAGGCAGACGGAGAGTTGTTCTGCACAATCCTTCAAAGCGGCAGAATTGGCAATGCGGCAGTCGAGATCCGTTTCCGTGTCTGGAAACAACTGCCGAGAATTGATTTTTCCATTCGGATCAATAAACCGGAAAGCCCTCTGAAAAGCTGTTTTTATACAGCATTCCCGTTTACCGGAAAAAAAGGCAAATTTTATTTTGATCAGAACTGCGGAACAGCAACCTTGTCCGAACTGTTGCCCGGAGCCATGCAGGATCTGTTTTACTGTTCCCGTTATACCGCATTGGAAACAAATCGTTTTTCCGCAATCCTCTGCTGTCCGGACGCTCCTGTTATCGAATTCGGCGGACTTCATACAGCTCAATGGAAAAAAAGTTTACCGCTTGAACCGGAAAGCAACTTTATCTTCGCAATGCTGTTTAATAATATCTGCAATACAGATGCTCCAGCCTGGTTCCCTGTCTTGGACACTTTCGAATACTCTCTGTTTCTGTTGCCGGAAAAATTCAGTACTGCACTGGCTCATCAGGCATGGGAAAATGCAACGGCGTTGACAAGCAAACCCGGTTTTGCTGCCGAATCCTGCATGATTTCCAATCTGCCGGGGCAGATCCGCGCCCATTCCGATGAAAACGGAACCCTGTATCTGGAAAATACTTCGGGAAAAGAATGCACCTGCCATATCCTGTTCTGCGGAAAAAAACTCAGTTTGACTCTGGCTCCATTTGAAATCAGAAAAGCAGAATAATCAGATAATTTTGCCTGCGGCACGGAGGGAAATGGAAAAACTGTCGTCTCCGTTGCGGCGGGTCTTCAAAATTTTAACGGCATTAGTTCCCATCTCTTTGCAGGATAAGAGTATCCCGCGGCAGCAGGGTGCCAATGCCGTAAAAAAAACAAAAGGTGTCAGTTGTGTCTGCTGAAGGCTGTTCAGGGAAGCGGAATAATCCGTATCGGCAATAAAAACAACAGCTGTTTTCTCCTGTTTTTTTCGTTCTTGCAGAAAAGAAAGCAAGGGTTCCTGTTTATCCGCGCCATAACGGCAAAACAGCTCTGGGGGATTTTTCAGACTGGAACGCAGCCCTGTTATCCGTTGCAGATTCGTAATCCGTTTTCTGTAATCCGCCGCCTGACAGATAATACAATGTTTAAAACCAAGAGAACTGATATATTCCCCCATCCGGCGGCCGGAACCAAAATCATCGTATCCGGAAAAATCAAATCCTTGAATATCCTGTTCCGGTTTATGATTAATAAAAATCAGAGGATAGCCCTGAGGTTTTGCCGCAGCCAGTTTTTCCAACTGCCGGAGATCCATCAGTGACCAGACAATACAACCTGCGGAATCTGAATCGGAAAACAGTGAAATGATCTGCCTGAACTGTGTCGTCCGGCTCTGATTGGCAGAAAGAAGTTCTAAATTCAGCCCCATTTCTCCCACTTCTTTATAAATACTGAGGAAAATATCACTTTGAAAGGAACTTTCATGTACAATGTCATAAATTACAGCCACCCGTTTTCCTGAAGCCAAGCTCTTTGCTTTCGGTAACACATCAGCGACGAACGTCCCGCGCCCGCGGGTTCTGGTCAGATACCCTTCCGCGGCAAGGCGGATCATTGCTTTCTTCAGAGTCAAATGGTTAATTCCCAGTTTTTTTGCAAAAACCATATCCGCCGGAA
>ULXX01032117.1_pt1 | contig 10883 bp, 12 predicted proteins | sample 1961621 | NCBI WGS metagenome assembly ULXX01 (sample SAMEA4835848, study PRJEB28245) | human gut metagenome | biome: gut microbiome; material: fecal sample | place: Denmark | collected 2008
ATACATATAAATATCTTGGCTTTCATAATATTTATTTCTTTTATTTTTTTAGTTTTAACTGATATTTGTCTTAATACCCTCAGTACGGGATTTCATCAAACTATTGACTTGCTAAATCAATATCACAGGAATTTCACCTCCCCGAGGATCTCTCCGGGCTGCACCCATTGCGTGAGTCTGTGGCTATGCAGGAGTATCTTTAATTCTGTTAGATGTAATCGCAAATTAGGTGCTACCTAATTTTATAACCAAGCATAGACCGACAAGCGTACTTGTTAATGTGCTATTTCTAACAGGAATGTATCTGATGAATGTGTATCAAATTTTCAAAGAACACATCCTGCTCCACTAAAATAAAAGGAACAGGTGGAAAAGGATTAACTCCCTCTCACCTGTTTCCTCACTTAAAGTTAAAAAGTGTAGTCTAATTTTTAAATTTTTTTGAAATTTTTTCTATTGCAATATCAACACTAAACTTTACTGCCCTTTTAGTACAATTTTCTTCCTCTGCAATTTCTTCAAAAGTTTTATTTTCAAAGTAATATTTTTTTAATCTTTCCCTTTGAATTTTAGGTAATTCTTGAATTGCGTCTCTTAATTTCTCATTATTGATTTTATTTTCTACTATTTCATCAGTTGGTATTTGTTTATTTAATGCTCTTGATTCAAGATTATTTTCAAATATTTCTGAATGTTCGATATGTCTATCATATTCATTCAATTCTTTAATATCTTGTAGTTCAAACTTATCAAAAACTCTATATACTTCTTCACTAACTTCTACTTTATTTAGATGTCCTTTAACATCTTTAAATGTAATTGTATAAATATTTTTTTCTTCAATATAATTTAATGTATAAGGGTTGTCCTTACATTTTCTTCTTTTAGGGCTTTCTGCCATCTTTCTTTCCTCCATTCAAGTTTTTTTGTTTAAACTTGAACTTTGGTGGGCTTCTGCACCTAAAATTTTTTACACAAAAAGAAAAGACGCCAATAGTCAAACTCATATTTTGAGTCAAACTATTAGCGTCAATCAAAACTGCATTATTTAATTTTCTTGTTTTTTTACGTTTATGAGCGAAAGATACCCCTTTATGAATATAATCGCTTCTATCAATTTCTAACAAACAAATAAGAACTACTCTCACAATCATAAGGGCAACAACTCCTACTTCCTATAAAAATCAATGCCCTAATTTTTATACGAGTAATAGCGTAAGGTATTGCTCCCTCTTATGAAAAATTAACCAGTAATATATCTTCTTCTTTTGTTGTCAAAGAAATATGTACTGCTTAATTATTTCTTTTAATTGTCCTTATTTAATTATCAAAACTACTATAATTAATTTCATATATCACACAGCCTGGCATTGCTATATGTACGATTACATTATACAACATTATTTTTGCGATTTTTGTCGAATTATGCGAAAAGCAATATTTTTGCCATTAAATGTAATATTTTTTACTTTTGTGTAGTATTTTGCTACTTTTGTAAACAATAAATCAATAATTCGTAGCATAAAAAATAGCCACCATAGTGACTATTTTGATTTCTTGTATTTTTCTTTAAGTTGTTCATCTTTATTGATTAGTTCTGCAACCCAAGGTTGTAAAAAGTATTTTAATATAATTTCATTATCATAATCAAACTCCATTGCCTGAGTTGATCCGGCTTGTGAAATTATTCCATAACTAGCAAGTTCCATTGTAACTCCATTATTATATTGCATTGGCATAGTGTGTGTTGGTGTTTTTAATAAGTTTTTTATTACTTTTGCTTTGTTTTCTTCTAACTCTAATAAATATTTTTTTCTTCTTGCTATGTCTTTCTTTCTTTTTGTAATTGTTCGTGTATAAGAATATATCTTAGTACATAGTAAAGTTAATAATAAACAAAGGCTAATTAGAAAGATAACACCTATTATTCCACCGAATTTATCTCTAAAATCTAATAGATACATTTTCTTTACTATAAAATCTGGTAAAAATAACAATAAGCCACTACATAAAGCAAGAGTTAAAAGTATATATGGTGCTTTTAACAATTTTTCTAATTCTTTTATAGTGTTTCCATCCACTGACATTTATTCACCCCCATAATATTAAACAATTCCAAAATACTTTTCAAAGAATTTCATTATTCTTTCTATTATAGTTTGTTTTCTTTCGTTTCTATTGCTACCGCCAAATCTTCTCATAGGAGGTAAAATCTTTTCTATATCAGTTCCTGTTGTCTTAACTTGTCCATCTCTAAAAGAATTTTCAATAAATTTTCTTGTTTCTTCTTCGTTTAGATTTTCTTCTAATATTAAGTTTTTCAAATCAGATTCTTCTTGTTCTCTTACAAATTTACTCCAATCTTTCATTACATCTGTATTAGCATTTATTTTTGAGATAAATCCATCAATAAGTTCTTTCTTTGAGCGAAGTGTTAAACTTGATTTTATTGCTTTATCAATAGAACCTAATATTTCTTTATCAGTACAATTAGATTGATGATATTTTGCTACTAACATTAAAATATAGTCAATGTTTACCTCAACTTGTTTTACTAATTCCATTTCAAATACTAAATCATCTTTAATGCTTTCACTATCTCCTGCTTTAGGTTTAAATTCTTCATAAAGGTCAGTATAAGTACCAATATAATCTTGGAAATCTCTATCAGTAAGTATTTCATTACCTTTAAATTTATCAAAAGAAGATAATATATTCCTCAATCTCAAAATATTACCCATTGCAACAATAAATTCTTTTTTTGCTTGTTCGCCTATTATTTGTTCTCCTAACGGGTACTTTTGAAGTAACATTGCAATTCTTTCTTCATAACCTATCTGTTTCTTGCCTTTGTCATCTTCATAACCGTAATAATAATCTTCATAAGATTTTAATAAAACAATACCTGTTGCATTTTTATCTCCAAACAAAGCAATAGCGTCATTCGTTTGTTGTTGTAAATCTCTAAAACAAACTATATTACCATATGATTTTACTGAATTTAATATACGATTAGTTCTTGAATATGCCTGTATAAGACCGTGTTGTTTTAAATTTTTGTCTACCCATAAAGTATTTAAGGTTGTGGCGTCAAAACCAGTAAGAAACATATTTACTACTATAAGTAAGTCTATTTCTCTATGTTTAACTTTATCTGATAAATCTTTATAGTAATCTTGAAATCCATTACCATCTGATGAAAAGTTTGTTTTAAACTTTTTATTATACTCTCCTATTGCAAAATCCAAAAATTCTCTTGAACTTTGATCCAATAAGTCAGTTTCAAATCCCTCATCATCTAATATTCCATCTGATGTATCTTCTTCATTTGCAGCAAACGAATATATTGTAGCAATAGTTAAATCTTTATGTTTTTCTTCAAGTTGCTTTTTAAATTCTAAATAATATTTTTTTGCCATTGGAATTGAAGCAACTGCAAACATAGAATTAAATCCGTTTACTCGTTGCCCTTTTAAATCATAAAAAGAATTTCTCTTAGTTTTTTGGTCAAAATGCTCTATAATGTATTCAACAATTTTACTAACTCTTTCGTGTGATGATAGTGCTTCTTCTGTATTTATTGCTTGAACTTCTTTATCAGTCATTCCATCTTTCTTTTTAACTGTATTTACATAGTCAATTCTAAATGGTAGCACATTTCCATCATTTATTGCGTCAACAATAGTATATGTATGCAATTTATCGCCAAATGCTTGTTCAGTTGTGCAAAAATCTGGATTAGATTTATTGGTAGCATTTTTAGCAAATATTGGAGTTCCAGTAAAACCAAACAAATGATAATTCTTAAAATTATTAACTATCATTTTATGCATATCACCAAACTGTGAACGGTGGCATTCATCAAATATTAAAACTAAATGTTTTTGAAATACTGGGTGATTATTATTTCTTTTTACAAATTCGCTTAATTTTTGTATAGTTGTAACAATAATTCTTGATGTATCATCTTCAAGTTGTTTTTGAAGAATCTTTGTACTTCTATTACCATTTGCCGCACCTTTTTCAAATCTATCATATTCCCTCATTGTTTGATAATCTAAATCTTTTCTATCAACAACAAATATTACTTTATCTATATAATCTAAATTACTTGCAAGTTGTGCAGTCTTAAATGAAGTTAGAGTTTTACCAGAACCAGTTGTATGCCATATATAACCACCTGCTTTAATAGTTCCCATTTTTTTGTAGTTAGTTGAAACTTCTATTCTATTTAATATTCTTTCGGTTGCAACTATTTGATATGGACGCATAACAAGTAATAATTCCTCTGATGTGAATACACAATATTTTGTTAATATATTTAATATTGTATGTTTTGAAAAGAAAGTTCTTGTAAAATCAACCAAATCAGATATTACTTTGTTATTAGCATCTGCCCAGTATGATGTGAATTCAAAACTGTTACTTGTCTTTTTGCTTTTATTTCTTGTTTGTTGTTGTTCTTTTATATGACTTTCTCTTGTAGTATTTGAATAATACTTTGTATTTGTTCCATTTGATATTACAAATATTTGCACATATTCGTATAATCCACTTCCTGCCCAAAAGGAATCTCTTTGGTATCTGTTTATTTGATTAAAAGCCTCTTTTAAAGCAACTCCTCGTCTTTTTAGTTCTATATGCACAAGAGGTAGTCCATTAACCAATACAGTAACATCATATCTATTGTCGTGATTGCCATCATTCTCAACATATTGGTTTATTACTTGCATTCTATTATTATGAATATTCTTTTTATCTAGTAAATATATATTTTTACTTGTTCCATCATCTTTCTTTAAAACTTGAATATGATCTTCTTGTATTTTTCTTGTTTTCTCAACAATTCCATCGTTATTATTGGCAATGTTATTATTGAAAAATCTATTCCATTCACTTTCACTAAACTTGTAATCATTTAATAATTCTAGTTGGTGACGAAGATTATTAACAAGAGTTTCAGAATCGTGTATTTGCAAATATTCATAACCTTGTTCAGTAAGCATTCTTATAAATTCTTTTTCAAGTGCTGCTTCACTCTGATATGCGTCAGAGCGTTTCTTCTCTGGCTCATATTCAGATACAACAGTAGCATTTTGCATTTCCATTACTACATTATACTTACACATTCTATAATCACTCTCCTAAGTTTATTTTGATAATACTTCTTTCAATTTTTTTCCTTCTTCTGTCTTCCAAGCAATAAGTCCATTAGTACTTCTACCTGTTACAAAATTTGCAGCAGTTGAAGGACTTTTAAAAATCATATCTTCTTGTAAAATATTATTCTTAATTTTATTATCTCTTAATTTTTCTATTGTTTTTGCACCTTTAAATTTTTCAGAATATGTAATATTGCTTGAAACTTTTGAGCCTTTAAAGATTTTTAATTTCTTCGTAGTTATATCAAACTCTCCATTTGCTTCAAAATCTTTTTTTCTACTTTTAATATATACTTTCATCAAAAACTCACTCCTGTTCTTTAAAATTTAATAGTAAATCTCTATAATATTCATATTGCTTTTTTCTTGTTTCTATTTCAGCAGGAAGTCCACTAGAAATATCTTTACTTATTTCTTCTAATCTATCTAATTGCATTACAATTTTATTCTGTTCTTCTAATGTTGGTACTTTTATCCTAAAATCTTTTAACCAACCTGTATTTAGATTAACTTTTGCAGAGCCGTGAACATTTTTTCTAACTTGTTCCCAAAAATTCTCGGTATTTATCCAATGTTTTATATATCTATTAGATACTTCATTTTTATTTTTTACTCTTAAAAAACCTAAACTTACAAATATACACAATTTTTCATCCGTTTCAACTATTACAGGGTGTCCTAAATTAGACCCTACTCTTGTAAACAATATATCATCCCTTTTAGGTTTAGCATTATCAGTTATGCTATTATATTCTTCCTCCGAAATATATTTCACATTATCTAAATCAAGATAATCTTTTGAAGTATTTTGAGCAGAAATAAATTTTATTCCACCATCAACATATTTAGGTGTATGTGTTAATCCTAAATATATATTAACTATTTCCTCTAACTTATAATCTTTACCATTTGATTCAGCAATCAATTTCTCTCTATAATATTCAAATTGTTTTTGTCTAGCTGAAAGCTCTGCTGAAAGCTCTGCTGAAAGCAATGTGAACTCGTCCAATATATGGACAATTTCACATTGTACCTCCAACGGAGGTACAGGAATTTTCACTTTTTCCATCATTTTTTTTGAAACATTATATCTAGTCACACCACTTGCAGTTTTACAAATCTGATTTCTCATTTTTGTACAACGGAATAAATGCTTTGCAAAATCTGGTAACATTATTGAAGTATCATTAAATCTAAAAAAGAAGCAAAAACTATTTAAGTATAATTTTTCATCTGTTTTCTTTGTGACTACTGATGAAAGACCACATTCATCTGGTGTTTCAGATGAACCAGTAAAAATTATATCGCCATACTGTAAAGTTCTTTGATTTTCGTACTCATCTATCTTTACTTTATCATCTACATCAATTTCTAGTGCAGGATTTGTATAAACATTTTTATATGTAATAAATTTAGCATTTCCATTAATAAAATCATCTTTCGATTTTCCTGTTAATCCACCATAAAATGTCCCTAATTCACCTAATTCATAAAATGATATTCCGTTTGGACATAATCTTTGTATTAGTTCTTCTATTTTCTTCATCATTACACCTCGATTTCTGATATAATTTTTTTTATTTCATCACGAAGTATTTGTTCACGTTCCACAATTTTATCTATTTCTTTATTTAATTTTACAATATCTATTTTTTCTCTTAGATCTTTTTTTTCAACATAACTAGATACCGATAAACTATAACCATTATCTGCAATATCTTTATTAGAAACTAATTTTGAGATAAATTCTATATCATTTCTATTTTTAAATATTTCTACAACATTATTGATATTATTATCGGTCATTTTATTATTATTAGTTACTTTTATACATTCATTTGTTGCGTCAATAAATAAAATATGATTATCTTTTTTGCTCTTTTTTAATACCATAATACAAGTTGCAATACCTGTTCCATAAAATAAATTTCCCGGTAGTTGGATTATACAATCAATAAAATTATTATCTACTAAATATTTTCTGATTTTTTGTTCTGCTCCTCCTCTATATAATATTCCCGGAAAGCAAACTATTGAAGCAGTACCATTTGTTGCTAGCCAAGCAAGAGAGTGCATTATAAAAGCAAAATCTGCTTTACCTTTTGGTGCTAAAACACCTGCTGGAGAATAACGAGGATCATTTATTAAAACAGCATTATCATCTCCTGCCCATTTTATTGAATATGGTGGATTTGATACTATTACTTCAAAAGGTTCATCATCCCAATGCTGAGGACTTGTCAAAGTATCCTCACAAGCAATATCAAACTTATCATAATCAATATCGTGTAAAAACATATTGATTCTGCAAAGGTTATATGTAGTTAAATTTATTTCCTGTCCAAAGAAACCATTTCTAACATTATCTTTACCTAATATTTTCGCTGATTTCAACAGTAGTGAACCAGACCCACAAGCAGGGTCATAAACTTTGTTTACTGATGTTTTTCCAACTATTGCAAGTTTTGTTAATAATTCACTAACTTCTTGTGGAGTATAAAATTCTCCTCCAGATTTTCCTGCATTAGAAGCATACATAGACATCAAAAATTCGTATGCGTCACCAAATGCGTCAATATTATTGTCTTGATAATTGCCTAATTTAATACTTGCTATTCCATCTAATATTTTTACAAGTTTTTCATTTCTTTTAGCAACTGTTGAACCTAACTTATTACTATTAACATCTATATCATCGAATAATCCAGAAAAATCATCTTCACTTTCTGCTCCTTTTGCAGAATTCTCAATATTATTAAATATTTTTTCCAATGTTTCATTTAGATTTTCATCATTTTTGGCTCTTTTACAAACATTACAAAATAACTCAGATGGCAAAATAAAGAATCCTTTTTCTTTAACAAGATTATCTCTTTCGCTTTCTGCTTCACTATCTTTTAGTTTGGCATAGTCAAATGTTGTATCTCCTGCTTTCCTTTCTCCATCGTTTATGTAGTTAGTTATATTTTCTGAAATGTATCTATAAAACATTATTCCTAATATGTATTGTTTAAAATCCCATCCATCTACGGAACCTCTTAAATCATCAGCAATAGACCATATTGCCTTATGTAGTTCTTCTCTTTCTCTGTTATTAGACATTTTCATTTTCCTCCTTACTTTTTATTTCTACAATATCTTCTATTTTACAATGTAATGCCTCACATATTTTGACTAGCACATCTAATTGAACAGACTCGTCTTTCCCAAGTTTAGCCATAGCATTTGTGCTAATTCCTGATATTTCACATAATTGCATTTTCTTTATATTCAAATCAATTAGTAATTTCCAAAGTCTATTGTAACTTATTACCATTCTTCATATCCTCCTACTAATTTAACAACTTTATTATACTAAAATTTCTCATTTTTTACAATAAATTTTGGATAATTCAAGTTTTTTTGCACATTTTTCAAATAAATAGGCTATTTTCCCTAGAAAAATAATATTAGCCCAAGTAAATGAAATAATAATTACTGGGTGATGACTATGATTATTAAAAACTTTAAATATAGTAGAGAAATACTTGAAGTAAAACAAAAAGATATAGCAGAATTATTTAATGTTCACTTTTCAACTGTGTCAGGATGGGAAACAGGAAAAGATACAATTCCAATAGAACGATTAGTAGATTATGCAAATCATTATAATTATAGTTTAGATTATCTGTTTGGAATTAAAAATTATAATGAAGAATATTTACCTTTAACACTTGATCTTAATTTAATTGCACATAATTTAAAGATTTTAAGAAAGAAAAATAATTATACGCAGGAAAAACTTGCAAAAAAACTAAATACAAACCAAGCGTCTTATGCTCATTATGAAAATGCTACTAATATGATACCAACTGTTTTCTTATATAATTTAACAACAGTATATAAACCTTTCAGTATCGATAAACTGTTAGGTAGAAAAAAGCAATAAACCTTATGCAGATTTATTGCTTTTTATTTTCTTAAATTCAAGTCCATCTATAAATTTTGTGAATACATTTATTACTTTCTTTTCATCAAGAGGCTTTTCAATATATTCATCAAATCCTGCACTTAAAAATTCCATTCTAGAATTATGTCTTACTGTTAAAACAACAATAGGAATAGAGAAATCTTTTTCTTCTTTTAATTCTAAAACTTTTTCACCTGATTCTCCATTTGAATAAGTATTATTTGTTATGATAAGGTCATAATCGTTACCATCTTTTACCCTATCTATAATATCACTAGCCGTTGGAACAACTTCTGTTTCTATTCCCATATTTCTTAATACAGAGTTAGTAAATGGAGCCATACTATCTGTATAATCACCAATTAACACTTTTATTTTTTTATTTGTTGTATATTTTATGTTTTTATTATATTTTGCTTGAACTTTCTTATTCCAAACAAAACTATTTTCTTTTCTTATCTTTCTCATATCTTCTTGATATTGCTTTTCAAACTCTTTTTCTTGTTCGGTTCGTTCCTTTGCCTTTTTTTCTTCCAATACAGATTGATATATAAAATAAATAAATACTGTCAATAATATTACTGCTGATAAAACAAAAACAAAATCATATTCAGCCATTTTCTTTTACCCCCTCAAATATTTTTTCTAAATCAGTTCCATACTTTTCTTTTAAAATCTTCTTTGCATTTTGAATTATACGATTTCTATATAATTCTTTTTCTTTTGTTGTTAAACAACAAGAACAGGCATATTGAAAAATATCATTTATACTTACACCATCAAGTTCTTCCACAAGGTAATTCAAGTAACACTCATACGCTATTATTTCTGAATAGGCTTTAACATAAACATCTTCTCTGTATATATCTTCAATATTTAAGTTTTCAACTAATTTTTTTAATTCTTTATAGTCATTGCCTGATAGTATTATTTTATTAGAATTACATTCTAAAATCTTAAAATCTTTTATTAAATCCCCAACCGGCTCACCAGTAGAACGCAATCTCTTTTGAATAGATATAATTTTATTTTTTCTAAATGTCTTATCATAAAAAAATACCAATTCAACACTAATATGTTTATTTTTATTAATATATTTACTGTATTTTTTATACTTCTTTAATCTATCATTTTCAATAAAAAAACTTTCTTCACTATTTGAAATTTCTATCATAATCCCACTCTTTCTATTATGCTATTTTCCCAAGTTTTTTATTAAAAATTAGATTAGATAACATCACCATTTATCTAATTTTCTTCTAACAAAAAACAGTACACCCTTTATATAAAATGTACTGCTCAATTATCAATTTTCATAAAAGGTTTCCTATACCTAATAAATTATAGCATTATGTTTTCTAAAAGTCAACCGAAATCGGCGTATATTTTCAACCGATTTCTGCTAAAATTTCTTTTAGTGGTAAGGAGGGCTAGTAATATGTTATTTAAAGAAGCAATTACTTTAAGAATACTTGAATTATGTAACCAATATAACTACACTCCAAATAAACTTGCAGAATTATCTGCTGTTGCCCCATCAACATTAAGAGCATTGTTGGCAAACAAAGTAGATAATCCTAGTTCTACAATTATTTTTAAACTATGTAAAACTTTTAAGATAGAACTAAAAGAATTTTATAATTCTCCACTATTCAATATGGAGAAATTGGAGTATTAAAAGCGTTAAAGTAAAAGAAGATTATTCGTCAGAAAATGAATAATCTTTTTTATTTATGTATCAAGGCTATTTCTTAATTTCAGAAATAACCTTT
>ULXX01057936.1_pt1 | contig 10803 bp, 9 predicted proteins | sample 1961621 | NCBI WGS metagenome assembly ULXX01 (sample SAMEA4835848, study PRJEB28245) | human gut metagenome | biome: gut microbiome; material: fecal sample | place: Denmark | collected 2008
CGTGGAAATTGCCGTGCAGGGCGTGGAAGCCGGGGAACTCCCGCAAGCGCGCGGTCGCCGCCTCAATCGCGGTCATATCGCGGTCGATGCCGTAGAGCGTCGCCGTGCCGCCGGAGAGACGCAGCATCGCGCCGCTGTGTCCGCCGCCGCCGAGCGTCCCGTCGCAGTACACGCCGTCGGGCTTCACGTCCATCCATTCGAGGACTTCCTGCAATAACACCGGTTCGTGGATAAATTCCATGTCGTTCTCCTTATTTTACCGCCAAGCCAGCCCCAGCGCCGTCCGCAGGCTGCCCGCAAAATACAGCGACCCCGCCGCGACAATCACCGCGTCGTCCCCGGCAAGCCGCTTTGCTTCCGCCAGTCCTTCTTCCAGCGATTTTGCCGCCTGTGCGTGCGCGCCGTGCTGACAGAGGGCATCGGCATACGTCTGCGCATCCAGCGCGCGCGGATTATCCGGCGTGACCGTCACAATGTCGTCCGCAATTGCGCAGAAATCGCGCAGCATGTCCTCCTGCAGCTTATCCGCCAGCACGCCCGTCAGCAGCACGCGCCGCTGATTCGGCAGCTGCTCCTCGACGAAGTTCCGCAGCGCCCGAACGCCCTGCGGGTTATGCGCGCCGTCAATCAGGATGCGCCCGCACCACTCCAGCCGCGCGGGCCACACGGTTGACGCAAGCCCCTCGTACACCGCCTGATCGGGAATCGTCCACCCCTGACGGCGCAGTTCCTCGACCATCGCCAGCACGCTCATGGCGTTCTCGATTTGGTGCGCGCCGGGCAGATTCAGCCGCACGTCCTGCCACTCCTGCGACAGGCGGTAGCTGACCGTCGCCCCATGTGCGTCGCACGCGGCATACAAAATCGTATCGTCGCTGAGCTGGCGCAGGGGCGCGTGATGCTTCTCCGCCGCCTCGGCGAACACGCGGCGCACCCCCTCCTTCGCCGGATGGCAGACGACGGGCGTATTGTCCTTGATAATCCCTGCCTTTTCGCCCGCAATCGCTTCGAGCGTGTTGCCCAGATACGCCATGTGGTCAAGCCCGATGGCGGTAATCGCGCAGAGAATCGGGTGGACGATGTTCGTCGGGTCTTTGCGCCCGCCCATGCCGACCTCGACAATCGCGATGTCGCAATTTTCGCCGTCAAACGCGGCGAGCGCGAGCGCCGTCCCCATCTCGAACGGGGTCACAAACGCGCCCTCCGCCCGCATCTCCTCCGCCGCCTGCACAAGCGGATTGCCGTATTTCACCATCCGTGCGTCATCCAGCGGCAGCCCATCCAGCCGAATCCGCTCCTGATACGCCTGCAAAAACGGCGACGTATACAGCCCGGTGTGATACCCAGCGCGGCGCAGGACGCTTTCGAGCATCGCGCAGGTACTGCCCTTGCCGTTCGTCCCGGCGACGTGGACAATCGGCGTGCGCAGGGCGACGTGCATTTTATCCAGCAGCGTCAGCACATTCTGGAAGCCGTTTTTGCTGCCTGTGGCGTAGCTGCCGTGGATAGCGGCGATGATTTCCTCACTGTTCAGCATTGAAAACACCTTCTTTTGCACCTTTTGGTGCTTGATTATTATAGCATACTGGCGGCGCGGTTGCAATCGGCAAGGCAGAAAAAGAGGTTTTGCACTCCCCTCTTTGGATTTTCCCCGCTTTTGCTTTCTTGATTTTTTCCGCTGCTCCCGTCGCCTCTGCGGAGGCGAAGTTGTTACTTTCTGGCGCGCCAGAAAGTAACCAAAGAGCGCCCAGAGGGGGCTGAAAAGGTAAAGAGCGGGGATTTCAGCCCCCTCTGGACTCCCCCGCCACTGCAATTTCTTGCGGGAAAGAGCGGCGGTCGGCGGCTGGGCTGGTCGCCCCTGCATAATTGAGCGGTAAATAGGTATCCAAAATAAAAACTTACAATACAGTTCAAGTTGCTTAAAAGGCGAGCGCCGAAGGGGTCGAGGGGGCGATCGGAAAGCCCCCTCGTCGCGTCCGCAGACGCGAACCCCCCCGCGTGGAAGCACAAATCACACAGAAAAGAGGGAGATTGCCCCGCACGAGACAATCCCCCTGAAAAAAAACATACTACTTACATAGATTCCTTGAGTTCCGCAATGCGCTTTTCGACCTGCTCCGCCTTCTGCTGATTCAGCGCCAGCTTGCCCTTCTCCTGCTCCACCAGCGCGGCGGGCGCCTTGCTCACAAAGCCCGGATTGTTCAGCTTGCCCTCAGCACGGGCGATTTCCTTGTGCAGGTTGTCGAGTTCCTTGCTCAGGCGCGTGATTTCCTTCTCGAAGTCCACCAAATCGCCCAGCGGGATGTACAGCGTGCACGCCTTCGTCACGGCGGAAACGGTCTTTTCGGTCACGGCGGCGCTGCTTTCAATGATTGCCGTTTCGCTTGCGCCTGCCAAACGCTGGAAATACTGCCCGGCGTGCGCAAGCGTCTCCGCCCAGCCATCCGCGGGAAGCAGCATCAGGTGCGTGCGCTTGCCCGCGGCGACGTTCATTTCCGCGCGCAGGTTGCGGATGGTGCGGATGACCTCCATCACGCCCTCCATCTTCGCTTCTTCGTCCGGGAAGTCCAGCTCCGGCTTCACTTCCGGCCACGATTTGAGCATCAGGAAGCCCTCGCTGCCCGGCAGGAACTTGTACACCTGCTCGGTCAGGAACGGCATGAACGGGTGCAGCAGCTTCAGCAGCCCCTCCAGCACATACAGCAGCACGCCCTGCACGGCCTTCTTTGCCACCGGGTCGTCGCCATTTAAGCGGCTCTTCGCAAGCTCGATGTACCAGTCGCAGAATTCGCTCCACGCGAAATCATAGATGCGGTCCGCCGCCAGACCGAACTCGCCTTCTTCCATATTGGAAGAAATCGCGCACGTCGCGTCCTGGAAACGGGACAGAATCCACTGATCCGCCGCGGTCAGATGCGCGGTGTCCAGCGGCGCTTTCTCCGTCACGTTCATCAGCACGAAGCGGCTGGCGTTCCAAACCTTGTTGGCGAAATTGCGGGCGGATTCCACGCGCGCCGGGATGTAGCGGGTGTCGTTGCCCGCGCTCACGCCCATCACCAGTGAGAAGCGCAGCGCGTCCGCGCCGTACTGGTCGATGACTTCCAGCGGATCAACGCCGTTGCCCAGCGACTTGGACATCTTGCGCCCCAGTTCGTCGCGCACCAGACCGTGAATCAGCACCGTCTGGAAGGGCGGAACCTGCATTTCCTCCAAGCCCATCGTAATCATGCGGCTAACCCAGAAGGTAATAATATCATAGCCCGTCACGAGCAGGTTCGTGGGATAGAAGTACTTCAAATCCTCGGTGTTGTCCGGCCAGCCGAGCGTGGAGAACGGCCACAGGGCAGACGAGAACCAAGTATCCAGCACGTCCTCATCCTGCTTAATGTGCGCAGAACCGCACTTGCAGCAGCAAGTCGGGTCTTCGCGGCTGACGGTCATCGCGCCGCAGTCGTCGCAGTACCACACCGGGATGCGGTGGCCCCACCACAGCTGACGGCTGATGCACCAGTCGCGGATATTTTCCATCCAGTTCATATACTGCTTCGTGAAGCGCTCCGGCACGAACTTCGTTTCGCCGCTCTTGACGCAGGCAATCGCCGGTTCCGCCAGCGGCTTCATCTTCACGAACCACTGCCGGGAGACCATCGGCTCAATCACCGTATGGCAGCGGTAGCAGGTGCCGACCTCGTGGGTCAGCGGCTCGATGCTCTTCAGCAGCCCCAATTCCTGCAAGTCCGCGACAATCGCCTTGCGCGCTTCCAGCGTCGTCATGCCGGCGTACTTGCCGCAGTCAATCGCCTGACCGTCGGCGTCCTTCGCGGCGTCCTCCGCGCCGGTCATGTGGCCGTCATAAGTGAACACGCGCACGACGGGCAGGTTGTGGCGCTGACCGACTTCGTTATCGTTCGGGTCATGCGCGGGGGTGATTTTCACCACGCCCGTGCCCTTTTCCATGTCGGCGTGTTCGTCGCAGATAATCGGAATTTCGCGATTCGCCAGCGGCAGCAGCACATGGCAGCCGTGCAGGTGGGCATAGCGCGGGTCAGCGGCGTTAATCGCCACGGCGGTGTCGCCGAGCATGGTTTCTGGGCGGGTGGTTGCCAGTTCCAGCATCTCGCCCGTCTCCTTCACAGGGTACAGCAGATGCCAGAAATTGCCTTCCTTCTCCTGATATTCCACTTCCGCGTCCGAAATCGCGCTCTCGCAGCACGGGCACCAGTTGACCAGCCGGTTGCCGCGGTAAATCAGCCCCTTTTCGTACAGGCGGACGAACACCTCGCGCACTGCCTTGGAGCAGCCCTCGTCCATCGTGAAGCGCTCGCGGCTCCAGTCGCAGCTGATGCCCATGCGGCGCTGCTGGGTGACGATGCGTCCGCCGTACTCTTCCTTCCACTTCCACGCGCGGTCAAGGAAGCCCTTGCGGCCGAGGGACTCCTTGGTCAGCCCCTCTTTGCGCATCGCATCGACGATTTTCACTTCCGTCGCGATGGCGGCGTGATCCGTGCCGGGCAGCCAGAGCGTCGGATCGCCCTTCATGCGGTGATAGCGGACGGCGAGATCCTGCAGGGTGCAGTCCAGCGCGTGGCCCATGTGCAGCTGACCGGTGATGTTGGGCGGCGGCATGACGATGGTGAAGGGCTTCTTGCCTTCCACGCGGTGCGCCTCAAACGCGCCGGAGGATTCCCAGTCGCGGTAAATTTCGCTTTCCACGGCTTGGGGATTGAATGTTTTCTCCATTTCCATGTGAATGACCTCCTATATACGATTTACAGTTAGCACAGGTGAATCTGGAAAGAGTATCATGCAAAAATGAGAATTGCACCGACGAGTGCGACGACGCAGCCGACGATTTTGGTGATGATATCGGCCTTTTCGCTGCCCGAAAACAGCTTTCGGGCGACGATACCGGACGTATAGACGAGGATTGCGCCCAGCACGAGCAGGAATGTGCCCGGCTGGAGCAAGCGCTCCGCGATCTGCTGGAAGTAGTTCATACGGGTGTCCTTTCCGCGTGAAATGATTGCCAAAACGCAAAAACGGCCCCATCCCGAAGGACGGAGCTGTTTCCGTGGTACCACCTTGCTTCGCAGCGCAAACACTGCCTCAAGCGCACGGTCACGGGTGCGAACCGCATTCGGCTACTTTCCATGCGGAAAAAAATTCTGCATCATCCTCACCGAACGCTCTGTGAAGCGACCTTCCCCTGACGGCTGTGCGAGCGGCCTCTCAGCCGGTGAACCACCCTCTCTGAGCCAGCGAAATCAGGGTACTCCTCATCACGTTGCGAGCATATGGAATTGCGGGGAATGTAGGAAATCAGGCAGAACAGGATGACCCCGCTGCTGCCTTCCTCCCCTCATTTGCCCCCGGATACCAATTAGGCGTTCTTTTCCTCGTTGACCGCAACGACCTGCACGCCCTTGTAGAAACCGCAGTGCTTGCACACGCGGTGAGCCAGCTTCATCTGATGGCACTGGGGGCACTCAACGATGCCGGGCACGGTGAGCTTCCAGTTCGCACGACGGCTGTGCTTGCGAGCCTTAGAGATTTTTCCCTTCGGAAGAGCCATGGTTACACCTCCTCGTTATTGGCAGCCAAATTGCTGACCGAATTATTCTTTGTTGTCGGACTTTTCAGCCAGCAACTGCTGCAATGCCGCAAAAGGACGCTGTACATTCGCATCGTCCCGGCAATGCTTGTGTTGGTTGACCTCCTCGTACTCCTCAAATCCCTTGCAATCTTCCTTGCACAGGAAGCGCATCGGCAGATTGAGCAGCACATGCGTCAGGGTGAGTTTCGCAAAATCAAGCTGTGCGCCTTCATACGCGAAAATCTCATCATCCTCCGGGTCGCCCCCATGCAGGAACGTTTCCCGGAAATCCCCCGTAACGGGGCAGGACGCAGGAGACAGGCATTTGGCACAATGGGCATGAGCGGTTGTCGTCAGACTTCCTTCTACCACAACACTGCCATCTTCATTGGCAGTCAGATGCCCGGAGAGCTGCACGGGGTCAAACGCGACCTCCTCGCCGCTCACATCCTGCGGGGCAATGGTCTGCTCCACAGCGAATGCGTAAGCCGTTCCCGGATTACGCAGGGCATGAAGTACATCCAGCTTCAAATGCTCACCACCTCAAATTAGACCATTTCATATTATAGGTTTTTTCGCGGGTTTTGTCAACACCTTTTCGCGGAAAAAAGCGTCTTTTCCCCGAAAAAAGTTGCGCGCCCCCGCGAAAAAAGCCCTCGTCTGACTGAAACTTACTTGTTCGCGCCCTCGACCAGTTCCTTGGTGTCGCGCGCAATCATGATTTCCTCGTTCGTGGGGATGACGCAGATCGTCACCTTGGAGTCGTCAGTGGAGATGACGGCTTCCTTGCCGCGCACCTTGTTCTTCTCCACATCCAGCTTTGCGCCCATCCACTCCATGTCCTTCATGACGGATTCGCGCAGTTCCGGGCCGTTTTCGCCGATGCCCGCCGTGAACACGATAATGTCCACGCCGCCCATCGCCGCCGCGTAGGAGCCGATGTACTTCTTGATGCCGTAGTGCAGCATGTCACGCGCCAGCGCCGCGCGGTCGTTGCCCTCATCCGCCGCCTTGTCGATATCGCGCATGTCGGAGGACAGGCCGGAGATGCCCATCAGGCCGGACTGCTTGTTCATCATCGTCAGCACTTCGTTGACGGTCATGTGGTCATTGTTGGCGATGAACTGCACCACCGCCGGATCGCAGGAGCCGGAGCGCGTGCCCATGACAACGCCTTCCAGAGGGGTCAGACCCATCGAAGTGTCAACGCACTTGCCGTCCACCACCGCGGACATGGAAGAACCATTGCCCAGATGGCAGATGATAATCTTCTTGCCGATGGGGCTCACGCCGAGGAACTCGCACACGCGCTTGCTCACATAGCGGTGGGACGTGCCGTGGAAGCCGTAGCGGCGGACGCCCATTTCCTTATAATAGCGGTACGGAACGCCATACATGAACGCCTTCGGGGGCATGGTCTGATGGAACGCGGTGTCGAACACGGCCACCTGCGGCGTGTGCGGCATAACTTCCTCGCACGCCTCGATGCCCATCAGGTTCGCCGGATTGTGCAGCGGGCCCAGCGGGATGAACTTGCGGATGGCAGCCTTCACTTCGTCGGTGATGATGCAGCTGGCGGTGAACTCCTCGCCGCCGTGCAGCACGCGGTGACCCACCGCGCCGATTTCGTCCACGGACTTGAGCACGCCCTTCTCCGGGTCAAGCAGCGCGCGCAGCATCAGCTTCGTCGCCACGACGTGATCCGGAATCGGCTCATAGAGGTCGATGACCTTCGACATGTCAGGGGTCTTCTGGTTCAGGTGGGAGCCTTCAATCGCGATGCGCTCCACCTGCCCCTTGACGATCATTTGCTCGTTGTCCATGTCCACCAGCTGGTACTTCAGGGAGGAAGAACCCGCGTTGACAATCAGAACCTTCATGGATGGTTACACTCCTTCTATCTCTATCAACCAGATGTTTCGTTAATTTTCTTCGGGGGATTTTACCGTCGCGCCCGTTTCGACCGCCCAGTTCCATGCCGAGCTGCCCTCCGGCGTCACAATGACGTTGTGCTTGTAGGAAATGATGCCGGTGCGTCCGTCCAGCCCGTCCATCGCGCCGATGTCCGTCACGCTTGCAGGAATGACGATTTCCGTCAGGTTTGGACACATCGCGAACGCCATCGCGCCGATCGTTTCGACGCCTTCGGGCAGAACGATGCGCTTGACATCGTAATCATAATGGAACGCGAACGGGTCAACAATTTTGACGCCCTCCGGGAGGATGATTTCTTCCGCCGGAACAATGTCGGAGAAACAGTGCAGCAATCTCGTGCCATCCGCCGTCATCAGCAGACCGTTCGTCTCGTCGAGCTTGAACGCCGCGTTGTCCTCCGCGAGGGTCAGCGACTGCAAACCGTACAGCCCGATGAAGTTCTGCTGCTCGATTTCGGTCAAGCTGCTCGGCAGCGTCAAGTGCGTCAGGTAGTAGTTGAACTCAAAGACGCTGCTGTAAATCTTCTCCAAGCTCTGCGGCAGGTCGAAATCGTACAGCCGCATACAGCTTTCCAGCGAAGCGGGCGGCAGTCTCTTCAAGCCGTCGGGTAATTTCAAGCTGACCAGATAGTTGTCGCCGGAAAAACACGCCGCGCCGATTTCCGTCACGCTGTCCGGCACGACAACCGTCGTCACCGTCTTCTCGTAGAACGCCCGATGCCCCAGCGCCGTCACGGGCAAGCCGTCGATGGCGTCCGGAATCAGCACATGCTCACTTGTGCCGATGTAGTCAGTGATGGTGACCTCGCCGCCATCCGCCGTGTACGCAAAATCCGACGCGGGATTGACCTGCTCCCCCTTCCGGTGGAACACGCACAGCGACTGCGCGACAGAAATCATCTGCCGCACCAGCGCGTCGTCATCGTTCGGGAAGAGGAAGAAGTACAGGTCGCCCGAATCCCCCACCCAGAGGATATCGAAGCCCTGCCCGTTCATGCTGACCAGCACGGCGGGCATGTCGTTGATGGTCATTTCCTGCAGGCGGGTGCTCTGCGGCGTGGTCAGCCCCAGCATCAGCGCCGTTCCCTCGACCATGAACGACTGGATGCCCAGCGCGTCGCTGGCTTCGGTCGCCTCCCAGTCGGCGGGCAGCTTCATCGCCATCACCATCTGGTTCTGGTCGGTCAGGAGAGAGGTCATCGGCGGCACGTCCGCAGCATCCGACGTCTGGTAGCCCCATTCGTTCGGAATCTCGAAAATGGCATTATCGCCCAGCGGGACGGCGTACAGGTCAATGTAGGGCAGCAGGTACTCTTCGCTCTGTGATTCCTCCGCAAAAGCGCAGGACAGCAGCACAATCGCCGCTAAAATCAGGGAAATCAGCCGTTTTTTCATGCAGGGTTCTCCTCCTTTGTTCTGTGAACATCAAACTGTTCTGTGAACATCAAACGTTCCAGCAGAGGAAAACCCTGCATGAAATTTGGCATTACTTAACGATTTCGCCCATCTGCGCACGGCCGCAGCCAGCCGCGTTGGACTCGTCGGTGTCAATATGCATCGCCAGCGCGTACTTGTCGCTCACGCGGACAACCACGTCGCCGAAAATCAGGGAACGGCCGTCGGTATCCACCTTCACGGACACAACGTCCTTGTCCTTCACGCCGTATTCCTCAGCGTCCGCGGGGGTCATGTGGATGTGGCGCTTGGCGGCGATAACGCCCTCGGTCAGCTCCACTTCGCCCGCCGGGCCAACCAGCTTGCAGGCGCCCGAACCCGCGATGTCGCCGGATTCACGCACAGGCGCGGTCACACCGATGGAACGCGCATCCGTCAGGGACAGCTCCACCTGCGTCGCGCTGCGAACCGGGCCGAGGATGCTCACGCCGGTCAGGGTCTTCTTCGGGCCGACAACGTCCACGCGCTCCGCGCTGGCATACTGACCGGGCTGGGACAGCATCTTCTTGACGGTCAGCTCATAGCCCTTGCCGAACAGGGTTTCCAGATCCTGCTGGGTGACATGAACGTGACGAGCGGAGGTTTCCACGATGAACTGCTTCATATGAATTACTTCCTTTTCATGGTCTTGTTTGGGGATGAACCCAATCTATTATACCATCTTTCGGCGGTTCTGTAAAGGCAAAAACGGCGGCAAAATTGCATCATTCCACGTCATTTCGCGCGTTCGCTTGACGTTTCTGTTCTTTTTGCTATAATAGGAACGCACCTTTTCATTGCTCATTGCTCATTCCTCATTGCTCATTCCTCATTGCTCATTAAAAGGAGTTTTTCCATGCGCATTGTCGGCGTGATTGCCGAGTACAACCCCTTCCATTCGGGGCACGCGCACCAACTGCGTCAGGCGCGGGAAGCCGCCCACGCGGATGCGGTCGTCGCCGTCATGTCCGGCTGCTTCGTGCAGCGCGGCGACGCGGCGATTGTTTCCCCCGCCATCCGCGCAAAAATGGCGCTGCAAAATGGCGCGGATGCCGTGATTCTGCTGCCCGCGCTGTGGTCTGTCCGCGACGCGGAGCACTTCGCCTTAGGCGGCGTACATCTGCTGACCGGCTTGGGCTGCGACGCACTCTCCTTCGGCGCGGAAACGGCGGATCTTCCCCTGCTGCAAGCGGCGGCGGATGCGCTCGAATCCCCCGATTTACCCGCCGCGATTCAGCCGCATCTGTCCGCCGGGCTGCCCTATCCCGCTGCGCTTTCCGCCGCGATGGCGGAGGTCGCCCCGGCTGCCGCGCGCGTCCTTCAATCCCCCAACAACACGCTCGGCGTGTGCTACCTGCGCGCGCTTCGGCGATTGGGGGCGTCCACCGACGTGTACCCGATTGCCCGCGCGTCGGATTATCACGCGTCCGCCATTGGGGATGGCTTTTCGTCCGCCACGGCGATTCGCTCCGCCATTCTGCGCGGCGACTGGTCATCCGCCTATTCCGCCATGCCGGGGAGTGCGGCGGACTTGCTGGAAAATCAGGCGCTGGAAAATCACCTGCACCGTCCGGAGGCGCTGGACACGCTGCTGCTGGCGCGGCTTCGGCTGATGGATGAGGCGGATTATGCCGCGCTGCCTGACATCAGCGAAGGCATCGAGCGCCGACTGCGCCGATTTGCCGACACTGCCCGCACGCGTGATTCGCTCCTGCAAGCAGTCAAGACGCGGCGATACCCGTATGCGCGCTTGTCGCGGCTGGCGACGCACGCGCTGCTGGGCGTGACGCAGGCGGTCGTTGACAGCAATCCGCTGCCGCCCGCCGCGTTCCTGCTTGGCTT
>ULXX01042376.1_pt1 | contig 10742 bp, 10 predicted proteins | sample 1961621 | NCBI WGS metagenome assembly ULXX01 (sample SAMEA4835848, study PRJEB28245) | human gut metagenome | biome: gut microbiome; material: fecal sample | place: Denmark | collected 2008
CTACTATTTAATTATACAACAAAATATTTTATATGACAATACAAAAAAATCGAAAATTAATTCGATTTTTACGCATTCACTTTATAATCATCTTCCAAAGAAAATTCAACATTCTCTTCAATCCAATCTTTTCTCGGATCAACATTATCACCCATCAAAACACTAACCCTTTTCTCAGCAAGAGCAGCATCAGTAATACTAACCTTAATTAAATTGCGGTTATCCGGATCCATAGTAGTTTCCCATAACTGTTCAGCATTCATTTCACCCAAACCTTTATATCTTTGAGTAACAGTCTTTTGATTCTTATGCTTATCAATTATTTCCTTTCTCTCCTGATCAGTCCAAACATAATAATGTTCCTTACCACAAGTAATCTTATATAAAGGAGGCATCGCTACATAAACATGACCAGCCTCAACTAAAGGTTTCATATACCTATAAAAGAAAGTAAGTAATAAAATTTGAATATGAGCACCATCATCATCAGCATCGGTCATAATAATAACCTTATCATAATTAGAATCCTCAACATTAAAATCACTACCAACACCAGCACCAATAGTATGAATAATAGTATTAATCTCTTCATTCTTTAAAATCTCTTCAAGTCGAGCCTTTTCCGTATTAATAACCTTTCCCCTTAAAGGTAAAATAGCCTGGAACTTTCTATTACGCCCCTGTTTAGCACTTCCACCAGCCGAATCTCCCTCGACTAAAAATAACTCATTTATCTTCGGATTCTTAGACTGAGCAGGCGTTAGTTTACCACTTAAAGCACCCTCTTTTTTGTTTTTCTCTTTACCACTTCTAGCCTCATCACGAGCCTTTCTCGCAGCCTCTCTAACAACCTTCGACTTAATAATCTTATCCATTATATTAGTACTAACAGCCTTATTTTCCTCTAAGAAAAACTGTAATTTTTCACTAACAATACTATCAACAACAGTTCTAGCCTGTGGCGTACCTAACTTAGACTTAGTTTGACCCTCAAACTGTAAAGCCTCTTCCGGAATCTGTAAACTAATAATAGCCGTTAAACCCTCTCTAGTATCAGATCCCTCTAGATTCTTATCCTTATCCTTTAAATACTTATTAGCCCTAGCATAATCATTAAAAACTCTAGTTAAAGCTGACTTAAACCCAACTTCATGTGTACCACCATCATTGGTTTTAACATTATTAACAAACGAAATAATATTTTCAGCATAAGTATCAGTATACTGAAAAGCAACACATACCTTTATCTTATCCTTAGTACCCTCAAACACAGTTGTTTTATGTAAAGGCGTTTTTCCATCGTTCAAATAATTTACAAAAGCCTCTAAACCATTATCATAATGGAAAACATCGTTGCGTCCATCATCTTCATTTAATATTTCAATAGTAATATCTTTAAGTAAAAAAGCACATTCCTGCATTCTTTCACAAATAGTCGAATAACTAAAACGCGTAGTCTCAAAAATATCACCATCCGGCATAAATCTAACTTTAGTACCAGTTCTATTAGTATTACCAATTTGTTTTAAAGGAACATCTACCTTACCACCATCTTTAAATCTAATGAAATACTCGTGACCATCTCTTTTAATAGTAACTTCCATCCATTTACTTAAAGCATTAACAACACTAGCGCCTACTCCGTGAAGACCACCAGATACCTTGTATCCTCCCTCTTCAAACTTACCACCAGCGTGTAATACCGTATAAATAACCTCCGGAGTTGACATACCACTAGAATGCATTCCAACCGGAACACCTCTACCTTCATCCTCTATACTAATACTTCCATCTTTATATATAACAATTTTTACCTTTTTACCATAACCATTTATAATTTCATCAACTGAATTATCAACGATTTCCCATACCAAATGGTGCAAACCTCTCTTATCAGTTGAACCAATATACATACCCGGTCTTTTTCTAACTGCTTCTAATCCCTCTAATATTTTGATTGAATTCTCATCATATTTTGTTGCCATCTTTATCACCATATTAATAATACAAAAAAAAAAGGAAATTGTCAAACAAAACCTTATTTTTCCTTTAATCACACTTATTTTCTGCTAAACACCTAACACAATTATAAGACTCATCAATTACACCAGTACTTATAATTATATTCATAAGTAATTCAACAATCGGTACTATAAAATATAACAATGCGGCTGATACTAATCTTAAGAAAAATGTCTTAAAACCATCACCTAGTTTAGCTTCTTTAGAAACAAGTACTTTTGCAAAATCTAACATACCCATTACAACTAATATAACCGGCACAACTATTTTTGCAATTATAACCACTACTCTTATAATTTGAACATAAGTATCACCAATAACAGTATTACCACATACAACCATAAAAACACCTCTTTAAAAGTATTCTACACTATTTTTATAATATTTTCAAGTACCTATTCAAACTTAACAGAGATATATTTTGGCGAATCAAAATTACTTTGAATACTCTTCATAATACTGTCAGCAACACTACTATCATGTTTATCAGCTAAAACAACAACCCTTATTTGATCACCATTTATTTTAACAAAGGAATCTAAACTATAACTTTTCTTAATCATTTCTTCAAGTTTTTCTTCTTCTCCTCTTGTTATATTAAGTTCCTTCAATTTATCATAAGCCTTACTCTTTTCTTCACTAGTCGTATCAACTCCTGATAATATAAACCTTAAATCATTCATCAAACTTTCCATTTCTTTATCAGATTCAACCCTTAAAGCAGTTAAAATTGTACTTTCTTCAGCCTTTACAACCGGACTATTACCAAGTTCCTTTTCACTTGGAACAGTTATATAATAAACTGATAAAGTAATTATTAAACTAAAAAGAGTCATAAACCATACACTACGTTTAGTTATCATAATATTCCTCCTGTTATCTATTAAGAATATATGAAAAAATTAGTTAATATATAACTAATTTGTTAATTTTAATGCTTTAACATGTTTATAATCATATTCATCTATATCATTTTTATCATATATGAAAGGATCAACATCAATATATTCTATATGACCTTTCTTATCAGCATATATATCCATAAAATATGCTCCAACAATACTTTTTAAATTATTAAGTTTCATAAAACCACTCTGATTCATAAATGAAGGCACTAACCAAAAATGAACATTTCTATAAACTCCTCCATAAGATTTATGAAAATGACCTTGTAAAAATATATTTGGTTTATCATTACTATCCATTTCATCGATCGCTATTTGTGGTTTATAAGATAAACTTCTCGCACACCCTCCACCTGGATGTTGCATTTTAATCTTAACATTTCCAAGCTCTATAACAGCTTCTGGCGTACCCAAATAAATCATATCATCTCTTAATTTACTAATCCATAAACCCGGAGTTGCGCCACCATTTTTAACGTGTGTTTGATCATGTGATCCTTCAATAAAGAATGTCCTCGCGCCTTCAATATAAGGATACATTTCAACAGCATACATTGTTTGTTCATCAAATCCTCTTCTAAATAATTGATAATTTTGATCAGGTCTAATCTTAGTAAAGTCACCATCTAATAGATCACCACAATGTAAAAATGTTTTAATTTTTCTATTATAAGCCTCTTTATAAACTTCATTTAATAATCCTAATTGCTGAATATTAGTACATAAATGTGTATCAGACACAACACATATTTTTATATGGTTTAAATCTTCAATTTCTGGTTTTATATGTTTAGTTGTTCTAACAATATTTTTTTTACAAATAATTTTCTTATCATTTATTTCACTAATACTTATATCATAACCCCTTATATTTAAGGCTTCTACTAAACCATATATTTCAAGTTCTTTTAAACTAAGTAAATCACATAAATCATTTACTTCCATTCCATTTTTTATTGCACGAAACATTTTTCGATATTGTAAATCAGTATACATTATTTAGCTTCCTTCCTTAGCATTAATATTTTCTCATATTCTTCCGTATTTTTTTCAAGTCTCAAAGGTTTTATTCTTCTATAATCTTCTTTTATAGTTTGATAATAACATATTCTTCTATAAGTTGTTTTCTTAAAATTACCTTTTTCATCTAATTTAACAGTTATTAAATATGCTCCAACTGTATTAGGTGTATCTAAAAAATCCATTTCTGGTGTATTCGCGACTACACTAGGTATTGAAAATTGGTTTATTTTTCTTAAAACATATTCATCCATATAACACCAGTGTCCATTTAAAACAATATTAACTTTATCTTCACTTCTCATAGCATTTATATGTCTTTGTGATTTATAAGACATTGTATAAGCCACTTTACCTTTAGGATGACGCATTAATATATTAGTATTACCTGCTCTAACTACTGCTCTTCTTTGACCTAAATAAACCATATCTTCTCTTTCATTAGATATTAATTTACCAATATTAGAGCTTTCTGTTTTCATATGAGTTTCATCATGTTCTCCTATTATAAAATACGTTTTAAAGCCATCAATATATGGATAATTACCAACTGTATATTCTTTTTGAGAATATGTATCGTGCGCAAAGATTGTATCTTTTAAATAATTATTTGTATGAACTCCTTCTGTTATATCACCTAAATGTAAAGCAAACAAAGCTCCTTCTTTAAATGCTCTTAAATATATTTCTTTTAGTATACTCATTTGTTCATAATATGAACAAAGTCTTGTATCAGAAAGCGCTAAAAAGGTAAATTCTCCTTCGACTGGTAATTCTAAAAATGATTGTTTTCTTAAACTTTCATTTCCTAAATTTAATGCTACTTCTTCATTATTTTTAATTATATGTAATATATTATAACCTTCACATTTTAGTTCTTTAATTATTCCTGAAACTTCATAAACTGATATATTCATATCCTCAGCTATAGCATTAATACTTGTTTCTTTTTTCAAATAATTTAAAACCTTTTGTTTTTTAGTATCTAATGTATCTAAATTACCTTCATTTAATTCATCATTAACACTTTCATTTAAAATATCAATTCCTACTTCTTCTAACAATTTAGCACATTCTTCCATAGAAATCTTTAATTTAAATGCCAAATCCTCAACATTATCAATTCCATTTTGAACTTCTTTTTTTATTATTTTTAAAATATCACTTTTTCTCATATAACTCCCCATTTATAGACAAAGAGAACATATTTATTTATGTTCCCTTTCTACCCTCATATAAATGATACTAAAAAAAGGTACTTTTTTCAAGTGTCTTTCATATTTTTTTCTAAATTATTTAATTTTTTGTCAGTTTGTTTTACATTAACAAAAGTTATGTTTATGTTATACATTCTTTATCATTTATTATATATGATAATATTGACATTTAAAAACAAAAGATGTATTATTATATTACCGGAGAGAAATCTTGTCAGGTCGATAGTTAGGAAGCGATTTTTTAATTAAGCGTGCTGTATTGTACGTCGCCCTAATTGGGGAAAAGCCACAATGTGGCTTTTTTTCATTTTATGGAAGAATTATTTTAAAATCAACAAGTTTTAATAAAGATTGATATATATCATTTTGGTTTTCAATTGCAGTTCTTCTTATAGTGCCAGCTAACAAATCAGCTGCTTGAACAACAAAACTTTTTCCAGAATCCTGATATGAAACAACAACATCCAGATCTGAATAAACTATCGGGCTTATTTTTGTAGAATAATTGTAATTTATAATGCCATATTTTAATTTTTCAATCAAACCATCGTGCAAATTATAATAACCATTACTTTTTGTACTCTGTTGATCTATATTTACAATCAACTTAATTGGTTTATTTGGATCAATTTTATTACAAATTATTAACCTATTAATTACTTCCTTTATTAACCTTCTAATTGAATAATCAACAAACCTTCCTTTAGCAGCCTTGCTTTGTTTTATATGTTCATAAACTTCATTATTCTTTATAACTAATGCAATTACATAATATTTTTTTATATAATTCATAAGTCTACGTTTATCACTTACTTTAATATTAGTATTTTTTATTTCTGGACATTTTTTTAAACACTTTTCTTTTTTACTCAAACAATAATCACATTTTATTTCATTTATAATACTTCTATATTGTGTTATGAATTTATCCTTTTCTTTTTTTGACAAAAAAACCAGTCCACCATACACGCTTATTTCTTCATTTGTCGTTAATTTCCCCGAATCATCTAAATTAATATATATTTCCTGCAATTCTTTATTCATAATTTCCCCCTAAAATAATACATCAATTATACCACCATTTCATCAAAAAGAAACAAATTATTATTGAAAACATTCAAAATATAAATAACATATACTTATATCATTTTAATCAATTTCTTTGACTCTTCTAAATCAATCTTTTTAACCTTTAATTCTTTTATAATATTAACTACATTAATAGTAGATATATCTTTATCTAAATATAAATTAATATTACTTTCTAGTATTCCAATTTCTTGTAACCTCTTTATTCCAAGTATTATTGATTTTATATTATCTTTAAAATAACTATTTTCTAATATTCTTATATCAATACTAACTATATTTTTCATAACCTCAAATAAGTAAATCAAAGATATTGTTTTTAATATTTTCCTTTGATATAAAACTCTATTTCAGCTTCTAATGTAACAAGTGTTTCTAATGATAATGGTTTTATAGAAAGAAAAAAATCCATAAAAGGATTTTTTATAAATTATAATTTTTATTATTAATACAATCTAAAACATTCTTAATAAATTCATCTTTAGATAAAGTAGTAGTCTCAGTTTCACCAAATTTTCTATAACTAACTAAATTACCATCTTTTTCCTTATCACCAATAATAACAGTTAAAGGTATTTTTTTAGATTGACTCTCTCTCATTTTATAAGATAATTTCTCATCTCTATCATCTAACTTAACTCTTATATCTTTATCATTTAATTCATTTAATAAATCTTTAGAATATTCACTATGAATATCATTATTAACTGGAATTATATTAATTTGTACAGGTGAAAGCCATAATGGGAATGCGCCCTTTGTTTCTTCGATTATAAAAGCAGTAAAACGATCAAACGTTCCAAATATAGCACGATGTAAAACGACTGGTATTTGTTTTTCACCATTTTTATCAATATAAGACAAATCAAATCTTCTAGGAAGTAAGAAATCAAGTTGACAAGTTGACAAAGTCACTTCTGGACCAATAGCAGGTTTAACCTCAACATCTAACTTTGGACCATAGAAAGCAGCCTCACCAATAGCTTCAAAATATTCAACACCAAGTTCATTTAGAACTTCTCTTAATTTAGTCTCAGCTTGATTCCACATTTCATCATCATCAAAATACTTTTCTTTATCTTCAGGATCACGAAGTGATAATCTAAACTTATACTCTTTAATACCAAAATCTTTATAAACCTCAAGTATTAAACTAACAACTTTCTTAAACTCATCTTTAATTTGTTCAGGTGTAACAAATAAATGCGCATCATTTTGACACATACATCTAACTCTTTCAAGACCCTTTACAGCACCAGAAGCTTCATAACGAAAATCAGTAGCGAATTCTCCAATTCTTATTGGTAAATCACGATATGAGTGTAATTTATTTTTATATATTAACATATGGTGTGGACAATTCATTGGACGAAGTACAAACTCTTCATCATCAACCTTCATAGAAGGGAACATATTTTCTTTATAATGATCCCAGTGACCAGAAGTTTTATAAAGATTAACAGTTCCAACACAAGGAGTATAAACATGATCATATCCTAATGCTCTTTCTTTTCTATAAATATAATTTTCTAATTCTTTTCTTATAATTGAACCATTAGGTAACCAAAGAGGCATACCAGAACCAACTAAATCATTATTCATAAATAATTCTTGCTCTTTACCAATTCTACGATGATCTCTAGATTTTGATTCTTCCAAATAATTTAAATAATCATTTAAATCTTCTTCATTATCAAAACAAATACCATATATTCTTTGAAGCATCTTATTTTTAGAATCACCCTTAAAATAAGCACCAGAAACCTTTAATAATTTAAAATATTTAATTTCTTTTACAGTATCAACGTGTGGACCACGACAAAGATCTGTAAAATCACCTTGTGTATAACAAGAAATAACAGTTTCATTTTCATCCATTCTTGAAATTAAATCAATTTTATAAGGATCATCCTTAAACATATCAAGTGCTTCTTCTTTAGATATTTCGTGTCTAACTATTCTTTTACCATCTTTAGATATTTTTTTCATTTCTTTTTCGATTTTTATTAAATCATCATTATTTAAAACATCATCACCTAAATCAACATCATAATAAAAACCATCTTCTATTACAGGTCCAACCCAAAACTTAGCATTCGGATATAAATGTTTTACAGCTTGCGCTAATAAGTGAGCACAGCTATGATTTAATTTACTTAATCTTTCATCTTCTTTAATATTTACCATTTTAATCATTCCTTTCTATCACAAAAAAACGCATCCTTTAAAGGAGCGTTTATACGCGGTACCATCCTACCTTATAACTCTTTTTTTAACGATCTATGACCGGAAATATCTTTCGATATTCAGCTCCAAGGTAGTAACTATTATCTTAATTTATTGGCTTTCACCATATACCAACTCTCTATGAAATATCTAATAATAATCTTGTCCTTTTCTTCACTTGATAAATTAATTCTATCACTTTTTTTTAGAATGTCAAGTTATTTACTACATAAATATTCTTTAATAATATTCTCTCTAACCTCTTTACTACTTTTCTCATTATTATAATCATTAGTCATCATAACGCCATCTTTTGTAAATGCCTTCTCGCCATTTAACAAAATATCAAGTGCCATTTTATTTAAGTTAATATTTATAAAATCTTTTAAATCCTCTTTTTTAACCCATTTAACAATATGTTTAGCATTTTCCTCATCAGTTATTTCTTTATGATTATTACTATTCAAATGACCATAAACAAAATTTAAATATGCATATCTATTTACACCCTTATAACCAGCATAGAAATGATTTACAACCTTAAAATTACTAACAAAATCAATAGAAATATCACTATAACCCGTTTCTTCATAAGCCTCTCTCTTGCAAGCATCAATAGGTGTTTCGCCTTTTTCAATACCACCCATCACAAAACTTTTACAATTTCTACCTTTAGCATCTTCACATAAATACGTATCATTTTCATAATGTTTAATTATACCAACAACACTATATCTTCTTTGAGTATCTTTGTCATCTCTTGGCTTTTCTTCATTTTTTCCATAAAAATAAGGCGCAACTACTTGCTTAAGTGGCAAATTATTTTTTATAGCATATTTATAATCCCTATTATTATGAGATGGAATAAAAAATCTATTTCCCTTTACTTTGCGATAAAAAATTTCCATTTTTTCTTTCGTAACCGGATTAATAGCATAACCATCTATTTTTTTATTAACAATTATTGCCGTTGCCCCATAAATTAATTCAGGTTTATTTATACCAATATCTAATACTTCATTATTTACTTTAACTTTAAAATAATACTTCATAATTCCTACCTCCTTATAAATATGTAGCTATTTTAAATATATGATTTTTTTCAAAAACAATATCATCATTCTTTTTATTCTTTTTAATTTTATCATAAATATCCCAGTAAGTTGCTTTAATTAAATTTTCATTTTCAATATTGAGAAGTTTAGTAATTTTGTCAATTTCTTTATCATCACCTTTGATTTCTAAATAAATTCCGAATGGTAATTCATCAATTAAAATATCTATATTACCATACCTAAAGAAAAGACGATATTTTTCCATAATAAATTTTTTTGTAAGACCTATTTTTTCGAGTATATATCCCATTTTATTAATATCATCAACTTCAATTTCAGTTGTAATTCTTTCAAAAGATGTACTAACTTCATTATCAGGTATTTCCTTTAGCGTTACGACATTTTTAATGCCACTTTTTGTTCTAATGAATAAACCATTACTTGAATACTTAAGATTTTCATTATCATACCTAACAGTTCTTTCCATAAATCCGCCAATAAAAACTGCCTCTATTTCAACCAATCTTTTCGAAATATAATCAAAATTATTAATTTTGTATTTTACTTGTTTATCAATCCTTGTCATAACTTCTAATTACCCTCCTAAATGTTTCAACATAAATTTTTTCAAAATTCATATTATCAACTAATTTTTTGCAGTCATAAACTCTATCTAATATTAAAGCATAATCAAGTATATTTAACACACTTTTGCTTTTTGGATAAACACCCAAGAGTGTCGGAATACCACCTTCTTTTTCAACTAAAGCTTTTGCATTCAACAAAGTCTTACCAGAATAAACACTATCAATAATTAAGACCTTTTTTCCATACATATTTTGATAGAATAATCTATGAATATATGGTTTATCTTTATCAACATGAAATTCAATAAATATCATTTTTTTATAATTATCATTTGAAGCAAATAAATTTATAAATTTATAGCATCCAAATGGAATGAATAAAATTAAATCATAATCTTGAACATTTAATATCGACATATCAATTATGTATTTTTGTTTGGAAACATTGATTTTCTTTATTAAAGAATTTTTTTCAATTAGCTTTGCATAAAAATTTAAAATAGATTCATTTTGCTCATTTTCTTTTGAAAAAAGAACATTTTTTTTAATTATTTTTTTACATTCATTATATAAATCATTATATTTCTCACATTTGATAAACTTTAATATCATATCGCGTTT
>ULXX01076374.1_pt1 | contig 10735 bp, 10 predicted proteins | sample 1961621 | NCBI WGS metagenome assembly ULXX01 (sample SAMEA4835848, study PRJEB28245) | human gut metagenome | biome: gut microbiome; material: fecal sample | place: Denmark | collected 2008
TTTACTGTGTCATACGGTTTCCTATCATCAGGACACAAGCAGTATTTTACAGGTAAAGAGGCAGGTTTGTCAAGATTTTTTCGGAATAAATTACGGAAACATCAGGAAGCTGTAAGAAGGTAACTCTGGGCTTCGGTGTCATAAGAAAGAATAAAGCTTTCACCGGAAAGAGCATAAGCATCTACAGAAAGCTCCAGCTTGCTGTCTGTGCCGTCCTCATCCGTAAATTCCAAAATCCATGGCGTGGAGGAAACGTTTCGGTAGATCATCAGTCCTGTTAAGAACTGCCCCTTAGAAAAACCGGAGGTTCCTTCCAGAAGATCTACTTTAGAGGAAGCAGCTCCCTTCTCATAAAGATAAAGAGAGGTAAGGGATTTGTCGCTCTGGTTATTGAGAGTGAGGGAAATAGGAGTGATCACAGCGGCCTCTTCTTTGTTTTTAATCTGATCGATCTCCTTTAGAGCCTCCTGATAGGAAGACAGAAGGGAATTCATGGTATCGATCAGCTGATCGATCTCTTCATCCTTCATTTCCGACAGGTGAAATTCCTCCACCTTCTGCAGCTTTAAGGCAAGAGCGCTGAGCCTGCTGTCAAGGGAATCGTCCTGTATTCCTTTATGTGCTTCCACAACCTCATTATGAACGACCACAAGCTGGGAAAAAGCCTGCTGGGCCTGTGTGATCTTTTCCTCGGAGGGGCCGGAGCATGCGGTTAGAAAAAAAACTGCCAGAAGCAGTATAATAGTGGGAAAAAACGGAGCAGAAGGTGTAAATTTTTTCATGGAAAACCTCTTTTCTGTGCTATGATAACATTAATACCATATAACAGTAACACAGGAAAAAGGAAGCTGCAATTTCTTTTTCAAATGGAGGGACAGATGGAAAAGGCATATAAGCTGGAGTTTACCGGGGAAAAAAGAGGAGTGCTTTTTGTAAATTGCTGCGGCTGTTCCAAAACGGAGCCGCTTCACAGCTTCGGGCCGGCGCAGAAGCCACATTATTTGATCCATTTTATACTAAACGGGAAGGGAAAGTTTGTGATCAGAGACCAGGAGTATCTGCTGGAACCCGGATATGGTTTTTTGATCCCACCGGAGGAGCTGGTTTTTTATCAGGCTGATCCCCAGGATCCCTGGACCTATGTGTGGGTTGGATTTTCCGGAGCTTTGGCAGAGGGAACCATGCAGTCCATGGGACTTTCCATTCAAAGCCCGGTGTTTAAGTCAAAGCAGGGCCAGGAGCTTTACGGGGCGGTAAAGGATATGATGGAGCACAATACCTATGGCTTTTCCAATGATCTGCGCAGAAACGGACAGCTCCAGATCTTTCTTTCCATCATTGCAGAAGGACTTCCCATGGAAAAAAGAAGCGAGGCCGATGCTGCGGACAACTATGTCAGGCGGGCGGTTCAGTTTATACAGGGAAATTATTGTAATCCCATTAAGGTTACGGATGTGGCAGATTATGTCTGCATTAACCGAAGCTATCTATACACTCTTTTCAGGAACAGCACGGGAATGTCGCCCCAGCAGTTTCTGACAACCTTCCGTATTACAAAGGCAACAGAGCTTTTACAGCTTACGGATCTGCCGATCGAAAGTATTGCCCTGTCCTGCGGATATACGGATCCCCTTGTTTTTGCAAAAGCATTCAAACAGATGAAGAACATGTCGCCGTCCATTTACAGAAAAGAGATGCAGAAGGGAGAAACAAGGAGAAATAAGGAATATCTCAAACAGATCGAAGATTTTATCGGACAGGTTAAGGAAATCAACAGTTAACATTTTGACTGATTTATACAACAAAGTAAGCTAGCCCTGCGGCAGGGGCTTTCTTATAATGAACTTAACAAGCAACCATAATTGTGGAGGGTAAGCAGTGAAAGAGACAATGTTAAAGGAATTTAAAAAGGTATTTGGGGACACAGAAGGTGTAAAGGTATTTTTTGCACCGGGACGGGTCAATCTCATCGGAGAGCATACGGATTATAACGGCGGCCATGTTTTTCCCTGTGCACTGACGATCGGTACTTACGGGGCGGCCAGGCTCAGGAACGATCGAAAGCTGCGTTTTTATTCTATGAATTTTGAGCAGCTTGGGGTAATCGAGTCGGAGCTGGATGGATTGAAGCCTGAAAAGGAAGCAGACTGGACCAATTATCCCAAGGGTGTGATGTGGGCCTTTGAAGAAAAGGGGTTTCAAATTCCCCAGGGAATGGATCTGATCTTAAGCGGTAATATTCCAAACGGATCAGGACTGTCCTCTTCCGCATCTGTGGAAGTGCTGACAGGACATATTTTAAGGGAATTTTTTGGTTTCCAGGTAAGCAATCAGGAGCTGGCGCTGATCGGTCAGTATTCTGAAAATAAATTTAACGGCGTCAACTGCGGCATCATGGATCAGTTTGCCATTGCCATGGGGAAAAAGGATCATGCCATTTTCCTGGATACGGCAGATCTGTCTTATACTTATGCGCCCATAAAGCTTTCCGGGGTGAAGCTGGTCATTGCGTGCAGCAACAAGAAGAGAGGCCTTGGAGATTCCAAATACAATGAAAGAAGAAGCGAATGCGAGACGGCGCTTTCAGAACTGCAGAAGGTCATAAAAATAAAAAGTCTGGGAGAACTGACAGAGGAGCAGTTTGAGGAGTATCAGTCTGCTATTTCGGATCCTGTCAGGGTAAGGCGGGCAAGACATGCCGTCTATGAAAACCAGAGAACCATCAAAGCGGTAAGCGCTTTGCAGGCAAATGATATTGAAGAGTTCGGACGGCTGATGAATGCTTCCCATGTGTCACTGCGTGACGATTATGAGGTAACGGGGATCGAGCTTGATACCCTGGTAGAAGAGGCGTGGAAGGTTCCGGGAGTGATCGGCTCCCGTATGACGGGCGCAGGCTTTGGAGGCTGTACGGTCAGTCTGGTAAAGGAAGAAGATATTGATCTGTTTACCAGACAGGTGGGTGATGCTTACCTGAAAAAGATCGGATATGCTGCAGATTTTTATGTAGTAGAGATCGGGGACGGTCCCTGCACACTGTAGGAACGGCCGAAAGGTAAGAAAAAGAAAGGAATTGCGGATATGATACAGGACAATATCAGAAAACTGGTCAGATATGGTGTGCGCACCGGACTGGTGCCGGAAGAGGATGTGATCTTTACAACAAATCGCCTGCTGGAATTGTTTGAGCTTTCCGAGCTGGAAGAAGAGACCTGCTCCCCGGAAGAGGAGGATTTAGAGCAGATCCTTGGCAGAATGCTTGACTATGCTTACGAGCAGGGACTGATAAAGGAAAACAGCGTGGTTTAGCGGGATCTGTTTGATACAAAGATCATGGGAATGTTAATGCCAAGACCCAGCGAGGTGATCAGAAAATTCCGGGAATATTACAAGGAAGATCCAAAGAAGGCAACTGATTACTATTATAAGCTCAGCTGTGATTCTGACTACATCAGAAGATACCGGATCAAAAAGGATATGAAATGGGTGACGCAAACCCCTTACGGAGAGATTGACATTACCATTAACCTGTCCAAACCGGAAAAGGATCCCAAGGCCATAGCAGCGGCCAGAAACGCCAAGCAGTCAGGTTATCCCAAATGTCTTTTGTGCAGGGAAAATGAAGGCTATGCCGGCAGGATCAATCATCCCGCAAGACAAAATCACAGGATCATTCCTGTGACCATACAGGGGGATCAATGGGGATTTCAATATTCTCCGTATGTGTACTACAATGAGCACTGCATTGTGTTCTGCGGGCAGCATATTCCCATGAAGATCGAACATGATACCTTTTGTAAGCTGTTTGATTTTATCCGTCAGTTTCCTCATTATATCGTGGGCTCCAATGCGGATCTGCCCATTGTAGGAGGTTCCATTTTAAGCCATGATCACTTCCAGGGAGGAAATTATGAATTTGCCATGGCAAAGGCCCCTGTGGAAAGAGAATTTGCGGTAAAAGGCTTTGAGGATATAAAGGCAGGGATTGTAAAATGGCCCATGTCCGTCATCCGTTTAAAGGCGCAGGATCCCGAGAGGATCATAAAGCTTGCAGATAAAATTCTGGAAGCCTGGAGAGGTTATACGGATGAAAAGGCGTTTATTTTTGCAGAGACAGAAGGAACTGCCCATAATACCATAACGCCGATTGCCAGAAGAAGAGGAGCAGACTATGAGCTTGATCTGGTGCTTCGGAATAACATTACAACGAAGGAGCATCCTTTAGGCGTTTATCATCCCCATGCAAAGCTTCATCACATCAAGAAGGAAAACATTGGGTTAATCGAGGTAATGGGATTAGCTGTTCTTCCGGCAAGGCTGAAGGGAGAAATGGAAGCGCTTAAGGAAGCGATCCTTACCGGAAAGAACCTGCGGGAGGATGAGCTTCTTGCAAAGCATGCAGACTGGGTTCAGGAATTTTGCCCTAAATACGAAGCGATCACAAAAGATAACATTGATGAGATCCTGCAAAGGGAAATCGGACTGGTATTTTTACAGGTGCTTGAGGATGCCGGAGTGTATAGGAGAAACGAGGAAGGACAGGCGGCATTTGACAGATTTCTCCAAAGTCTGTAAAGAAATGAAAAGCAATGTATATTGAAGAAAGGGAATGCCATATATTTAAATGATCGTAAACCGGTAGGTGGTCTGCTATGGCATTTTTACTCTCCAATCTCTCCAATATCATTATTCCTGTGATTATTTTTTATATTGTAGCATATGGGGTGATCCAGAAAACAAACGTCTATGAGGACTTTGTCAAAGGAGCAGGAGACGGACTAAAAACGGTGGTCAGTATCATGCCCACGTTAGTAGCGCTTATGACTGCGGTAGGGGTGCTGCGGGCGTCCGGTTTTCTGAATTTTCTGGAAAAACTGTTCCGGCCTCTGGGAGAAAAAATAGGTTTTCCGGCGGAAATCGTACCGCTGACCTTTATTAAAATGTTTTCCTCTTCGGCTGCAACAGGGCTGGTGCTGGATATTTTTAAAAATTACGGCACCGATTCCTTTATTGGTCTTTTGACCTCCATTATGATGAGTTGTACGGAAACTATTTTTTATACCATGAGCGTATATTTCCTGGCGGCAAAGGTGACAAAGACCAGATATACGCTTGCGGGGGCACTTTTATCTACCTTGGCGGGAATTGCAGCAAGTGTGGTTCTTGCCGGGATGATGTAGATGCAGACAAAAAGAGCGTGTGGGAAAACGCGCAGAAATGAGGGAAAATGTTGAAGGCAGATATAAAATGGCTGGATGATCCGCAGGTATTTTGCGCAGGCAGACTTCCGGCGCACAGCGATCATGAATTTTATGCCTCAGAGGAGGAATATCAGAACGGGAAGAGTTCTTTTATGAAAACGCTGGATGGAGAATGGCGCTTTTGCTTCAGCAAAAATGCCAAGGAACGTCCTGCAGAATTTTATCTGGAAGAATTTGACCACAGTAATTTCGACAAAATAAAGGTTCCGGGACATATTGAGCTTGCGGGCTATGATAAGATCCATTACATCAATACCATGTATCCCTGGGAAGGGAAAATTTACAGAAGACCTGCCTACAGTCTGGAGAATAAGGACGGCTTTCCCGGCATGTTCAGCCAGGCGGAATATAATCCGGTAGGATCCTATCTTAAGGAATTTGATCTGGAGCCCTGGTGGGAAGGAAAAAGGGTTGCGATCCGGTTTGAGGGTGTGGAGCAGGCTATGTTTGTGTGGCTGAACGGACAGTTTGTGGGTTATGCCGAGGACAGCTTTACTCCGTCGGAATTTGACCTGACTCCTTATGTGAAGGAGAAGGGAAATTTACTGGCAGTGGAGGTACACAAAAGAAGTACGGCCGCCTTTTTGGAGGATCAGGACTTTTTCCGCTTTTTTGGAATTTTCAGAAGCGTAAGGCTGTATGCAAAGCCGGAGGTTCACTCAGAGGATTTATGGGCGAAGCCCGTATTATTTGAGGACAACCATTCAGGCGCTCTTTCTCTTTCCTTAAAGCTTTCAGCTGCGGAGGCTGCGGCAGAGGGAAAGGAAATCACAGTCAAGCTTTTAAACGGAGACAGAGTTCTTTTGAAAAAGCAGAAGGCTTTTTCTGAGCTGGAGGAAAAGGATCAGGAGGGAAACCGGATTTTCCGGGTGGAAAGTGAAACCTTAAATGAGATTACACCATGGGATCACAAGCATCCTTTCCTGTATACCCTTCTTGTGGAAATAACGGATGAGCAGGGAAAGCTTATCGAGCTTGTGCCTTACAGGATCGGCTTCAGGAGAATAGAGATCCGGGATCAGGTGATCTACTTAAATGGCAGGAGACTGATCATCAATGGAGTAAACAGGCATGAATGGAGCGCAAAGAGCGGAAGATGCATTGGGATGGAGGAAATGGAATGGGATATAAACTGTTTCCTTGCAAACAACATTAATGCAGTGAGAACCTGTCATTACCCCGATCAGCTTCCCTGGTATGAGCTGTGCGACCGGAAGGGCATTTACGTCATGGCGGAAACCAATCTGGAAAGCCATGGTTCCTGGCAGAAGCTTGGAAGAACAGAGCCTTCCTGGAACGTGCCGGGTTCTCTTCCGGAATGGAAGGAAGCTGTTTTGGACCGGGCAAGAAGTAATTTTGAATATTTTAAGAACCATCCCTCTATCTTATTCTGGTCTCTGGGAAATGAGTCCTATGCCGGGGATGACATTATGGAAATGAACCGTTTCTTTAAGGAAAAGCAGGATGGCAGACTGGTTCATTATGAGGGCGTGGTACAGAACAGGAGCTATGAGGACGTGATTTCCGATGTAGAGAGCCGGATGTATGCAAAACCCCAGGAGGTAAGAGCTTATCTGGAGGATCATCCGAAGAAGCCGTTCTTACTTTGCGAATACATGCATGATATGGGAAATTCTCTTGGAGGAATGAATTCCTACATGAAGCTGATCGATGAATTTCCACAATATGCAGGTGGCTTTATCTGGGATTACATTGACCAGGCGATCCTTCAGAAGGATGAGGCAACAGGAAGAGAAACGCTCCGCTACGGCGGCGATTTTGATGACCGACCCTCTGATTATGAATTTTCGGGGAACGGGATCGTATTTGCAGACAGAACGGAGAAGCCGGCGATGCAGGAAGTGAGGTATTACTATGGCTTGCATGAATAATATAGAGCAGAAACTTAAGGTAGTCTTTGGGGACGTAACGCTGGGCGTTCAGAGTATGACAGGGAAAGAGTTCAGGTGCATTTTTTCCTATGCTGCAGGAGGAATGGAATCTCTTCAGGTGGAGGGAAAGGAGTGGGTCTACCGTGTCCCCCGTCCTACCTTCTGGAGAGCCACAACAGATAATGACCGTGGAAATAAATTTCCCATTCGCAGCGGAATGTGGCTTTCTGCAGATCAGTTTCTTTCCTGCGTAGGAGTAAAGGCAGCGGTAGACGGGGAAGAAATTCCCCTGCCGGTTGCACCTGAAAATAACAGGTATTCTGGCAGGGAAAGCGCACAGGAGGTAAAAATTACTTATACTTATGAAACCATTACCGTTCCCAGCACGCAGGTAGAGGTAAGCTACACGGTTCTGGCAGAGGGCGCTGTCAGGGTAAACGTGTCCTATGAAGGAAAGAAGGGGCTTCCAGAGCTTCCTGTTTTTGGGCTGAGAATGATCATGCCTACCTGCGCGGATAAATTTGTGTATGAGGGATTGTCAGGAGAAACCTATCCGGACAGAAAAGCAGGAGGGCAAAAGGGTATTTATGAAATAACAGGGATGCCTGTAACGCCCTATCTGGTGCCTCAGGACTGCGGAATGCATATGGATACAAAATGGGTCAGCATTTATCGGACGAAGGAGCTTTCCAATGTAAAGAAGGAACAGAAGACAGGGGTGCTTACCTTTAAGCTGGACGGTCTTTCTTTTTCCTGCCTGCCTTATACGGCGCAGGAACTGGAAAATGCCCTTCATATGGAAGAACTGCCTGCCGCCAGAAGAACGGTGCTCTGTATTTACGGCGCCGTAAGAGGGGTAGGAGGGATCGACAGCTGGGGAGCAGATGTGGAAGAGGATTATCATATTGACGCTGAAAAGGATCGGGAATTTTCTTTTACCATCACCTTTTAGATCAGGCCAAAGCTCCGGAGCAGATAAAGCCAGAAGGTAATGGTGACAGAGCTGAGAAAGGTAGTGGCGACTACCACGCTTGAGGTCAGAACCCCTTCGTGTCCCATGTTTTTTGCCATGATAAAGCAGCTGACTGTGGTAGGGGATCCCAGCATAATAAGAAGGGCTACCAGCTTATCGGTATGAAACCCCATGCTGATGGCAAAGGGAAGAAAAACAGCCGGAAGCAGTAATAACTTTATAAAAGAGCACAGAAGCGTTGGCCTTATTTCAGCCAGCGCTTTTTTGCCCTCAAATCCGGCTCCCAGGCCGATGAGAGCAAGGGGCGTAGCTAAGACGGCAATGTTCTTTATGGTTTTCTGAAGGATCACCGGAAGGGAAAAGGGCAGAAAGGAACCTAAAATACCGGCTAAAATTCCCAGGATAATGGGGTTGGTAAGAATGCCCTTTATGGACTTTTTAAGGGATGCGGGGGTTAAGGTATGTTCTCCGGGTCCGGTAAAGGAAAGAATGATAACAGCGGCAATATTATAAAGGGGAACCGTGCCGATGATCATAAGAGGAGCCATGCCTGCATCTCCGTAGATATTCTGAATAAAGGCAATTCCCAAAATAGCAGCGCTGCTTCTGTAAGAGGCCTGTACAAATTCTCCCACATAGTCCTTTTTATGGTACAGCTTTGCTGTTATAATCCAGATAAGAATGATGCTGATCAGTGTAGCAAAAAAACAGAAAAGAACATATTTTGTATCCCAGACGGAGCGAAAATCGGAGCTGCTCAGATCCTGAAACAGGAGAACGGGCAGAGTTACCTTAAAGTTAAAGGAGTTCAGGGTTTTTACAAAGGAATCATCTACCAGTCTGATCTTATGAAAAAAATAGCCAAGTACCATGACCAGAAAAACGGGAATAGTAGCATTGAGGCTGAAAATAAGATTATCCATGGAAAACTCCTTTTTAATATAAGATTTCCAGGCAAGTATAGAGTTCTTTGCAGGATTTGTCAATGAAGGAGGAAGGAAAGAAAATGGAGAACATCATTATGGCTGCGGTGATCGCAGGTGTCATACTTCTGTTTGCGGCGGTCCTTGTGGTGAAGCGTTTGCAGGGAGCAGATAAGAGACAGCCCTTTGAGGACATGGAGGGGCATGAATTTGAATATTTCTGCGCAGAGCTTTTAAAGGAAAGAGGCTTTCTGGAGGTAGAAGTGACGAAGGGAAGCGGAGACTATGGGATCGATATCCTTGCCGAAAAGGAAGGGGTCACCTATGCCATTCAGTGTAAAAGATACACGGCTCCTGTAGGAGTAAAGGCTGTTCAGGAAGCTTATGCGGGCAGGGATTATTATGACCGCATGGTGGGAGCGGTCATGACAAATCAGTATTTTACCACCCCTGCGGTGGATGCCGCCAAAAAGCTGAAGATCCTGCTTTGGGATGGCGGCTATATCGAAGAAATGATGGAGGAGCAGGGAAGGGAAAAGAGCCTCTAGCTTCAGGAGAGTTTTTGCTCCCACAAAGCCAGGCGGTCCCAAAGGCCTGTGAAGTCGGATGGCCCGGTTTCCAGTACAAACTGGTGAAAGAGTTTATCAGAATAGTTCTGCCCCCAAAGAGTTCTGGCCTCCTGCTTTAGCAGGCACAGCTCCAGAAAGCCTACATAGTACTTGGGGTAGGTTGCGGGCTCCTCTGCAATATATTCATAGATGGCCCTGGCGGCAGAGGGATCCGTGATGCCGGCTTTTGACAAAATGGAGGAGGTCTTTTGCAGGTCGGCCCCGTCATGGTGTATAGCAATGTCCAGAAGAGAATAAAGGGAAAGCTGCAGATTGCGGTTTAACCGGCAGGCCTCTACATAGGCGGCCTTTGCAGAATCTCCTGAGGCAGAAGCGGCATAGGAGTAGGAAAGATCCTCCACATAAAGAGCCCAGCCCTCTACATACCCTCCATAATGAAGAAGAGAACGGATGAGAGGGGCATTTCGGTTTTGAAGGCATAGCTGACTGTAGACAGTCTGATAAAGATGTCCCGGATAGCCTTCGTGCGCCAGTGTTGTGTAGAGGGTCAGGCTGTCCGGCTGGTTTCTGTGGTTGATATAAATTATATTGTTTCCCAGATCATCCACAGGAGGCGTCAGATAATAAGCAGGACTGCAGTAGGGTTCCATGGCGGGAGAAACGCGTTTGATCTTACCGGAAAAAGAAATGGCAGGCTCCTTTGGAAAATCGGGAAAGTCCTTTCTCATTTGTGCCTGCAGGTCTGCAAGCATTGCGCCTTCACTTGGAAAGGACAGTATCGAGTCCTCATCCTGAAAGGACAAGACATCAGGGTTTGCCTGCAGCAGGGTAAGGAGCGAGGTATAGTTTTGCTGGAAATCAGCAAAAAGAAGGGACTTCAGCTCGGAAATGCTTCGGAAGGAACCGGTGCTTCTTTCAAGAAGGTAGGCATAATAATCCTTTCCGTCAGGAAGGGCGCAAAGACCTTTGGGATCCGAACCGCTGCCGGAAAGAAGGGTAAAGGAATCCGCAAGCCGTTCGTAGGCGGGGGCCATGACCGTTGTTAAGAGGCGGTCATTTTCAGAGAGAAACTGTTCTTTTTCCTCAGGAGTAATTTTATTTTGTGCAAGCAGGGAAT
>ULXX01030562.1_pt1 | contig 10730 bp, 10 predicted proteins | sample 1961621 | NCBI WGS metagenome assembly ULXX01 (sample SAMEA4835848, study PRJEB28245) | human gut metagenome | biome: gut microbiome; material: fecal sample | place: Denmark | collected 2008
CGATGGCGCTTTTGTCGATGGATGAAAGCTACGCAGAGCGCGATTTGAACGTCGGCTTCTCCGGCGGCGAAAAGAAGAAGGCGGAAATCCTGCAAATGCTGATGCTCGAACCCAAACTCGCCATTCTGGATGAAACCGACTCCGGTCTGGACGTGGACGCGGTGCGCACGGTGTCCGAGGGCGTCCGCCTGTTCCGCGAAAAGACGCACGGTTCGCTGCTGATTATCACCCACAGCACGCGCATTCTGGAGGCGCTGCGCGTTGACCGCACGCATGTGATGGAAAACGGCGTCATTGTGCGCGAAGGCGACGCGGCGCTGGTGGAAGAAATCAACGAAAAGGGCTTCAAGGGCTGATGGGGGAGCGGCATGACAGAGAAGAGCCAAGTTGCGGACATTGACCGCAGCATTTATGATATTCGCGACGCGGAGCATGACGCGTACCGCATGGAAGCCGGCTTGACCCCCGCCATTGTCGAGAAGCTGTCCAAGGAGAAGAACGACCCGGCGTGGATGGAGCAGTTCCGGCTGGAATCGCTGCAAATCTACAATAATACGCGCGTGCCGGACTGGGGGCCGTCGCTGGACGGGCTGGATATCGACCACATCGCGACGTATGTCCGCCCGAACACGAAGATGCAGAACAACTGGGAGAACGTGCCGCAGGACATTAAGGACACGTTTGAGCGGCTGGGCATTCCGCAGGCGGAGCGCAAGTCGCTGGCGGGCGTGGGCGCGCAGTACGACTCGGAGCTGGTGTACCACAACGTGCGCGCGGAAGTGGCGGCGCAGGGCGTGGTGTACACCGACATGGAGAGCGCGCTGCACGGCGAATATGCCGAGATGGTGCGCAAGTACTTCATGAAGCTCGTCACCCCGCGTGACCACAAGTTTGCGGCGCTGCACGGCGCGGTTTGGTCGGGCGGCTCGTTTGTGTACGTTCCCAAGGGCGTGCAGGTGTCCATTCCGCTGCAATCGTATTTCCGCCTGAACGCCAAGGGCGCGGGGCAGTTTGAGCATACGCTGATTATTGTGGACGAGGGCGCAAGCCTGCACTTCATTGAGGGCTGCTCTGCCCCGAAGTACAACGTGGCGAACCTCCATGCCGGCTGCGTGGAGCTGTACGTCAAAAAGGGCGCGAAGCTGCGCTATTCGACGATCGAAAACTGGTCGAAGAACATGTATAACCTCAACACCAAGCGCGCGCTGGTGGAGGAGGATGGCACGATTGAGTGGATTTCCGGCTCGTTCGGGTCGCATGTGGGCTGCCTGTATCCGATGAGCATCTTGAAGGGCGACCGCGCCCGCATGGAGTTCACGGGCGTGACGTTCGCAGGCGCGGGGCAGAATCTCGACACGGGCGCGAAGGTCGTGCACGTTGGCAAAAATACCAGTTCGTACATGAACACGCGCTCCATCAGCAAGAGCGGCGGCATCAGCACGTTCCGCTCCAGCGTGGTGGTGGAGAAGAGCGCCAAGCAGGCCAAGAGCGCGGTATCCTGTCAGTCGCTGATGCTCGACAGCGAGAGCCGCTCGGACACGATTCCCGCGATGGATATCCGCACGCGTGACGCCGCCATCGGGCATGAGGCGAAAATCGGCAGCATCAGCAATGACGCGGTGTTCTACCTGATGAGCCGCGGCATGAGCGAAGAGGACGCGCGCGCGCTGATTGTCAGCGGCTTTGCGGACAACGTGTCCAAGGAACTGCCGGTGGAATACGCGGTGGAGATGAACAACCTCATCCGCCTTGAAATGAAGGGCAGCATTGGCTGAGCGGAAAGGAGCATCCATCAATGGAGAAAATGACCATCAATCAGCTGCCCAGCCGGACGTGGAATCGTCTGGGCGTGAATGAAGCAACGATTGACTGGGACGAAAGCGCGACGGTCGTGCTGCCGGAAGAATCCGCAGAAAAGGCGGATATGCTGATTGCGTCGGACGCGGCGTATGCCCGCAAGCGCGTGACCGTTCAGGCGGAGAAGGGCGCGAAAAAGTCGCTTTTCCAGACCCTTCGCACGGCGGGCAAGCTGCATGTGCAGACGGAGCTGACCGCCGAGGACGGCGCGGAAATTGAGCTGATTCAGCTGGTCGCGCCGGGCGAAAACGCGCTGGTGTATGATGAAGTCATCGGGCACTGCCACGGCAGCGGGCGGATTGTGCTGCGGCAGGTGACGCTGGGTCACGGCGATGTGTACGCGCAGACGGGCATCGGGCTGGACGGCGAGAACGCGTCGTTTGCGGCGAATATCGGCTATCTGGCGCGGAAAAATCAGACGCTGGACATGAACCTTGTCGTCAACCACTGGGGGAAAAAAACGAAGTGCGAAATCAACGCGTCCGGCGCGCTGAATGACGCGGCGAAGAAGATTTTCCGCGGCACGATTGACTTCAAGCGCGGGTCGTCCGGGTCGGTCGGCAGCGAACAGGAAACGGTGCTGATGCTGGGCGAGGACGCGGTGAACAAGACTGTGCCCGTCATCCTCTGCGCGGAGGAGGACGTCGAGGGCACGCACGGCGCAACCATCGGCGAAATGGACGACGACACGCGCTTCTACTTCGGCAGCCGCGGCATCGACCGCGAAACGGCGGAAAAGCTGCTTTCGCGCGCGGCGATTGCCCGCGTGGCGCAGCAGGTGAAAAGCGAGACGGCGCGCGCGGCGATACTGAACGAACTGGATGGGGAAATGGATGAAAACGACGGATTACAGGCGTGATTTTCCGCTGCTGATGCAGGAAACAGCGGCGTATCTGGACAACGCGGCGACGGCGCAGCGCCCGCAGTGCGTGCTGGACGCGGAAAAAACGTTCTATGAGACGCAGAACGCCAATCCCCTGCGCGGGCTGTATCCGCTGAGCATCGCGGCGACGGAGGCGGTGGAGGAGGCGCGCGTGGCGGTTCGTGATTTCCTGCACGCCAAGAGCAGTCAGGAGATTATCTTCACGCGCAACACGACCGAGGCGCTGAACCTCGTGGCGTACAGCTATGGGCTGCCGCACGTCCACGCGGGCGACGAGGTGGTGGTGTCCATCCTGGAACATCACAGCAACCTGCTGCCGTGGCAGATGGTGTGCCGGCAGACGGGCGCGACGCTCAAATTCATCGACTGCGAGATGGATGGACGGCTTGACCTGAACAAGGTATCGGAAATCATCACCGAGAAGACGAAAATCGTTGCCGTGACGCACGTTTCCAACGTCATCGGGCGCGTCAACCCGATTCGCGAAATCGCGGATATGGCGCACCGCGTCGGCGCGGTCATCGTGGTGGACGGCGCGCAGTCCACGCCGCATATCCCCGTGGATGTGCAGGCGCTGGACGCGGATTTCCTCGCGTTTTCGGGGCATAAGGTGTTCGGCCCGATGGGCATCGGCGCGCTGTACGGCAAACGCAGGCTGCTGGAAAAGATGCCGCCCTTCCTCTCCGGCGGGGAGATGATCGAGTCCGTCACGCGCACCGGGGCGACGTATGCCGAGCTGCCCTACAAGTTCGAGGCGGGCACGGGCAACGCCGCCGGCGCGGTCGGGCTGCACGCGGCGATTCGCTACATGCAGTCCGTCGGCTTTGACACCATGCACGAGCGCGAAACGGCGCTGGTTGCCCGCATGATGGCGGGGATGGCGGATATGCCGTTCATCCATGTGCTGGGGTCGGAAATTCCTGAGGAACACAGCGGCATCGTCACGTTCACGTTGGATGGCGTGCATCCGCATGACGTGAGTGAAATCCTCGCGGCGGACGGCGTGTGCATCCGCGCGGGGCATCACTGCGCACAGCCGCTGCTCAAGCACCTCGGCTATTCCTCGACGGTTCGGGCAAGCTGCGCGTTCTACAACACGCCGGACGAGGTGGATCGGCTGCTGGACAGCCTGAAAACAATCAGGGAGCGAATGGGCTATGGAAAACAGGAGCTTTTATAACGAAATTCTGACAGAACACAACATTCACCCGGAATTCAAGCACGACCTGCCGGACGCGAACATCGAGCTGGAAGGCGTGAACCCCAGCTGCGGCGACGACATCACGCTGAAGCTGAAGGTGGATGGCGACGTGATTACCGACGGCGCGTTCGTCGGCGACGGCTGCGCGATTTCGCAGGCCTCGGCGGACATTATGCTGGGCATGATTGTCGGGCGGAAGAAGGAAGAAGCGCTGCGCTTGGGCGAAATCTTCCGCAAGATGATTCAGGGCGAAGCGACGGCGGAGGAAATCGACGAGCTGGAAGAAGCCGGGGCGCTGAAGGACATTTCGCACATGCCCGCGCGCGTGAAGTGCGCCGTGCTGGGCTGGCGGACGCTGAAGGAAGCCATCGGGGGAGAAGAGGAATAAGAAAACCGGACGGGGCGCAAAACCTCGTCCGATTTTTTTGTGTTGATACAAAAACAAATGAATTATTTACCAAATATACGCTACACAATAAAAATCGCTTGTCTTTCCGTAAGAACTATCATTGGTTTGTGCGCGTAAAATGAAGGGCTTTGAAAATAGATGAGCAGTCTTTCCATTTTTTAATAAAACAGTTTTGTTGGAAGAAGTGGCTATGTGGAAAACGCCGTTGCTGTTTCCTTTGTACTCGGTGGCAGTAAAAATTCCAGCTGGCTCTATCCGATAGAAGGGACAATTTATATGGAACAATTGTGTTTTAGAGATTAGAACAATCTGACAGTTAAGGAGCGCGTAATCAATGGACACTTCACCTTTTTCGGTTTTCGTCCGACCGCAGTGTATATCTGTCATTATCTGGCGAGTAGGGGTTTCATTGTCGATATTCACATTCCAACAGTGTTCCGCAGAGGAAAGAAAAGAAATTATGGCATCATAGTAATCAGCATAATCTTTTGAAGGAGCCAGCGAAGTTTGCAATTCATCGCGTTGATGTTGCAACAACTCGATTTTAACATCTAATGCTGAAATTGCTTGGTAATGCTCTTGAATAGCTTGCTTGTGGGCATTGATTTGCGATTCCAATTCCGCAATTTTCTTTCGGGTTTCTGCTTCGGACATGGGGAAGCCCTCCTTTTCGTGTATCAGTCAAGAAAATAGGTAAAAGAAAAGGTCAAGGTTTTTCAACCTTGACCATCCGTGGAGCATAGGAGATTCGAACTCCTGACCTCGACAATGCGAATGTCGCGCGCTACCAACTGTGCTAATGCCCCAAGCGCTTATTCTCTTTGTGTCAGGCGGTGAAGCGCTGAGCACAGAAAGTATTATAGCATAGTTCTCGGAAAAATGCAAGGGGTTTTTTGAAATTTTTTCGGGAAAATTGCAAACTTTTTTTCAGGGGGCAATTTGGACAGATTTCAGAATGCACGTTCGCTTATTTTGCGCGAAAAACAGCTTTTCTGCCCGGCGGCTCTTGTGCATGTGCGCCGATTATGGTATAATGCCCATGATGAAGCAAACGGAGGAGAGAACGGATGGATGCAGAAATGCTGCGAAATGTGCTGACGATGCTGGGCACGGTGCTGGGCGCGATTTTGGTGCTGATGCTGGTGGCGAAAATCACGAGCATGGTGCATGTGGAGGCGGACGATGCGCGCGCGCCGATTGACAGCATGGAGGCGAGCGTCGTCGGCAAGCGCACGCTGGTGACGCAGGAGGACGGCGCGCCGAAAACCATCTACTATATGACCTTCCAGAAGGTGAACGGAATGCGGATGGAGCTGGAAGTGCCGGGCGAGGACTACGGCTTGGCGGCGGAAGGCGATCAGGGCGTGCTGGTCGCGCGCGGGGAAGAATTTATCGTCTTTAAGCGAATGATTTGAAATGATTGGAGCTTCCCAAACAAGTGGCGGCGCCGAAGGGGTGGAGGGGGCGAGCGGAAAGCCCCCTCCTCGCGTCCGCAGACGCGAAATCCTCTGCAATAATCGCATACTGTAAGGAGTAAAAATAGAAATTATGGCATATCAGGCACTCTACCGCCAGTGGCGACCCAAAGACTTTTCCAGCATGGTGGCGCAGGAGGCGGTCATCTCCACGCTGCGCAATCAGGTGATGAGCGGGCGCGTCGCCCACGCCTACCTCTTCTGCGGCAGCCGCGGCACGGGCAAGACGTCCACCGCGAAAATCCTCGCGCGCGCCATCAACTGCGAACACCCCGTGAACGGCGATCCGTGCGGGCAGTGCGAATCCTGCCGCCGCCTGCTGGCGGACGAGTCGATGGACGTGATGGAAATCGACGCGGCGAGCAACAATGGCGTCGAGGAAATCCGCAATCTACGCGAGACGGTCAAATATCCGCCGCAGCAGGGGAAATACAAGGTCTACATCATCGACGAAGTGCACATGCTGTCCACTTCCGCGTTTAATGCGCTGCTGAAAACGCTGGAGGAGCCGCCGGCGTACGTCGTTTTCATCCTCGCGACGACCGAGCCGCAGAAGCTGCCCGCGACGATTCTCAGCCGCTGCCAGCGCTTCGACTTCGGGCGGATTCCGGCGCACCAAATCGCGGGGCGGCTGCGTCAGGCGGCGGAGGGTGCGAAGGCGGAAGCGTCGGAGAACGCGCTGATGCTCATCGCCCGCGCCGCAGAGGGCGGAATGCGCGACGCGCTGTCGATACTGGACATGTGCCTGGGCTATTCCAATCAGGTGACGGAAGACCTCGTGCGCAATGTGCTGGGCACGAGCGACCGCAGCTTCCTGTTCCGCTTCGCCGATGCGCTGGAAAAAGAGGACGCGTCCGCCGTCATGCGGATGATTGACGAATTGATGCGCGCCGGACGCGAACCGATGGTGTTCGCCAAGGATGTCAGCCAGCACCTGCGCGCGCTGCTGATTGCCAAGTGCAGCCCGGACGACCTGAGCGCTCTGCTCGACCTGACGCAGGAGGACGCGCAGGAGTACGCGCAGCAGGCGGAAAAATTCACCACGACGCGGCTGATGAACATGCTGGAATTGTTTATGCGCGTGGAAACGGATTTGCGCTGGGCGTCGTCGCCGCGAATCGTGTTGGAAAACGCCGCGCTGAAAAGCTGCCTGCGGACGAGCGAGGCGGATACGGCGGCGCTCAACGACCGCATCAGCGAACTGGAAAAGCAGCTGACCGCCTTGCAGGAGAAGCTGCAAAGCGGCGCGTTTACCCCTGCGCAGCCCGCGAAAAAGGCGGCAAAGCCTGCATCCGAGCCGAAGCAGGAAGCGCCCAAACCCGCCGCGCCTGCCGTGATGACCCCGACCGGCAAGACCGACGCGGACGCGTGGAAGGAAGCCATGAACATCCTGAAACGCTCCGACCCCGGCACGTTCGCGATGCTGACGATGGGCAAATACGCCGGGTGCGACGGCGACACCTACCGCTGGCAGGCGCCGATGGGGCAGGAACTGTACGTCGGGCTGATGAATCAGGAGAAGAAGCGCACGGCGATTGCCTCCGCGCTGACGCAGGCGTCGGGGATGCAATGCCGCTTTGAGGCGATCGGCGCGGTGAAGGAGAAAAAAGCCGACCAGAGCGACGAGTCCTTCCTCGCGGCGCTGGAAACGACCTTCGGCAAGGCGAACACGATGGTGCAGGAGGACGTGAAGGGGTGAGCAGCGCGGACATTCGCGGGATGTTTGCCGGATTGCCGGGTGCGCACGGCATCATCGAAGCGGCGCTGAACGGGCAGGGGCTTGTGATGACGGATGATTTGGCGCGTCCGAGCAGCGCGGCGGTGCTGGCGGGCGATTTCCTCTTCTTCGGCGGCGAACCGTCGGAAGAATTGGTGCGGCGCGCACTGAACGCGGAGAATCGCGCGTGGATTGTGCAGGGGAGCAGTGCGTTTCTCGCACTGGTGCAGGCGCAGCGGTCGGGAACGTGGTCGGAGCGCATCGCCTTTGACCCGTGCCGTCAGCCGGAGGATGCGCACCTGACCGCGCTGCTGGCGAATCTGCCACAGAGCGTGACGCTCGTGCCGATTGGCGCGGCGGAAATGGCGTTCTGCCGCAAGACCCCGTGGGCGGCGGACTTCGTGGGCATGTTTACGGACGCTGAATATGCGCGCAGCGGGCTGGGTGTGCTGGTCTGCGCGGAGGGGGCGTTCGTGTCGGGCGCATCCAGCTACGCGGCGTATCCCGGCGGCATCGAGGTGGAGGTAGACACAGCACCGGCGTACCGCGGACACGGCTATGCGACGCTGGCGGCGGCGAAGCTCATCTTGACGGCGCATCAGCAGGGGAAAATCGCGACGTGGGATGCGGCGAATGAAACATCAGCACACATTGCGCAGAAACTGGGCTACCGTGTAACCTGCACCTATCAAGTCTTCACAACGGCGTAACCATTGGCGCACCCGTCAGGATGATTCGCATTCCGCGTTTCCTGCCGGGTGCATTTTTTGACGAAATTTCAACGGTTCGGACGATTTTCACAAAAATCCTGCTGGATTCCTCAGAAAAACCACAAAATTTTTCCGGGCAGCAGGAAATAGGGGGGACATGTAGAATTAGAAAAGTCGGGCTAAATTGTAACCTCAACTTTTCCCGCCCCGAAAGGGGCATGACATGGAGGGAGTTTTGAACATGAGTGAGCAGAACCTGAAGCAGGTGCTGGCGAAAAAGCAGAGCATCCTGCAGGGAGACGCGGAACGAATCGCAAAGCAGCGCGCGGCTGGCAAGCTGACCGCCCGTGAACGGGTGGCGAAGCTGCTGGACGCCGGCTCTTTCGTGGAGACGGACGCGCTGGTATCCCGCAATGGGGATTACGCCGGGGTCGTGACCGGCAGCGGCACGGTGCAGGATCGCCCTGTGTATGTGTTCGCGCAGGATTTCACGGTGCATGGCGGCGCGATGGGGCAGATGCAGGCGCAGAAGATCGTCAAGGTGCTGGATCTGGCGCAGAAGACGGGCGCGCCCGTGATTGCCCTGTGCGACAGCGCTGGTGTGCGCATTGACGAGGGCGCGGCGGCGATGAACGCCTACGCTTCCGTTTTCACCCGTCTGGCAAAGCTCAGCGGCGTGGTGCCGGTCATCGCGCTGGTGCTGGGCCCGGTGGTCGGCGGCGCGGCGATGATTGCCCAGCTGGCTGACATCACCATCGAAGCCGAAAACGTTGGTCAGCTGATGGTCTATGGCCCGCAGGTCATGAGCGCCATTTCCGGCAAGACGGTGGATGCCAAGGCGGTCGGCGGCGCGAAGGCGATGGCTGCGCAGGGCGGCGTCGCGCTGACGGCGAAGGACGAGGACGAAGCCATCTCTCTGGCGGTGCAGGTGCTGGACTATCTGCCCGGCTGCAACGCGGAGGATGCCGCGATTGTGGATACCGACGACATGAACCGCATTCTGCCCGTGCTGGACGCGGCGGACGCGGAAAGCCAGCTGGCTGCCATGGCGGACGGCGCGGCGTATGTGGAGCTTTACAAGGATTACGGCAAGGAAATCCGCGTTGCGCTGACCCGCGTGGGCGGTCGTCCGGTCGGTCTGGTGGTTGGTAACGGCAAGGAGAACGACGGCGTGCTGACGGCGCAGTCCGCGAGCAAGGCCGCGCGCTTCATCCGCCTGTGCGACTGCTACAGCCTGCCGGTCGTGTCCCTCATCAACAGCAAGGGCGTTGCTGTCCCGGCGGTTGACGAGCAGGCGGCGACCATCAAGGCGACCACCCAGCTGCTTTACGCCTACGCGGAAGCGACGACGGCGAAGGTGTCCATCGTCACCGGCAATGCCATCGGTCAGGCGTATGTCGCCATGGGCGGCAAGAGCAACGCTGACGTCACCTACGCGTGGCCGGGCGCGGTGATTTCCGCCCTGACCCCCGAAGCGGCGGTGCAGGTGCTCTACACCGACGACCTGAAGGCGGACAAGAAGCCGGCGCTCCAGTCCCGTGCGGAATTGGAAGCGAAGTTCGCCGCGGATGTGGCGGACGGCGTGGCGGCTGCCGCGGCTGGCATGGTCGATGACGTGATTGATCCCGCCGAAACGCGCAAGTATGTCATTGCGGCGCTGGAGATGCTCTCCTCCAAGCGCGAATCCAATCCCCCGAAGAAGCACGGCAACCTGCCGCTGTGATTGAGGAAAGGATTGTGTGAAAAATGGACTTTGCAGCCTTTTTGAGTAATCTGGGCAATAATCTGGGCTTCGGCTTGATCGTCACCCTCATCGGCATGCTGACCGTTTTCTTCGGTCTGGTGCTGCTGATTGGTCTGATTAAGCTGATGGAAAATGCCACCGCGAACCTCGGCAAGGGCGGCAAGAAGGCAAAGAAGCAGGCGGAAGCGCCCGCTCCCGCGCCGGTCGCCGCGCCCGTGGTGGAGGAAGTGCCCGTGGCGGATGACAGCGAGCTGATTGCGGTCATTTCCGCCGCTGTGGCGATGATGATGGAGGATGGCAGCGCCTTCACGGTGCGCCGCGTCCGCCGCGTGCAGAATGCGCCCGCCTGGCAGAAGGCTGGCCGCGAAGAACAGGTGTACAGCCGCTTCTAATATACTATTTCCTGCATTCACCTGTGCCATCTGCTTGCGCTTTTTCCTTTCTGGCGTCCGTTCATTCCACTTAGCGTAGCGCTGCTACGCTGCGTTTCATTCACGTTAGCCAGAAAGAAAAATTCGCGGCGCATCTTGGCACATGCTCATTTGGAAATAGTATCGGCTTGAACATGACAACAAATTGAACGATTTTGACAGGAGGAAATCCCATCATGCGTACCTTCAATATTACGGTCAACGGTCAGACTTATGTGGTGGATGTGGAAGAAGTCGGCGGCGTGCAGACGGCTGCGCCCGTGCGCGCTGCTGCCCCTGTGGCGGCTGCTCCCGTGGCGGCGG
>ULXX01052089.1_pt1 | contig 10728 bp, 9 predicted proteins | sample 1961621 | NCBI WGS metagenome assembly ULXX01 (sample SAMEA4835848, study PRJEB28245) | human gut metagenome | biome: gut microbiome; material: fecal sample | place: Denmark | collected 2008
GCCGCGCTGAAAATGATAACGGACATGGAGCGTATAGGCGATCAGGCGGAGGAGATAGCGGCGCTGGTGCGCTTCCTCGGCGGTCACGGCGCGGGAAACGACGCGCTTATCTGCGAAATGGCACGCCGCGCGGTGAATATGGTCACGGAAAGTGTTGATGCGTATGTAAAATATGATATAATGTTAGCGGAGCGGGTCATAGCCGAGGACGACGAGGTGGACGCCCGTTTCATACAGGTCAAGGCGGAGCTTATAGACGCCATAGCGAAAAACCCGAGCAACGGGGAGCTTGACCTCGACCTGCTGATGATAGCAAAGTATTTTGAACGCATCGCCGACCACGCGGTGAACATTGCCGAATGGGTGATATTTGCCGTGACGGGCGTGCATAAAGGAGACAAGGGACTATGATATGGTGCGTGGAGGATGACGCCAGCATACGTGATATCGAGGTATACGCTCTGCGTTCAGTGGGCTTCGAGGCGCGCGGATTTTCCGACGGCGCCGCGTTCTGGGACGCGCTGCGCGCCGAACGGCCGGAGCTTGTCGTGCTGGACGTGATGCTGCCTGGGATAGACGGCATTGAGCTTCTGAGCCGTATGCGCGCGTCCGACGCTCTGCGCGATATCCCCGTCATCATGGCCACGGCGAAGGGCACGGAGTACGACAAGATACACGGCCTGGACCTCGGCGCGGACTACTATCTCGCAAAGCCCTTCGGCGTGATGGAACTGGTGTCCTGCGTCAAGGCGGTGCTGCGCCGCTGCCGACGCGACGATGCGGAGCGTGCGGGACTCAGCGCGGGCGGTGTCTCGCTCGATGCCGACGCGCACACCGTCACCGCCGGCGGCCAGCGCATCACGCTTACATACAAGGAATTTGAACTGCTGCGTCTCTTCATGGCGCACCCCGGCACCGCGTTCACGCGCGAACAGCTCATGGAGCGGGTCTGGGGCACCGATTACTGCGGCGAGACGCGCACGGTTGACATGCATATACGCACTCTGCGCCAGAAGCTCGGCGAATACGGAGAGATGATAGAGACGGTGCGCGGAGTGGGCTACCGGCTGGAGGCGCAGGTATGACAAAGAAAATTTTCTCTTCCATCATGCTCACGGCGGCCTGCGTGCTGCTTGCAAGCATGATAACGACAGTGGGCTTCCTGCGCGATTATTTCGGCGGAATCGAGGAGAGCGGTCTGCGCGAAGAGCTGGGCATAGCTGCGGTCGGCGTTGAGGACGATGGCATGGATTATCTCGCCGCGCTGCCGGACGGGCAGCGCCGTTTTACGTGGATAGCGGCGGACGGCAGCGTGATTTACGACACCAAGGCTGACGCGGACAGTATGGAGAACCACTCAGAACGCGAGGAAGTCAAGGCCGCGTTTGAGACCGGAGCGGGCGAGAATGTCAGATACTCGAACACGCTGATGCAGAAAACTATGTACGCCGCGCGCCGCCTTGATGACGGCACGGTGCTGCGCGTCTCCGTCAGCACGGCAACTGTGGGTGCGCTCCTGCTCGGCGTGACGCAGCCGATGCTGGCGGTGCTTGCCGCGGCGCTGATACTGTCCGCAATACTCGCAAAACACATCTCCCGCCGCGTCGTCGCGCCGCTCAACGAGCTTGATCTGGAGCACCCGCTGGACGACAGCAACGCCGCCTACGAGGAGCTTGCGCCTGTTTTAGGCCGCATCAACCGCCAGCGCAGTCAGATAAATTCGCAGCTGCGCGAACTGCGGCGGCGCACGGACGAATTTGCGCAGGTGACGGGCAGTATGCGCGAGGGGCTTGTGCTGCTCAACGAGCAGGGCTACATCCTCAGCATGAACCCGGCGGCGCGGAACATCTTTGCCGTGGAGGGGGACTGCGCGGGGAAGGACTTTTTGACGGTTGACCGCAGCTGTGACATGAGCGCGGCGGTGCGTTCGGCGATGGAGAGCGGACATGGCCGCCTGCACGAGCGGCATGGAGGCCGCATCTATCAGGTCGACGTCAGCCGCATAGATTCCGACGGAGCCGCTATCGGCACCGTTATACTGGTTTTCGACGTGACGGAGCAGGAGAGCGCGGAGCAGATGCGCCGCGAGTTCACCGCGAACGTCTCGCACGAGCTGAAAACGCCGCTTCAGGGCATCATCGGCAGTGCGGAGCTTATAGAAAACGGCATGGTGCAGCCGGAGGATATGCCGCGCTTCGTCGGCCATATCCGCGCCGAAGCGCAGCGGCTCGTGACGCTCATCGGCGATATAATCCGCCTTTCCCAGCTTGACGAGGGCGAGGTGCTCCCGAAGGAGAGACTTGATCTGCTTGAAGTCGCGCAGGGCGCCGCGGACGATCTCCAGGCCGAGGCGGAGAAAAAGAACGTGCATCTCTCGGTAAGCGGCGAGCCGGCGGAGCTTGAGGGCGTACGGCAGCTCATATACGAGGTGGCCTACAACCTCGGCGACAACGCGATAAAGTATAATATCGACGGCGGCTCCGTCAGTATCAATGTATCGTCCGACGGCAAAAACGCGAAGCTGACCGTGAGCGACACGGGGATAGGCATCGCGGCGGAGGATCAGTGCCGCATTTTCGAGCGGTTCTACCGCGTGGACAAGAGCCATTCCAAGGAGTCCGGCGGCACGGGGCTTGGCCTGTCGATAGTTAAACACGCCGTCCAGTACCACGGCGGGCGGATATCCATGGACAGCGCGCCCGGAAAGGGAACGAGCATAAGCGTAAGTCTGCCCATTCAATGATGATATTTGACTAATCGTCTCCGAAGGATTATAATACGGCATATCGCAGCATATGCTATGGCATCATTATTTTGGAGGACGCCATGAAACGCATATGCACCGTGTTCGCGCTGTGCGCGGTCTTGCTCCTGACGGGCTGCGGCAGCGGGCTTGAACAGCGCTGGGATGAATTTTCCGAAACCGTCTCCGAGGCGGACGGCCTGAGCTTTACGGCTGCTCTGCGCGCCGAGTATGAGGACAAGAGCGTCAGCTTTGAGCTTCGCTATGAGCAGTCGGGCGAGGAATGCGCCGTGACGGTGCTGTTGCCCGAGGAACTGCGCGGAGTGAAGGCGGTGCGGAAGGACGGCTCCGGCGCGCTGAAGTATTACGGCTTCGTCATCGACACCGGAACGCTTGACGGCGGCCTGACGCCGGTCGGCGCGCTGCCGTATCTGGTCGACGCACTGCGCGGCGGCTATGCCGACTGCTTCTGGCGCGAGGGCGACAGTACGGTAGTGCGACTTATCCCTGAGGACGGCATGACCGTTACCGTGTGGCTCGAAGAGGAGAGCATGACGCCGGTATACGCGGAGCTTGCATCCGGAGAGCGCGTGACGGTATTCTGCGAAATAGAGGATTGGGAGCTTGGCACATCCAGCGCTTGAATTCCTCGGAACGGAGACAGATATGAACGACTTACAGAAGAGAACATGGGCGGAAATAAACCTTGAGAATCTGCGGCACAATTACCGCGCCATCCGCGCGACCCTGCCTGATGGCTGCCGCTTTCTCGGCGTTGTGAAGGCGGACGCGTACGGTCACGGCGCACTGCCTGTCTCGCGGCTTTTGCAGGCTGAGGGCGCGGATTACCTCGCCGTGTCCTGCCTTGACGAGGCGCTGGAGCTGCGCGGCGGCGGAGTCACAATGCCGATACTCATCCTCGGCCATACGCCGCACGAGTACACCTCCGTGCTCATCGAGCAGAACATCACCCAGACCGTGACCTGCCTTGCCAAGGCGCTGGAGTATTCGGCGGAGGCCGTGAGCCTTGGAAAGACGCTGAAGATACACATAAAGCTCGATACGGGCATGTCCCGCCTCGGCTTTCTCTGCGACGGGGCGCACTTCGAGGAGGGCGTGGACAACGTCATCCGTTCCTGCACGCTGCCGGGCATCGAGAGCGAGGGCGTGTATACGCACTTCGCCGTGTCCGACGAGCCGGGCGAGGACTGCGAGAAGTATACACGCGATCAATTCGCGTTGTTCTGCCGCGTCGTGGACGAGGTAGAGACCCGCGGCAATATCAAATTCAAAATACGCCACTGCGCCAACAGCGGCGCCGTGGAGAGCTACCCTGAGATGGCGCTGGATATGGTCCGCCCCGGCCTGCTGCTGTACGGCTATGGCGATACCAGCGGCAGAATGCGTCTGAAGCCGTGCATGCGCCTTGTCAGCACGGTCAGCACGATAAAGATATATGACAGCGGTGTCAGCGTCAGCTATGGCCGCCGCTACGTCACCGAGCGGCGCACACGCATGGGCGTGCTGGCCATAGGATATGCTGACGGCCTGCCGCGCGTGATATCGAATAAATGCAGCTTCGCCGCAGGAAACGGCTTTGCGCCGCAGCGCGGCAGCATATGCATGGACATGTGCATGATCGACCTGACGGAGCTTCCGGAGGTCGATGTCGGCAGCGAGGTGGAGCTGTTCGGCGAGCGCAACAGCATCTATAAGCTCTCCGACGCTGCCGGAACGATACCGTATGAGCTTCTCTGCGCGGTGTCAAAGCGCGTCCCGCGCGTGTACGTGCGAAAATAAAACGATACATAAACGCCGTCCCCGTGAACTTTTCGTTCACGGGGACGGCGTTTTGTTATTCTTCAGGGTTCCACGGCAGAATGACGAAGGCCGGTTCATGCCCCATGGCGGGGATGAGCTTGTGCAGCACGTCGCCCATTGCGATGCGCAGAGTGGAGGTGTTTATACAGGGGTGGCAGCCGAGATATTCGTCGGCGAGCAGGTCGTTATCTATAAGCAGATGTACGCGGCGCTGAGCGTCGTTCATCAGCCCCAGTACGCTGACGGAGCCGGGCGTGATATCCAGAAGTGCCTCCATGTGCTCCGCGGACGCGAACGACAGCCGCGCCGAGCCTATCTGCTTTGATAGGAGCTTCGTCTTGAACGGCTTGTCGCCGGGGAGGAGCAGAAGATAAAACTCCGTCGCTTGCCGGTTGCACAGAAACAGATTCTTGCATATCCCGCAGCCCAACACGGACTCTATGCCGTGGCAGGCTTCGATCGTGTCCGCGTGTTCGTGGTCGACGCGGTAATATTCTATCCCAAGCGAGTCGAGAAGCGCGTAGCAGCGCTCTTCCTTGTCGATGCGCTTGTCGGCCGGACGGCCTTTGTGCAGTTTCAGTTCCATATTTCGTCCTTGTATTTATCTTTTATTTGACGGCAGCCATATTTTCTGCTGCTCTGCCGCGCGTATAAGCTCGTCGCGGAAGTCGGGGTGGGCGATGGATATCATCGCATCCGCACGCTCCCACGTGCTGCGTCCGGCGAGGTTCGCCGCGCCGTATTCGGTGACAACGTAATACGCCTGACTGCGCGGCGTTGTGATAATATCGCCGCCGAAGCGCGGCAGCACGCGAGAATGGAGAACTCCGGCCTTGTCGCGGAAGGTGCTGCTCATGCACAAAAATGCCTTGCCGCCGCGGGACAGCGTCGCTCCGGTCACAAAATCCAGCTGGCCGCCGGTGCCGCTTATCTGGCGCGTTCCCGCACTCTCGGATGCTACCTGCCCGTAGAGGTCGGCGTTCAGGCAGCCGTTTATCGAGATCATGCCGTCGTTTTTCGCGATGACATACGGGTCGTTGACGTAGCTGAGAGGCATGGCCATGAGGCCGGGGTTGTCGTTTATCCAGTCGTACAGCTCTTCGCTGCCGACAGCGAGCCCGTACACACCCTTGCCGGTGTGCAGCGGCTTGCGGCGGTTCGTGAGCTTACCGGCGCGGAACATCGCGAGATACCCGTCAGAGCACAGCTCCGTGTGCATGCCGAGATCGTGCAGGTCGGACTCCGCAATGAGCCTGCCGAGCGCGTTCGGCATACCGCCGATGCCGAGCTGCACTGTCGCCCCGTCGTGAATGTGCGGGAAGATGTGGCGGGCGATCATCGTGTCCGTCTCCGACGGCTCAGGGGACTGCATGTCCCACAGCGGAAGCCTGCCCGCCTCAACGACGTGCGTCACCTCGGATATGTGGATGCTCTCGCCCTCGCCGAAAACGCGCGGGACGGCCTCGTTGACCTCTAGAATGATGACGTCCGCAGTGTCGGCGATGTCGCGGCATACGCCGGTGGAGCCGCCGAAGCTGAAATAGCCGTGGCTGTCCATGGGGGAGACGCAGAACATCGCGACGTTGACCGTCAGCTGGGTACGGTAGTACCAGCCGAGGTTGCGGAAGATCATCGGCGTGAAGAACGCGCGCCCCGCGTCGCAGAGCTTGCGCTCGTAGCCGGAGCAGTGCCATGTGTGGTAGACGAAGTGCTCCATCTCAGGATCGCACTCCACAACGGCGAGCGGCCCCGGGGTCAGATTCCCGCGTATTTTCACGCCGTGCAGCTCGTCTCTGCGCCGGGCAAGCGCGCGGTCGAGCAGGACGGGCTTAGCGTTGTTGGACGCGTAATCGACCCAGTCTCCGTTTTTGACAAGCCGCACCGCCTCATCGGCCGTGCATAGCCTGGCGCGGTATTCGTCGGAATAGTTCATCTTATCACCTCGGAAATAATTTATGCCGGGGACGGATATCTCAGTTTCCAAGCACCCACAGGTGCGTTACGCCGAACGCCTCGCGGATGAAAAAGTTCAGGGTTATCAGCGGGTAATCCGGAGCGCCCGCGACGCCCGCTGCGGCGACGCCCAGCATTTTGGACATCTCCTTTGCGCGGTAGAGATGATATCCGCTGGAGACGATGGCGACATTGCATTCAGGTTCGTCACCGCGCTCGCGGATTATCCTGTATGAGAACTCAAGGTTCTCCATCGTCGAGGTCGATCTGTTCTCCATAATGACCCGCTCCGGCGCGACGCCGTGCGCTGTCAGCCAATCGTACATCGCCTGCGCCTCGCTGATATCCTCGCCGTTCCCCTGACCGCCGCTGACTATCGCAATAGAATCCGGATAGGCTTCGAGATAGCCGAGCGCGCCCTCGAGCCGGTGCGCCATGGAGAGAGACGGCGTCGACCCGTGCACGGCGGCGCCGAGCACGACGAGGTACTTCCGTTCAGGATCCTTATCCGTGCGCGAATTTGCGATTATCGGTATCTCCACGATGCAGAAATATATAAGCCCGACGCACACCAGCGCCGTCACGGCGCGCCACGCGCCGCGCGGCAGATAGTGATGCAGCATTATCAGGGCGGCGATGAAGGCCAGCGTGTAGCCTATGTACGCGTAGCCGCGCATCGCAAAGCGGAACACCAGCGCCGCCGCGAGCAGCGCGGCAGTCCAGAGTATCCAGTTCGGTATACTTTTCAGACCGTTCATCCGTTCAGCTCCTCCCACTGTTCATATAGCTCCAGAAGCTCGTTTTCAAGCCCTTCGCGCTCGGCGGACAGCTCCATGAGCTTCTGATAGTCGCTGCCGTTGGCCTCGGCCTCGGCGTCGAGCGCCGCAATCTTAGCCTCAAGCTTCGCGATCTCACGCTCTGCCTTGGCGATGGCCTTGTCGTTGCCCTGCACGGGCTTTTTCTTCGGTTCGGCCTTTGGCTCCTTCTTTTTCTGCGCGGCGCGCTCGTTCTGGCGGAACACCTCCTGCCGGTCGCGCCACTGGCAGAATTCGCTGTAGCCGCCGCGGAAATCGGTTATCCGGCCGTCGGCCAGCGCCCATATGCGGGTCGCAAACTTCTCTATAAAATATCGGTCGTGCGAGACAAAGAGCAGCGTCTGCTCATAATCGGACAGCGCATCCTCCATCCATTCGCGGCTGGCGATGTCGAGATGGTTCGTCGGCTCATCAAGTATCAGGAAGTTTATGTCCGCGCCCATCAGCATACACAGCCGCAGGCGGCTCTTCTCGCCGCCGGACAGCGTGCCGACCGGCGTGAATACGTCCTCGCCGCGGAAGCCGAAGGCCGCGAGCCTGTCGCGCGCCTCCTGCGGCTGGCAGCGGCAGTCGTAAAGCATGGTGTCGTAGGCCGAGCGCTCCGGAACGGAGAAGCTGACCATCTGCGGCAGATAGGCCGTACGCACTGCGGGGCCGCGGTATACGTATCCGGCGTCCGGCGTTTCGTCGCCCATGATGAGCTTGACGAGCGTGGATTTACCGGTGCCGTTGTCGCCGATGAGCGCGATGCGCTCGCCGCCGGTGACGGTGAGGTCAAGGCCGGAAAACAGCTTCTTTTCGCCGAAGCTTTTCGAAAGTCCCTCCATCACGAGGACCTCGTCGCCCTCAAATTCGCGCTGGCGGAACTTGACGGAGAGCTTCTTCTGCTCGGTGGGCTTCTCGGTGTGAGACAGCTTTTCGATGCGCTTTTCCATGGAAAAGGCGCGCTTATGCAGCTTGTCGTTGCCCATGAACGCCCAGAGATGCATCTGCTCCGCAGCGCGGGTGAGCTGCTCTATCTTGGCCTGATCCTTCTCGTATTTGCGCATCTTCTCCTCGAAGCGGCGCTGTCGTTCCTCGAGATAGAAGCTGTAGCCGCCGGAGTAGAACTCCGCCTTGCCGTCAACGATCTCGATACAGCGCTGTGCGACGCGGTCGATGAACCAGCGGTCGTGGCTTATCGAGAGCACGGTGCCCTTGAAATGCAGCAGGTAGTCCTCAAGCCACTCGGTAGCGTGCAGGTCAAGGTGGTTCGTCGGCTCGTCGAGAAGGAGAATGTCAGTGTCCTCAAGGATGAGCCGCGCGAGGTTGACGCGGGTCTTTTCGCCGCCGGAGAGGGAGTCAAACGGCTGTTCGCGCATGGCGGCGGGGATGTCAAGACCGTTTGCGACGCGGTTTCGAGCTGTGTCCATATCGTAGCCGCCGAGGCGGCGGAAATCGTCACTCAGGCGGTCGTACTCCTGCAGAAGCGCGGGGGACTGGTCGTGCTCCATGAGAAGCCCCAGCTCGTCGAGCCGGTCGCTTATCTCGTACAGACGCTTGTGCGCTGAGCGCAGCACGTCCTCGGTCGTCCAGCCGTCAGGGTAGACGGGAATCTGAGAGATGAGGCCGAGCCGTTTGCTCGGTGCTACCATTACCTCGCCCTCGTCCCAGCCAATCTCGCCCGCGAGTATGCGGAACAGCGTCGTCTTTCCGCAGCCGTTATGGCCGAGGATGCCGACGCGCTCGCCAGAGTTGACCGTGAAGGTCAGACCGTCCAGAATATTTTTGCCAAGCTCGAAGGATTTTACCAGCGAGCTTACGGAAATGTCGATCATGTTGAATTTCCTCGTAAATCAGTATGGATTTGCGCTCAGTTTCCGACTGCCGCCTGAAGCACCGTGTTCGCCACCGCGCCGGCGTTCGTCAGGCCGCCTCCGCCGCGCTCAACGAGAACCACAAACGCGTAGGGGTGCGCCTCATCGTCCAGAAATCCGGCGAACCACGCGTGACTCGTGCCGTCGCCAAGCTCCGCGGTGCCGGTCTTGGCGCAGACATTAAGCCCCGGGAACCTGTCGGAGCTGTAGTGAGAGACAACGTTGTAGCTCATCATCTGCTTGAGCTTGTCCGCCGTATCGGCCTCCATAAGCTGCGATTTTTCCGCTTCCGCGCCGCTCATCACGAGCCGCGGCTCGCACAGAGTGCCGCCGTTTGCGATGGCGGCGACATAGCGCAGCAGGGAATAGGGGCAGACAAGATCGGTGGACTGGCCGATGCCCGACCACGCAAGCTCGGGATCGCCGACAAACTCCGTCGGGTAGCTGCCCGCGGCGGTCGAGATGCCGTCAAGGCTCTGCGCGTCGAGAAAGCCGTATTTTTTCACGTATTCCACCATTGTGTCCTGACCGAGACTTACGGTTATCTGCGCGAAAGCACAGTTGCAGGAATTGGCGAGCGCCTGCTCAAAGGTCTGCGTGTAATGCGTTCCGGAGCAGTATATCTCAACTCCGGCTATCGTATAGCTGCCCTCGCAGTAATACGTGCGGGAGAAGATATCGGGAATGTTCTCGATGGCGGCCGCCGCCGTTATGAGCTTGAACACCGAGCCTGGCGTGAACGACGCGGAGAGACAGCGGTTTATATATGCGCCGTCGGGCGGGTTCGAATTATCCGCCAGGGGGTCGATGGACGGGGAGGACACCATGCACAGAAGCTCGCCGTTTTTGTAGTTCATCACGAGTACGGCGCCGTTTCGTCCGGCAAGAGCCTCGTAGGCGGTGTTGTTCAGCCTGCTGTCGATGTTCAGGGACATCGCAAAGCTTTGCGCCTTGGTCGTTCCCGTGACGAGGCTGAAGCCCTGCATATCGTCCCAGAAGTTGTTTATTACGCCCGTCGCTGTCGCGCCCGTATAGTCGCCGAGCGCGTGATAGCAGCTGAGACGGGTCTGTTCGTCGTCGGCGTAGAGATTAGTGCCGCCGCCGAAGCGGGCGAGAACGACGCCGTTGCGGTCGCTTATAAGTCCGGAGGAGCCGGAGTTGGCGCTGGAAAAAGCCAAGGCCCATGAGCGCCCGTCGTCGATATAGCGCAGCACGTATACGACGCAGCCGAATATGACGGCTGCCGCGATGAGAAGCACGGATATAGCGCGTCTGCTTATCTTTTTCATTCCGCGTCCTCCCCGTCATAATCATCCTCTTCGTATTCGTCTTCTTCCTCGTCCTCCTCGGCGCGCGATTCGGCGGTCACGGGTCTCACCGCAAAGCTGCCCTCGCGCCGCGTGTCGGAGCCTTTTATGAAAGCCATGAGCATCCAGCAGGAGAGAAGCGACGTACCGCCGCGGGAGACGAATGGGAAGGTCACGCCGGTGAACGGCAGAATATCCAGAGAGCCGAAAACGTTCAGCGACAGCTGCACGAG
>ULXX01038997.1_pt1 | contig 10630 bp, 9 predicted proteins | sample 1961621 | NCBI WGS metagenome assembly ULXX01 (sample SAMEA4835848, study PRJEB28245) | human gut metagenome | biome: gut microbiome; material: fecal sample | place: Denmark | collected 2008
CCAGCAGGGCGACAGGTTTCTGTGTCGCGTGCAGGCAGGAGAGCTGCTTGTCGGTCTTGAATTTCAGCACACTGCGCGGATAGCGTTCCGTGGATATGTAATCCCGGAAATTATCGTGCTTCCGGTATATCTCGCCGGCATCGCATTTCCGCTGGTGTTCGGCCATCACGACCTTGCGCCTGTGCCCGTCCGTCTTGATCGGATGATACTTCGGCAACCTGTCGTAGAAGACCAGAATGTCCTCGTGCGCCTTCATCGGCATACGCCCGGCATTCAGGAAGCCTGTCGCCTGCGTCTTCTCCCATACCCAGGCATACCGCAGCCTGCGGAGATTGGAACTGCCCAGCAGGCTCGTAAAAGGATGCTGGCAGAACAGCAGTACGGGAGTGTCAGGTCTGGATATGCCCTGTACAGCATTCCACATCCCGGGGATGTCTATCACGGCGTCCCATCGACAATGTGTCGTACCGTATGGAGGGTCTGACAATACCATGTCGGCGGTGATGCCTTCTTCAGCCAGCAGGGGCAGCACATCGAGTGCATCGCCCCGGTAAAGGTCGCAACCGTCATAGGGACGGTGGTGTTCGTAGGTCGGATTCATGGGTTTCGAGTTCCTTTAGGTTCCACAAGCAATCTCGGCGGTCAAAAAGGATTTCGTCGCCACACATCAATTCATCTGCGTATATCGTCCGCTCTTCTCCGTTACGGATTACCCGCATCCGGGCATCCGTGCACAGACGGTAAGTCTTGCCTTCAGATTCCATCTCCACATAGCGTTCGCCCTTGCCGAGTGTGATGTCCGGGGCAAGCACCGTCAGTTCGTCTTTCCAGCTGAGCCCGCAGCGTTCCGGCACGAGGAAGCGCGAGAAGATAAGGTCGTATTTCAGCGGGTCGATGGAGGTTATGCCAAGCAAGTAGGAAACCAGCGAGCCCCCGGCGGAACCGCGACCTATACCAGTTGCGATGCCTCTCCGGTGCGCCTCCCGCACCATATCCCACTGCACCAGGAAATAGTCCACATTGTCGGTCGATTCAATGATATAGACTTCCTCGTCCAGCCGTTCCCGATAGCGTTCCCGCTCCGGTTCCGGCACTTTCCGGTCCAGCCCGTCGTCAAGCAGTCGGAGGAACATCGTACGGCGGTCACCATACCGTTCCCGCTCTTCCGGTCGCATACGGTATTCCGGCATGAACATTCGCCCGGTCTCGAATGAGGCGTCCGCACGTCCGGCAATCTCCACCGTGGGACGGCACATGCGCCTAAACAGGGAATCGAAGTCCCATTGCCCGGAGAACAGAGGACGGAGCGTGTCATACAATTCATCCGCTGTCTTGAAATACTGGTCATCGCTCTGTTCATGGGCGGCTCCCGTGGCAATCTTGTTCACCACGATTCTGTACCCTGCATCGTCCTTGTCCATGTAGTAGCAGTCCGGAATCAGGACTGGTTCTACTGTAAATGAATCCGTGTCGGCATCATAACAGTTGCCGAAATAATATTTCAGGGCTTCTAGTTGCTCCCTGTCGATGCGGTCCGCCTTGTATTCGTTGGCGTCGACCTGGTAATAGACCGCTTCGGCACCTTTCCGGATACGCTTCACCTGTTTGGGGTGTCCGGCCATCCAGTAGACGGAACGGATGGCGAAAACCACCACACAACCTGCGGCATACATCAGCAGCTGTTCATAGCGGAGGGTGTTGTCTTCCGAATCGACCATGACGGCCCGTTGGATGCGCAGCAGATTATGCAGCCCCTCGTTATCCAAGGCATAAATCTTCAGCCCGACACGTTCTTCTTCGTGCATCATTGTCAGCGAGTAGCCGAATATATGTTTCAGCCCGGTATTGGCGCACTCCTTCTGAAGGTTCAGCGTGGCGGCCATTGTATTGCGGTCGCAGATGCCGACAGCCGTATGCCCGAGCCATTTCGCCTTGCGGCACAAATCTTCCGGCGAGCAGCAGGCGTTCAGCAGCTCGTAGGAGGTATGGATGCCGAGGTTCACGAAAGGTACATCATGTACCGGAGGCTTGGGCCGGCCGATATATTTCAGCAGGTTGAAACGGAATTCTTCCCGCAGGTCATAGTAGTACCAGTTCCTGCCGAACGGGAAGGCCACATGGAAGATTCCTTCTTCCATCAGCACATCCGGACTTTCCATCAGGTTGAACACGAGCTTGTCCCCGTCGCCGCGGAAGATGGATTCCACTCCCGACAGGTCGGCCGTGAAAAGCCGCCCGAAGCCGGGAATATCCACCACTTCCGTATCGACCGGGATATAGGTTATCCGTTGTGCATCGAGCCATGAGAAAAGTTCCTGTATCATCTTTCCTGTACTTTTTTGAGTTTGTATTCAAGGACGGACAGCAGGCGGCAGGCGAAAATCCCGTAGATTTCCGCTTCCGTGAGTTCGTCCCAGTCTTTGGCGGCATCAGCAATGTCCGCGATGAAAACCTCGAAATAGGGTTTCAGCCGTTCAGCCGTCCGCTTTACCGACTCGACGGCATCACCATCGTAACCGATGACTACGGTTCTGACGCCTTTCGATTGCAGCTTGTAGATCTGTACATCGGATATTTTCTTTCCGAAAGTGGCCACGGCTGCGACATGGGAATTGTCATAGAGTTCGAGTCTGCGGGTCAGGGCGATGACATCGAAAATACCTTCCGCGAGGATGACCGTATCGGTTTCATCCATACGGACGGCATCGTAGTTATAAAGGAGTCTGGAAAAGTCGTTTTCCGTGGAGTTCCGGTAACGCAGGATCTTGTACCCGCCGCTATGTCTGGTCTTGCGGTTGTGGGCGTCTATATCCTCTTTCGGCCAGGTATGGCGGGAGACATAGCCGACAACCGTACAGTCATCGATGACCGGAAAGACGACATAGTCCGCGTAGCGCGGATTGAGCCTGCCGGTTATCCCGACCGGGAAATACTCGTAATCGTCGAAACAGAAGCCGCGCCGCTGCAAATACGGATGCCGGAAAGTGCGCTTGTAAAAGTCCGGCAATTCGACCGGCACCAGTTCGTCGTCTATTTCTTCCGCCTCGTCCTTCTCCAGCAGGTGCAGGTTCAACGGTGCGGCAATGTCAGCTGTCTGCAAAACCATCAGGTCCATGCGACCGATAGCCGCCAGAAGTTGCTCCAATGTACGGGTGGATGCCCCGCAGGAGAAGCAGTGGGCCATGAAAGGCCGGCGGTGGGCAGTCGCCTTGCCGATGTAGATACCGAACTTACCGCCCGACTTTCCGCAGAACGGGCAGCGCGGAACGATAAGGTTCTTACCGCTCCCGTCCCGTTTGGCACCCGTCTCGCGGGTTATCTCCGAAACCAGATATTGATATTCCTGTACCGACAGTTCCATATTAAGGTATAGTCGTGACCGCTACAGGTTGGTTTGAAATGTTTGGAAAAAGAATCCGGATTAGCCCAATAAAAATAGACCGGCAGAATCATGGAAGGTCTTTCCACCCAAAGGAAAAGAGAAATTGTCTTCCCGGCTGGACAAAAAATGACTGCTTTTGTCTAATCGATAAAACAATATATAAATAAGGAGATTGATAATCAGCATTGGCTGATTATCAGGTGTAGAGATGTACTTTTCTAAAATGATCACTCTCTACATAAAAAAAGCGTATTTTTTGTGCAGTACAATAAACATACTGAATGAAAAGTATCGTTTTCCAATTACTACAAATAACGGATTTGTATTTGCGAGGTCATTCGAACTTTCCTCGAACAAAGGTCGTGATATCTCGAACGCCAAGACCCGTGAGCGGAAACTGAAAGCCTTGGAGGCGGCAGAGGAATTGAAATGTGAAAACCTGCTGTTGATAACATGGGGAACGGACGATATGGCGGAATACAAAGGGCATACAATAAAAATCGTATCTGTCCGGAATTGGTTTTACGCATGTAAGCTGCCATATATTCTCAACATTCCAGTCGTTACAAGTCAAAAAGCCACCGACACGCCGCATCCGGATCGATGGCTTTTTATTCCCTGTTCAGATTCAGTGTCCTCTGCCCGTCATAGAACACCTCATTGTCGTAGTCGGTGGCAATCCTGATAGTGTCTCCTTTCTTGAAGAACCGGCTTTTGGCCACGTGCAGGCGCATAACGTTCTCCTTTCTTTCAGCCGATGACTGGTTGAGCGAAACAAGGTGCGTGCACGGGCGGGCCAGACCTTTGGCCTCCGAACAGTTGTACTCGGTCAGCACGTTCCGCTCGTCATTCAGCCACTCCCGGTCTTCGATGGTAGACTGGTAAGTCACCACCATCCATACCTTTTCGTCCGCCGCCAGGTCCTTCAGGTCATTAGCCACCGCGATACGCTTCGCCCGTTCATGGTCGGCTCCCCATGAACGGCGGTTGGCATCCGTCAGCAAGTCCATCGAATCCACAATCACGATGTCCGGATTATATCCTTTGAGCTTCCTGTATTCCGAAATGCCGTTCTTGATGTCGAGTGTCGAGACCTGGGCATTGAAACGCGGGTAACTGCGCACCGTGATGCTTCCGGCATACGAGGCGACCAGTTTTTCCAGATGTCTCATCTCCGTATCCGAAATCTTTCCCCGCTCGTAATAGTAGGCGTTCCTGGAAATCAGTCCGCCGGAATAGGCGTTCAACGCCTCTTCTTCCGAACCTTCCAGCTGGAAATGCAGCACATGCAGCCCGTCATCGATGTCCGCCCTGACACCGATCCATTTGGCGATGTGCGACTTTCCCACGCCTGTGCTGGCCAGGAAACAGGTCAGCTGACCTCGCAGGTTACGTCCGGCATTGAGCGCATCCAGATACGGGATGTAGAAGCGGGACACACGAGGGGCGGCCGAGCGTTCCTCTTCCTCCTCGCGCCGGCGGTTCCTCTCGAAACGCTCCTTGAAAGTCGCGGCCACATCGACGAACGAGGAACTCTTCAGCGTGAACCCTGCCAGCCACTCGGCATATTCCCGAAGAGTCTTCTCCGCCTTGTCCTGTTTGTTCTCGTTATACAGTTTTCCGACCTCCGCATAGACCGACTGCAACCGGACCCCCTTGATGTAGGACTCCAGCATGTCGGTCATCACCTCGGCACTCTGTCCCTCGTCATACTCCCGGAAAGTGTCTATCAGCTCGATGGCGTCGTAATCCTCATGGAAGGTCTGTGCCAGCACGGCATACGACGGCGGTGTCTTGTATGTCTTGAAGTGTACGGCTATCGCCTCCTGTACCTGCTGGAACGAACGGTCCGGCAGGTATTCCTTACGCATATGCCGGGCTAGGACAGCACACAACGGTTCCTGTCTGAGCGCCGTGGCATAGAGTTCATACAGGAACTCGGCACTGAGCGGATTGACGGCACTCATGGCTTCGCCTCCTTTTTCCGCCACGCCTCACAGCGGATACGGTACAGTTCCGGATAGCGCGCCTGTGTCCTTCTGCGGCATGGCTCCGCTTTCGCACATTTTGAGCATGACGGGGAGAAAGGCGTCCACATCAGCGTGGAGAGCGCACAGACGAGATATCCCGCTTCGGTGGAGAGCAGTCGCCGCTTGGTCGTCTCCTCGTATTCCGGATAAATAAAACGCCCGAACGGATGGCTGCGGCGGTCTTCCACTGCCCGCGCCAAATCATGCCGTGACAGCCCGAAACTCTTCAGCCACCGGTCCTCCCGGTAGCGGCGTTCCTTTCCCGAGCGGAGATAGCGGCCGATGGCTTTCTTTCCGAATGAATGGGAGACGTTCCATTTCCTGCGATACGCGGTATCATATCCGGAAATGGCATATGTCTGGCAGATACAGAAGTCGGACAGGCGTTCCGCACTGACGGAGACGACCTCCCGGCACAAGCCGTCGAAACACATCCCGAGTTGCCTGTCCGACTTGCCGCCGGTAGGGAACACAAAATCCGCCCACACCGTGGTGCGGACCAGCCGTGTAAAGAGCCTCCGGCATCCGTCAATCCATTCTTTTCTCTCCATCGCGTGTCAATAGTTTGCGCAGCTGCGTCTTGGCTAGGAAGATGCGGCTTTTTACCGTTTCTACGTTCCTGGTCTGCAAAGTACCGTTGTTATAGGTGATTTCCATGATTTCCCCGAGTTTGTAACCAGCCTGCTGCAAGAGCAGGGCTTCCCGGTAAATCGGTTTGAGCCGGTCCAGTGCCCAGAGGATGTCATCGTTATAGAACTCGCGGTAGTTGTCCATCCCCATGCTGTTTCCCGACGGTTCGTCCTCATCCGACAGCGAAGAGGATATTTCCGAAATGTCGATATTGTCGTCCGGGGGCATGCGGTTCCTGTTGCGGTTGTTCAGGTCCGCCACAAGCCGTTTGGTCACGGCATAGATCCAGGTCTTTACCGGACGGGCCGGGTCATAACTGTCCATATACTTGAAGAAGTTGGCCAACGCCTCGAGGTAGTTGTCCTCGATGTCCTCCTGGTTATAGGTATATTTGATACAAATGCTGTATATCAGATTCTTGTGCGGCATCACATATTTTCTGAGAAGTTCCGCCCTCTGTCTCGCGGATTCGTCTTCAGGCTGGAGAACCGCAATAAACACATCTTTCTTTTCCACGTTTCCACTGACTGAAAAGGTTGATAATGAATCTCATGTCCTAATCTGTCAGCTACCGTGAGCGTCAATTGAAAAAACGGGCGGCAGCATTACCGCCGCCCGGAAAAAATCCAAACCGTTGTCGGCTTGTCACAGCCTGTGCCTGCGGATGTAATAGTAGAAGAGGTGGCAGGCATCCGCCGCATTGTCATCCACCGGGACAATACCGTATCTGTCCTTGCAGGCCGCGACCATCTGCGTCTTGGTGGCGTGTCCGTCTCCCGTCGCCCATTTCTTGAGGACAGCCGGGTTGACGAACTCCGGTTCCGGGATATCCAGTTCATCGCACACTTCGAGCAGGATACCCCTGAGTTCCGAGAGCCGCCGCATGTCGTAGAAATGGCGGTTCACGCTCACATCCTCGGCCACGACGCGGCGGATGCCGTAACGACGGAGCAGCGAGAGCAGCGTAGTCCTGAAAGCGCCGTGCATCTTGTTGCCGTTGCGCCGTTTGCTTTCGGTGAAGTTCCATGTCCCGGCCTCATGCAGGGAGAAGTATCCGGTATGCGTGGCGATGTCCAGCGCCAGTACCTGCTCCCGGGTCAGTACGCTATTCTCCGAGTCTCGATTCGCCATTCTCTTTCACGATTACCAGTTTATGCGGATAGCCTTCAGCCACATTCCCGTGCGAGACTACCAGCACGGTACCGCCGAGCGAGTTCAGCGCCTCGAACATGGAGGCCAGCCCCGCTTCATCGACCGCCTCGAGTATCTCGTCCAGCACGAGCAGATCCAGTCCCTTGTCCCCGTCGCAGTTGCTGTTCACGAGTTTCTGCATGGCAAGGATGGTCGCCAAATTCACACGGGCGGCTTCGCCTGCCGAAAACTTGCCGAACGAGCCGCAGTCCATGCCGTCGCGCAGCAGTGAGATGGAGATTTTCTCCCTTACCTTACCACTCTTGAGGACGGTATACCCGTCGAAGCGGATACGGATGTCGCTGCCGATGTCTTGCAGGAACTCGTTGGTGATACGGCTGAGCGCCTCGATTTTCGTGTTGGCCAGATAGGTCTTGAACTGCACGAACCGTTCCCGCTGTATCTCCAGGGCACGGACCCGGGCATCGACGGCCGTCTTGCGCCCTGCCGCCTCGTTGGACTTCCCGCGCGTTTCACGGAGAGTGTCCTTGAGCGATTGTATGAGGTCGGGTGAAGCCGCCTCATCCAGCTCCCGGATCGTGGCCTGCAAAGTGTCGATGGCGCAGGCCGCAGCCTGTATATCTTCCTTGCCTACCCGTATGCCGCGGTTCAGTGCGGCATTGCGCTCGTCTATGAATCCGAACACCTCGTCGAATACCTTGCGGCGGACACCTTCGATTTCACTTTGCAGGGCGGTAATTTCGGAAGCGATGCGTTTATGCCCGCTTTCCACCTCTTCCACGTGGCGGGTGGCATTCCTGATGGCCCGTTCGTGCCCGGCCAGCTGCTCCTCCCATCCGGTGCGTCTGCCTTCCAATATCCGGCGCTCATGGTTCAGCCGGTTCTGCTGCAACTCCACGGCATCCGTCTCCTCCTGCTTCTCATCGATACGGCCGTTGATTTCCGTGAGCTGCCGTTGACGGAGCTTCAGTTCCTTCATGCCGGCCTCGATGTCGAACTGTGGTTCTGCCACCAGAAACTCATGCCCGCAGAAAGGACAGGTGATGGAGCCGGCCAGTTTGTTCGAGAGGCCGTCAATACCGGCAGAAACGATACGCCGTTTATGACGCAGTTCCTCGATGCTGCCGGACAGGTCGCGCAGACGGATGTCGATTTCCCGCAGTCTCTCCGCAGTCGTATCGGACTGATCCCTGTATGCCTCACAGAATGCGGCATACTCCTTCTTGAACTGTTCCCAGCCGTCAGTCCTGTTTTTCAGTTCCTGTTCCGCCTGCTTCAAGACGGCATCGCAATCCTTCAGCCGCTCTGTGGCGGTCTGTAACCGTCCTTTCTTTTCGGCAATGACCTTGTCCCAGTCCGTCTGCCGGGCATCGGGAAAGAGGGACATCATTTCCGCTATCTTTTCCAGACATGCTTCCAATGCGGTATCTCCGGCTTCCAGTTCCTGCAAAGCCTCGTCCGCCCGCTGCACTCCGGCAAGCTGTTCCTCAAGCCTGTCCACGTTCTCGTGCCCGGTACGGATCTGCTCCCTCTTGGCCGCTATGGCCGTTTCCAGTCCCATGATACGTTCCACACGGGTACGCCCCCGCTCGGCTCCGGCTTCCTCCTCCTTGCGTATCTGCTCCTGTAACATCCCGATACGCCCGTCCAACCCGGCCAGTTCCAGTTCCACCTGCCGTTTCTTTTCAGAGAGCGGCACGATGTCTTCCTCCACTTTGGCGATGGCTTCATCCACCAGGATACCGTTGGAAAAGCGGTTGATGACCTCTTTCTTCTCCTTGTCCGATGACGAGAGGAAATCCTCATACCGGTATTTGGAAAGGATGAAATTGTTGAGCAGCTCGTCGCGTGTGATACCCAGTTTGTCAAGAATATACCGGTTATAGGCATCCACCGAAGGCTGTACCGCTTCATCGGTTACCACCTGCTTGCCGCCACGGTAAAGCGTACAGCTGACAGAGGAAGCCCCCTTGCGCGGGATACGGCGGTTGACGAGCAGTTCCTCGGCGGCGGAATCGTTGATGAAACGCAAAGCGATACGGCATTCTTCCGCTGCATCGTTGATAATCTCCTCCGAGCGTATCTTTCTAAGCGGGCTGCCCGTGATACCCACGGCAATGCATTCCAACAGGGCAGACTTGCCGGCCCCGTTCGACTGCTGGGACTCATTGTCCCGGTTATCGCCGAAAATCAATGTCGTCACGCCTTGCCGCAGCATGTAGGACAGCGAACGGAAGGCGCAGAGATTTTCGGCTTCTATCGTCTTTAATTTCCACATGATCTGTTTTCTATTCTAGATAAATACTCCAATCCCATCGACACATCCTCGATCTGTTTCTCCCGGCAGAAGTCCTCGTAGGTTTCCCGGATGCGGCGGCTGTCGAATTTCTCGAAGAGCGAAGAGGATACCGCCTCCGGCAGCTGCTCGTCATCGGCAACCAGTTCTACCTTCGCCGCTCCGGCTTCCAGCAAGGCGGCTTTGTCCACCGATTTCATCGCGGCGGCAGGTGCATGGACACGCACCTTGACCTTGTAGCGACCATCGGCCTCCATTTCACGCAGCTCGTCCATCAGGTGCAACCCGGCACGTTCCGCCGGCATATCCATGACACGGTACCGCATGTTCACGCGGTTCTTGACAAACTCGTACGTGCCGTCCGTATACAGCACCGTGTATCCTTTCTCCTCGTCCTCCCCGAAGTTATGCTGGCGCGAGGAACCGATATATTCGATTCCCGTCCCCGGAATGACGGTACGGTTGTGGTAATGGCCGACAAAGACCTTGTCGAAAGGAGAGAATATCCTGGCAGGCAGTTCCTTTTCCGAAGGCTGTGCCAATGCCCCGTTGATACCCTCATGGATGTAGAGGAAGTGCTCCGGTTCTCCGGAAAGCGCTTCCGCAGCCAATCGTCCGAGCCTTTCGGCAAAAGAGCCGTCTTCCGGAAAATAGCTCATTACATGGAGCGCGAACTTCCATTCCGGGCGGCACAGGGTCAGGTACTCATCCACGACAGTCACATTCGGATGCCGGTCGAAGACATGACAATATCCGCGCAGGGATTCCTGGTTCACCTTGTCGTGGTTCCCTTCCGCCAGCGTGACATGAATGTCATGGTCCGCGGCGGATACAAGCATATCCCTGACGGCCAGCAGGACATCGAGTGTCTGGGCGGCACGGGAAAAGAACAGGTCTCCTCCGACAACCACTTCCCGGATATCCCGTTCCCTGCAAATTCCCATGGCCTCCTGCCAGTTGGCCTGGAATGCAGGGATGTTGTCTTTCGAGATGTGGATGTCATTCAATAACAAAAGGCAGGGTTTGTTCTCTTTCATACTAAGTGATTGTGATTAGGACGGGAGGCCCGGATGCCTCCCGTCGGATTAGAATTCAAGAACTTGTGAAAGGCTTATCTGCGGTGGCGGGGACGCCCGGCAC
>ULXX01010522.1_pt1 | contig 10619 bp, 9 predicted proteins | sample 1961621 | NCBI WGS metagenome assembly ULXX01 (sample SAMEA4835848, study PRJEB28245) | human gut metagenome | biome: gut microbiome; material: fecal sample | place: Denmark | collected 2008
GCAGGCCGCGCTACTTCTCCATTGACGACAAGGAGCTTGAAGCTATCATGGAGCGCGAGTTCGGCCCCGTGCGCCGCAGAATGTACACCAAAGCACAGACTGCGATCGAAGCGCCGGAGTATTCCGTTGCGCCGTCAAAGCGCGAGTACGTCATAGTGGACGGCTATAACTTTATTTTCGGAACGCCGGAATACAAGGAGCTGGCCGCCGCCTCGCTCTCGCTTGCGCGCGAACGCCTTTCCGATGTGCTGCGAAGCTATCGTGCAATGCGCGACTGCGAGCTTGTGCTCGTTTTCGATGGCTACCGCGTTGCCGGAAACACCGGCGAGCGCGAAACGCGCGGCATACGCACGGTTTACACCAAGGAAAATGAGACTGCCGATATGTACATTGAACGTCTTGCAAACGATATCGGCAAAAACTATTCCGTAAAAGTCGTCACGAACGACTCGCTCATCCGTCTGTCTGCCATGCGCTCGGGCGTTCTGCGCATGTCGGTGAAGGAATTTTCCGACGAGCTTGACGGAGTGATGAAAAGGATCATGGAGTACATTGATGGAAAACGATGAGCTTATCCGGCGCGCCGAGGATCTGTGCCGCCGATGCGAAAAAACGGCGAGCGTCACGCACACGGCGTTCCTGACCCCGGCAGAGCAGTTTGCGCTTGAGGCCTGGGCGAAGTCTGCGCCCGACTGCAAAATGCTGCTGTGCGGCGGAAACGAAGGATGCGAGCGGCGCGCTGCGTTCTTCCTGCCTTTTTATATGGAGGAGGACGGCTTTGATGCATCCGAATACATAAGCGTGCTGCGCGCAAAGGCTCATTTCGGGCAGCCTTCGCACCGCGACTATATGGGCGCTGTGATGGGGCTTGGCATAAAGCGCGAGTGGCTCGGCGATATCTGGGTCAGCGGCGAGGATGCGGTGATATTCCTCATGCAGAGCGTTGAGCGCCATGTTGCCGACGGGCTTGACAAGGTCGGCAGATGCGGCGTAAAGGTATGTACAATGCCGCTCGGTGAGCTTAAAGCGCCCGAGCGCAGGGTAAAGCGCGTCTCGTTTTCCGTAAAAAGCATGCGCTTTGACGCGGTGCTGGCCGGAATATTCGGACTTTCGCGCACGGCGGCTTCGTCTCACATCGCAGAGGGGGCGGCGAGCCTCAACTACTCTGTGTGCATCAAAAACGACGCGGTCATATCGCCCGGCGACATTATATCGCTACGCGGCCACGGCAAGGCGGCGGTCTCCGCCTCCGGCGGAGTCAGCCGCAAAGGCCGGCTGTTCGTTGAAGCGGAAATATATAAATAAGTATGTTATACACAATGGCGGAGTTAAAATACTCCGCCATTAAAAATATATTTTATATAATTTGCAAAAATATTTATATAAAACTCTTGACAAATTAAAAAGAGAGGAGTATATTAAGCTCATAAAGAAAAAATATCAGGGTCGGGTCTTAGGATACGGCCCGTAAGCCATAGTGAAAGAGAGAAGGAGCCATGAAAAAGACACTTTACAGCTTAATGCTTTCGGATGAAGTGGTCGCCGAGGTCGACAGGCTTGCTCACAGACTCGGAACCAACCGCTCAAATCTTATAAATCAGATCCTTGCAGAGCATGTAAATCTCGTAACGCCCGAGCGGCGCATAAACGATATATTCTCTGCCATCGAGCAGATGATGACGCCGTCGCGTGAGCTTGTTCCGTTTGTTTCGCCGAATACGATGACGATGTCGCTTAAATCCTCGCTGGAGTATAAATACCGTCCGACGGTGAAATACGAGGTCGAGCTTTACCGCGGCGACAGCGACAGTCTCGGCGAGCTGACGGTCATTTTCCGCACGCAGTCGGCATCGCTTATCCGCTCGATGACGGAGTTTTTCCGCATTTGGAAGAGCATCGAGGATGCGCACCTGCGCCCGTTGATGGAGCAGGAGCCGCCGAAATATGCTCTGTATGACGGAAAGTTCATCCGTTCCATTTCCGTTCCGGCTCACGACTGCTCGTCGGACGAGCTGGCAAAGGTGATCGCGGAATACATCAAACTTTTTGACACCATGATGAAGGGCTATCTCAGCGGACGCCTTAACGCCCGCGACATTGAAGCCTGTTACTTCTCCCAGCTAAGGAGAGCCGATATTTTAATCTAATTTTAAATTTTAAAGAAAAAGAAGGTGTTTTTATGAATGCACAGAACTTCACCCAAAAGACACTTGAAATGATCCAGACCGCCAAATCAATGGCGATGGAAAACAACAATCAGTATATCACCCCCGAGCATCTGCTGTACGCGCTCGTTGATCAGGACGGAGGCCTTATCCCGTCGCTGCTGGGTAAGATGGGCGTTGACTGCAACGCGGTGCTCTCCGAGCTTGACACGGCGATCGAGGGCATGCCCAAGGTCTCCGGAGACTATGATATCTACCTCTCGCGCGAGGCCGAGCGCGTTATGAACGCCGCTGAGAAATCGGCAAAGAGCCTGGGCGATGAGTATCTGTCCGTCGAGCACGTCATGATCGGCATTTTTGCATCCCCCACACCGGCAATAAAGCGCATTTTTGACGGCCACGGCATAACCAAGGCAAAATTCACCGAGGAGCTGTCGAAGGTCAAAAAGGGCCCCGTCACGGGCGATAACCCCGAAAACAGCTATGATGCGCTTAAAAAATACGGCACCGACCTTGTCGAGCGTGCGCGCAGCAATAAGCTCGACCCGGTCATCGGCCGCGATACCGAGATAAGAAACGTCATCCGCATTCTTTCGCGTAAGACGAAGAATAACCCTGTGCTCATCGGCGAACCCGGTGTCGGCAAAACCGCTATTGCAGAGGGACTTGCTCAGCGTATCGTCCGCGGCGACGTGCCGGAGGGACTTAAAAACAAAACGATATTCTCGCTCGATATGGGCGCGCTTATAGCCGGCGCAAAGTACCGCGGCGAGTTTGAGGAGCGTCTGAAGGCGGTGCTCGAGGAGATCAAGCAGTCCGACGGTCAGATCATCCTGTTCATTGATGAGCTGCATACAATTGTCGGCGCAGGCAAGACAGAGGGCAGCATGGATGCAGGCAACCTCTTAAAGCCCATGCTCGCGCGCGGTGAGCTGCACTGCATCGGCGCAACGACCCTTGACGAGTACCGCAAGTACATCGAAAAGGACGCGGCGCTCGAACGCAGGTTCCAGCCCGTTCAGGTCGATGAGCCGACCGTTGAGGATACCATCTCCATCCTCCGCGGACTTAAAGAGCGCTATGAGGTCTATCACGGCGTGCGCATCCACGATAACGCCATTGTCGCCGCCGCGACGCTTTCAAACCGCTATATCTCCGACCGTTTCCTGCCCGATAAGGCCATCGACCTTGTCGATGAGGCCTGTGCGCTGATCCGCACGGAGATCGACTCCATGCCTGCCGAGCTTGACGACATGCGCCGCAAGATCATGCAGCTTGAGATCGAGGAAACGGCGCTTAAAAAGGAGACCGATAAGCTTTCGCAGGATCGTCTTGCAAAGCTCACCGAGGAGCTTGCAAACCTCAAGGACGAGTTCAACGAGCAGAAGTCCCGTTGGGAGGCCGAAAAGGGCAGCGTTGACGAGGTAAAGAAGCTCAAGAGCCGGATCGAGCAGATGAACGCCGATATCGAGAACGCTCAGCTCAGGTATGAGTACGAAACGGCTGCAAAGCTCAAATACTCCGACCTGCCTGCGCTTGAAAAGAAGCTCGAGGAGGCAGAAAAGCTCAGCGAGGAGCGCAAGGCCAGCAGCATGGTGCACGACACCGTCACCGAAGAGGAGATAGCCGGTATCGTGGCCAAGTGGACGGGCATCCCCGTTTCGAAGCTGCTCGAGGGCGAGCGCGAGAAGCTGCTGAACCTTGATAAGGTGCTGCATAAATCCGTGATCGGCCAGGACGAGGCCGTGCAGAAGGTCACCGAGGCCATCTGGCGCTCGCGTGCCGGCATAGGCGACCCGAACAGACCGATAGGCTCGTTTATGTTCCTCGGCCCCACGGGCGTCGGTAAAACGGAGCTTGCAAAGGCTCTGGCAAGATGCCTGTTCGACGATGAGCACAACATGGTCAGGATCGACATGACCGAGTATATGGAGAAGTTCTCCGTCTCAAGGCTCATCGGAGCGCCTCCCGGATACGTCGGCTACGACGAGGGCGGCCAGCTTACCGAGGCTGTGCGCAGAAAACCGTACTCGGTCGTGCTGTTTGACGAGATCGAAAAGGCGCACCCGGATGTTTTCAACATCCTGCTGCAAATCCTCGACGACGGCCGCGTCACCGATTCGCAGGGACGCACGGTCGATTTCAAAAACACCATTATCATCATGACCTCCAACCTCGGCAGCCAGTATCTGCTTGAAGGCATAAACGATAAGGGCGAGATCGAAGAGAGCGCAAGGCAGCAGGTCCTGGCTCAGCTGCATCAGCAGTTCAGGCCGGAGTTCCTCAACCGCCTTGACGAGATCATCTGCTTCAAGCCGCTTACCAAGACGGAGCTTAACGGTATCATTGATATCCTCACCTCCGCGCTCAGGCAGCGCCTTGAGGACAAGAGCCTCGGCCTTGAGATCACCGACGGCGCAAAGCAGCTCATCATCGATCGCGGCTTTGACCCCGTGTTCGGCGCACGTCCTCTGAAGAGATATCTCCAGAGCACCGTCGAAACGCTCATTGCGCGCGCAATCCTTGCAGGCGATATACCGGCAGGCCACGTCATAAAGGTCGATGTGCGCGACGGCGAGCTTGTCTGCGAATAAAGAATAAACCCGAAAACGGACGTTCGAACAGAACGTCCGTTTTTTTCGCTCAAAAAATTGCGTGGGATTTTCGGCCGCGTCGTGTATAATGAGATAGACAGACAGCGCTAAAGGAGGCGGTGATGTGCAGGAGAACACGGTAGAGCGGCTGCTGCTTGAGAAAAACGAACAGGGCATGGACGCACTGCTGCTCCATTACGGGCCGCTCATGAGATACATCATTGCGCCTATCCTGCAAAATCCGCAGGACAGGGAGGATTGCCTGTCCGAGGTCTCGATGCGCGTGTGGGAAAAGATCGGGCAGTTTGACGGCGAGAAGGGCAGCTTTCACGCGTGGCTTACGGCGATAACAAGAAACACCGCGCTCAACCATGCGCGCAAGGCCTCCGGCAGCAGCGCCGAGGAGCTTTCCGAGAGTACGCCGTCGCCAGAGCTCTCACCCGAGGAGACGCTGCTTAAAAAGGAGCGGCAGGAGGCATTAAAGACCGCTTTGAGCCGCTTATCGTACAAAGACAGGCTTCTGTTTTACAGAAAATATTATTATCGGCAGTCAACCGCCCAGATAGCGGCGGAGCTTGGCATGACCGAGCGCGCCGTCGAGGGAAAGCTGTATCGCGTGAAAAAGCAGCTTCGCAAAAGCTTGGGAGGTGAGGCATGTGAATGATCGTGACTGGAGCTCCATGAGCGAAAAGGAATTTGATACGCTGCTCGAAGGCAGTGTTGCGGAAACTCCGCCGGAGGATATCGTTGCGGAGATAACGCCGTGGAAAAAAGCGGCAAACCGCGTGCTCGCCGGTATGGCACTGTGTGCGATAACGCTCAACTTCCTGTGCTTAAATTACATTCTCCCTGCCGTCGGCATTGTGCTACAGCTGCTCGGCTTTCGCGCTCTGCGGCGCGAGAACAGGTGGTTTAACGCATGCTTTGCCGTAACGATCATCCGCGCGGCCTACTTCTTCCCGACACTCGTTCTGAATACGACTATTTTCCATGCGACGATTCTGACGCCTTCCGTTACATCGGCCTTGACGGCGGCGAGCGTTGTTCTTATGCTTGCCGAGTTTATCTGCCTCTGGCAGGGGCTGAGGGCGGTCAAGGCCAAGGTCGGCCTTCCGCCGAGCGCGAAATGCGCAGCAGCCCTCATCGTCTGGTATGCACTCATGGGCGTGCTGGCCGTGGCCGGGTACGAGGGTACTATAATCCTGCTGGCAATGGTCGTCGCTTATATCTGCATTATCCGCAATCTTTATAAGCTCTCCGGCGAGCTTGACGAGGCCGGATATTCGATAACTCCGCAGCCGGTGAGGATTACGGATAAGTGCATCGTTATCGCGCTGAGCGCCGTCGTTTTGGTCGGCTGCGTGCTGGGCTATGTCTTCGGCAGCAGCTATGCAATGGACTGGCGCGAGGCGGAGGAGTCTGAGAACAGCGGCGTTGCGGAGATAAAGGATAAGCTGCTCGAGCTTGGCTTCCCGGAGTATGTTCTGAACGATCTCACCACGGAGGATATCGCAGCCTGCGACGGCGCTCTGCGCGTCGTCACGGACGTTGAGGATAAGCCGGCAGACGGCGGCAGAACGGTAACGAGCGTATCGGGCAGCGGAGCAAGCCGCCGCATAGTGCAGGACACGGTTTACGACAAGAAGCTCCGCATGACCGGCGTCGCGGTGCAGGTATCGGATGAGCGCGAGCGGTGGGTCATTTTCCACCACTTCCTGTGGCTTACCGATCCCGGCTTTTACGGCACGGAGGCAGTTCAGCTCTGGCCGACCTACACCGAGGTTTCGGATGGCTGGGCATCCGACGGCGAGGTGAGCGGCCGCGTTTTGTACGACCGCGGCGGCAAGACCTTTGCAGCGCCCTACCGTTCGCTGAGATCCGAAACCTACGATTACGACAGCGTCTTTTTCGGGATCAGAACGCGCAGCGATGTTTTTGCCTCGTTCTCCGTGCCGAGAAACGGTGAAAACTGCCGCGGATACGTCGCCTATGCGACCTCTGAGCTTGCGGATGACTACATCATCAGCAGCTGGATAAACTATGTGCATCAGCAAAGCTGGCTTCAGTATCCGGCGATGACCGCCGAGGAATACAGAAAGTCGGGCTTTTGGGATGACAGCGGCGCATTCCGAATGATACAGAACGCGCTTCAGTTTTATCCGTCAGACGACGGTGTTGAAATGATAAGCTGACAAAAGCAAAAAACCTCTCATGTCATTTGACGTGAGAGGTTTTCATATTATCTGTAAGTAACGATGCCGTTTTCGCCGAAAAGGCGCTCGATCGCGCCGCTTGCAAGCAGCGTGTCCAGATGCGCGAGCGTTTCGCCGAAGGCGAAGCCCTTTTGCGAGGGCGGAAAGTCAGTCCAGTTTTTTGCCCTTATGCGCCAGGTCATAAGGCCGGCAAGCTCGTATGCGGTGACGCCCGGGTTCTCGTGAACGAGCCGCTCGGCCTCGTTGAGCCGCAGCCGGTGGTGCTCTATCAGCTGCTGCGCTCGCTCACGCAGAGTGACTTCACCGCGCGCTCTGTGCGCCGGGAGCGCTGTTTCGATATCGAGACTTTTCATAAGCTCCAGGCTGCGCAGGTAATCGCCGAGCGAATCGGGAACGCCGTTCCACGCGCAGATGTTCGGGCTTATGTCAAAAAGAACGTGGTCGCCGAGGAAAATGAGCTTGCGCTTTTCATCAAAAAGGCAAAGATGCCCCGGGGTGTGCCCCGGCGTTGCAAGGCAGCGCAGCTCGTAGCCGCCGTAGCACAGCACGTCGCCGTCGTCAAGCTCGCGCGCCGGGAATGCGCCGGGGGCGAATTTTATTGCCGGGGTCTGCGCCGACCACAGGTCAAGATCCTCTTTCGGCATGCCCTCGCGCAAAAACCGCGCATGAGTTTCCCTGTGCTTTTCCTGCTCGGGCATGGTAACGACGCGGTGATCTGTCCTACCCATAAGAATATTAAAGCCCTCTCCGGCGAGATAAGCGGCGTTGCCGGTGTGATCCGAGTGCAGATGGGTGAGAAAAATGTCGGTGTTGTCTGCCGTCAGACCAAGCTGCCGCATTCCGCCGAGCAGAGCCTCGCGGCATTCAGGGCGATTAAACCCGGTGTCGATAAGCAGATTCCTGCCGCCGGAGCTTACAACATAGCAGTTGAGCCACTTGAGCGGATTGTTCGGCAGAACGATCGGAAAGGCGTATATATTATCCGCTACTTGTTCAATGTTCATGGCGGATACGCTTTCACGATATAGGCTTAAAGTCGGGGTTTTGTTCGCGCTGCTGGCGCTCGAAGTCTGCGGCTTCTTTCATGTAGGGCAGCATGTGGTCGCGCACAAGCTCTGGCCACATGAGAAAATACGTCCCGAAAGGATTTACAACGGCGTGGCGCTTGTTGTCAACGAGCATCTGGAAATAGTCCATCGGCTTTAGGCACACGCAGTCGCACTGATCCTTGAGCTTTCCGAACTCATCGGGATCGGTGAAAATGGGGATGAACACCTGATTGTTCACGGTAAGCGTTATAAAATTGAGCATCGCGGAGGACGCGCCGTTTTTCTGCACGGCAAAGTACATCGGCGTTTTCGCAAGCTGCTCGAGCAGCATGGTCAGCGACTGCTGATCCTTGCCCTGCGACCGGCTGTATTTGCCGATGAGCTTTTTTATGCCCATGCGCGATATCTGATCTATCTGCTGCTGGCTAAGTTCCGAATTTGCCATAAATATTACCTCTTGATTACGTTTTTCACCATCATACCACACATTGCCGCGATTGTCCATTGAGCAAAAAATTACGCGATAGCATAGCACTTGCATTGACAAATTACGCATTTTTGCTACTATCAAAGATGCCGATGCAGAAAGCAGCCTCGAGCTTTTTGCCCACGGCAGCATGAAAAGGAGAATTCTCATGGACATAAACATCAAAGTTAAAGACAAGATCGCGGTCGGGGACGAGACGCTCATCGTCTGCGGCAACAGCGACTACACGGTAAATTTCGAGCTTGACGCCGAGTGGGCGGAATACGACAAAAAGACCATGCGCATAGGCTATCGCAACGGCAAATACAAGGATGTTGATTTCACGGGGGCAAGCTGCGCGCTGCCTGTTATAAAAAAGCGCCCGTGGATAGCCGTCGGCCTTTACGCCGGACAGCTTCATACCTCGACCCCGGCTGTGTTCCGCTGTGCCGAGTGCATCACCGACAGAGATGACGAGCCGATCGACAAGCCTGAGGTATCGCCATATAAGATACTGACGATAAAGCTTGGCGACAGGGTTGAAAGCTACGAATACACCGGCCTCAAGGATAAGACCATTGAGGTCGCAGACGGAAGTGAGGTGAGCTACTGATGGCAAAAAAGCTTTATGAGGAAGCGGATGTTCAGGCCGTAGCGGCGGCCATACGCCTGCGAAACGGCTCGAGCACGACGTATAAGCTTTCGCAGATGGCGTCGGCGATAGAGTCGATGAAAACCGGTGATAAATATGTGCAGACGGATGTTCCCGAGTACGTCAGGACCGAGGCGCTCGCGGTCGCAAAAAAGGTCAGCGCCGTGCAGACGACCGACAGCATAACCTTTATCGCCGCATCCGATGCGCACCATCACAGCGACGACGAATACATCGCAGACGGTAATCTGCACGCCGGAATGGCAATGAAGGCGCTCAGCTACATTCTGCCGGGCATTGACTTCTGCTGCTTTCTGGGCGACTACAGCATAGGCAGCGAGACGACTACGCTCGCGCAGGGCAGGCAGCATTTTGCCGAGATAAACGCAATTTTAAAAGAGGGCTTTGGCGGCATTCCGCAGTTTCGCACTCCCGGCGACCGCGACGGACTGCGCCGCGCGCTGGAGACAAACGACAACACATGGCTCCAGCCCAAGGAGATATACACCTATGTCGGCCGCTATAACGAGGGCGCGACCTACGGCAGCACCACCGAGGGCTACTGCTATCGCGACTTCGACGAGAAAAAGCTGCGCGTTTTCTGCCTGAGCACCTCCGAGATCGGCATGAGCTGGGACAATGTTTCACTCACGCAGCGGCTCTGGTTTGCAAGGGCGCTCAAGGCCGTCGGGGCAAAGGCCGGCTGGGGCATCGTGATACTGTCGCACTATCCGCTCGATTTTACGGAAAACCTGGATAAGAACAGCTCGGCCAAAACTCTCGGCAACATTCTCAAGCAGTATGTTGACGGCGGCTCGGTCACGCTCTCGGGCATGACGGTGTCCTTCAAGGACTCAAACAGCGCGAAAATTTACGCCGCGTTCCACGGACATACGCACAATTTTGCAGTTGCAAAGCTCAGCGACGTTCAGGACAGCGGCAACACGGAGTTTGACGTTCTGCGCATTGCAACGCCGAACATGTGCTACTTTTACAACAACGAGCTTGGCGCAAACGAGGGCGCGGACTCGAACGGCATAGAGTACGGCGAGGCGACGACATACGCAAAAACGCACGACACGGCCGACGATACGTCCTTTGTCGTGAACGTCATAAATCCGTCGGAGGGTAAGATACACTCCTTCTGCTACGGCGCGGGCTATGACCGCGAGATAACGATCCCCTCGTCGGGCGAATAACAAAAAGCCTCCCACGGAACTAAACGTGGGAGGTGATTTTTATGCCTCGCGCAGCTTGCCGCCGGCGGCAAGGACTGCCGCGCGCGCAAGCACAAGGGTGGGGTCGATGTGCTCGTAGTCAAGGCCGTACATTTCAAACGCCGGGGGAAGCTCCGTGCAGCCGAGGATGAGCGTCTGCGCGCCCTTATCAAAAAGCTCGCGGACGGCTTTTTCAAAGCCCGACGTGTCAAAATCGAGCTTGCCGGCCTTGACTCCGCTATAGGTAAGATCCATAACGGCGG
>ULXX01015343.1_pt1 | contig 10619 bp, 13 predicted proteins | sample 1961621 | NCBI WGS metagenome assembly ULXX01 (sample SAMEA4835848, study PRJEB28245) | human gut metagenome | biome: gut microbiome; material: fecal sample | place: Denmark | collected 2008
TGCAAGCTGCGGTGTTAAAATCTCATGTGTTTGAGCCAAATCGTTCATGTTCATCATAAGCGTCACCTCACCTTTGTGCTTATATTGTATTCCAAATAAGCACGAAAATCAACGCAAGCTTTCTTTTGTGCTTATTTCTTTTGCAATATTAGCACATTCGTCCACTCAGACTTACTTGATGCCCCTTATTCAATGTGCTATACTTAAACCATGAAAATCAATCAAAGGAAGTGCATTTGTCATGAGCAAACGACTTGTTGCTTACTTCTCCGCCAGCGGCGTTACCGCAAAGGTTGCTGAAAATCTTGCCGATGCTATCGGTGCAGACATTTTTGAGATTCAGCCGGAAGTTCCGTACACCAAGGCCGATCTGAACTGGATGGACAAGAAATCCCGCAGCACCATCGAAATGAGCGATCCTACCTCTCGCCCTGCCATCGCTGCCAAGCGTAATAACATGGACGAATACGACACCATCTTTGTCGGATTCCCTATCTGGTGGTATATTGCTCCGACGATCATCAATACATTTCTGGAAAGCTATGATTTGAAGGGTAAAACAATCATCCCCTTTGCCACATCTGGCGGCAGCGACATGGGTAAGACCCATGAAAAACTTGCGACAAGCTGCCCCGGTGCAAAACTGCTGCATGGTAAGGTGTTCAATTCCTATTCCAGCAAAGCCGACTTGTCTGCATGGGTGGAAGCCCTCAGCCTTTAATAGACACATTCCTGTGGAATGAAATACCCGCCTGGTCGAGAAGATTTTCTTGAATCCTCTCACCCAGACGGGTATTCTTTTTCTTATACCACTTCTTCCATCCAATTATGCGCCATACTTTTCCAACGCTCTCCGAATCACATCCTCACAGTTGAACTCTATTTTCATCGTTTGATCGTCATACAGATAAACCATGCTCACAAAAGCGTCCACACATTCTTTTGTCAGCCCGCCGATGTACGTTTTTTCGCTGGCCTGCTTTGTCAGTGCGCGGATTTCTTCATCCAGTTCATCAGCACACTCCTGTTCTTCCTTTTCTGTCTGTATGCTATCCTGCAATGCAGCCAGTTTTTCCGAAAGGATCTTTTTCTTTTCTATGTACGCATCTCGCCGCAGCACACCGTCCGCATACGATTCATATAGTTTGATTTGCTCTACCCGAATGGCTTCTGCTTGCTTTTCCAAGTCCTCAATGTCCACGCAGCGCACCGTGATAGACTGCTTTTCCTGCATCCCCTGATTTACCACATCCAACGCATACTCGCTCCACGTCCGGGCGTTCCGAGAGGAATTGCCGCAGCGCCTTGCCCGACACCCCGCCCAGCGACAGATAATTGTGCTGCTGCCAGTTTTTCGGGAACAGTTCGATGAAGGACAGCAGGTCGATGGAGGCTTCAAAGACCAGCAACTGCTTATCAGTGCCACAGTGGGCAAAGCCAAATGCCTTTTCTGCACCGGCCGCATCCTGCCGAAACTTTTCCCGAATCCCACGACTGCTTGCGTAGCGGGGATGCCCGTCTGCATCCCGCCCCACAAAGACCACGTTGTGGTGGGCGGCGTCTTCGTAAATATCTCCGGCGGCGATGAAGAAGTTCACCAGCGAGGGACTGAGTTTCCGCTCCTGTGTCAGATAGTTCAGGATGTTGGCGTTGGTGACGTTCCGCAGCGGCAGACGAAACGCCGGAGAGGGGGCGGGGTCAGCCTCCGGCTGGACTTCGCCCGTCTCTCCGGTCAGCATCTGCACCGCTTCGGGGAAGGACTTGCCGTAAAATTCCATCACGAAGTCCACCGGAAAGCCGCCCTTGCTCTGGCTGTGCCGAAACCATTGGTTTCCGCAGACGGTCAGGCTGTCGTGGGCTTGCGGAGATAGGCAAGGTCGGTTTTGGGTTGGGTCAATGGCATCACTGCTTATTTCTTGTAATTTCAAAATAACTTGTCACAAACAAGCAATTGCGTCCAATCATATCTAAGGCAACACCGCACAATTCCCGCCTTGCGGCTTAAGCACCGCTCCGGCAGCTGCGGCACGGCATCTGCGTTGCCAAAATGCTCGATAAGACATCCAGTATTATCTGCGCTTTTGGCTTGGCATCTGCCGCACCTCGCTCGCCGTATCGGCACTTAGAATTATGCGGTATTGCCCTAAGAAAGGCACTGGCAGCGCAGGGCAAGGACATATATTATTTTTATTCGATTTATCGCTCCGTCACTTGCAGCACACAGGCGCAGAAGCCCGGTGCAGGCTGATAGCAGTAAATCGTCAGATACTTGCCGATTTCCGGGCTGTAATCGTGTAAAACTGCAAAGTGTCTGATTTCCGTTCAGGATAATATTTGCTCTATATTGACAAATCGGCATTCCGCGAGTATAATCACCAACAAGTAGAGCGTTACTCTACGAATGAGAGCAGTGTAATAAAACCGGAGTGATGAGATGCCAAGAAACATTGAACGTGACAAGCGTGAAGCTGACCGACGGAAAAATCAGTTGATCGAAGCGGGATTCCGACTGTTCTCTCAGAACGGAATCGAAACTGTCAGCCTGCAAAAAGTGGCAGACGCTGCAAATGTCAGCCCTGCAACGATGTACAAATATTTTCTGACGAAAGAAAAATTGCTCATCGCCATCAGTGCAAAGGTGTGGGATGAAGTATGGCAGGAGGCTCTGGGAGACCCCGGAACCAATCACTTTGAGCATTTTACTGCTTATCAGGGCATTGAGTTTTACGCCGATAGGATGATTGCTTTGTACAAGAACCGTCCGGAAGTACTGCGATTCAGCGGTGAATATAAAACCTATATGAACCGCCGCGGAAATATGGAGGATAAGCAACTCCGGGAACATCTGGATGTACTCAAACCCATGCAGCTCCTGTTTCATGGAATGTATGAGCGGGCAAAAGTTGATGGCAGCATCCGCACGGATATCCCGGAAGAGGAAATGTTTATCACATCATCTATCACGATGCTGAGCATGGCAGAGCGATACGCACAAGGGCTTGTATGGCTCAATGACCCCAAAGATGACCATACCCAGGAACTGCTTCATCTGAAAGAGATGCTGTTGCTATGGTGCCAGGGAGAAAAAACAGGCGGCGAAGTATAATGCAGGAAAGTGAGGGAGTGCTGTGTATGAGGGTGTCGTTTCGCATTGCACTGGCGGGACAGGTCATTGGTGTTTCGGCGCTGTATGAGCAGACCCGCACCTTTTGCAAAAATTATCTGACCGATGCACCCGCATCGTTTGAAGTCGCAGTCACTCCCGCTGATATTGCGTTTGAACGAGAAAAAAACGACCGGGAAGCTGCGGTGGAAGGACACGCGCCGGGGAACTTCTCCGATGAATATCTGGAAACGCTGGCACTGTACCGCAAAATCGTAGAGCGGCTTTTAGAATGGGACACCCTGCTGTTTCATGGCTCCTGCATCAGCGTGGACAGCAAAGCCTACCTGTTCACCGCCAAAAGCGGCACAGGCAAAAGCACCCACACCCAGCTTTGGAAAAAGCGGTTCGGTGAACGGGCAGTGTTCATCAACGATGACAAGCCCCTGCTGAAAATCAGCGCACAGGGCGTGACTGTTTACGGAACGCCGTGGGACGGCAAGCACCACCGCAGTACCAACACCTCCTGCCCGCTGAAAGCTGTCTGCATCCTGACCCGCAACACAGAAAACTCAATCCAGCGCATCGACAAAAAGGCGGCATTACCCATGCTCTGCCAGCAGAGCTACCGCCCATGTTCCCCGATTGGGGCACAAAAAACGCTGGCTCTGGTGGATCGGCTGGGCAGCAGCGTGCCGCTGTACCGGCTGGGCTGCAACATGGAACCGGAGGCCGCACTTGTGGCTTACCACGGGATGAATCAATAGGAGGAGCACTGCAATGCAAACCATTCTGCCGCCGTCCGGCAATACAATCAAGATCCTTGGCAAGCCGAAACTGGCAGAGCACGGTCTGCGCTGGATGACATACGTTCTTGCCCAGCCAGTCGAGGGCGGGGTGCTGGTGTTCCACACCCTGACACGGGCGCTGCTGCTGCTCACGCCGGAAGAATACGCCGCGCCGGACAACCTGCCCGAACTGCGCAGCAGCTGGTTTCGCGTACCGCAGGAGATGGACGACATGAAATATGCCGACCAGGTACGGTTTATCCGCCGCACGATGTGGAAGGAACCGGAGCATACAACTACTTATACCATCTTTACCACCACAGACTGCAACGCCCGGTGCTTTTACTGCTATGAGATGGGGCGTTCCCGGATTCCCATGAGCAACGAAACCGCCCATAAGGCGGCGGCTTATATTGCAGCGCATTGCGGCGGCGAAAAGGTTCATCTGCATTGGTTTGGCGGTGAACCGCTTTTTAATAAACAGGTTATTGACATCATCTGCACCGACCTTACGGAAAAGGGCATTGTGTACGAATCCATGATGATCTCTAATGGGTATTTGTTTGACGGCGCTACCGTAGAACAAGCGGTTTCCCATTGGAAGTTGAAGAGCGTGCAGATCACGCTGGACGGCACGGAAGAGATTTATAACCGCAGCAAGGCATTTATTTATAAGGATTGCAAAAGCCCCTATCAGGTGGTACTGGCAAATATCCAGCGTTTGCTGGATGCAGGGGTTGCGGTTCTTATCCGGCTGAACATGGACGAGCACAACGCCGATAATCTGATGAAACTGGCGGATGAACTGCACGAACGGTTTGGTGAAAACAAAAAGCTGACGGTCTACAGCCATGTGTTATATGAGTTTCTGGGTTGCAAAGAGGGTATTCCAGCGGACAGCCGAAATGAGCTCTATCAGAAACAGCAGGCGTTGTATCATAAGTTGGTGACCCTTGGATATGTAAAGAAATTGGGTTTACGAAAAGACCTTCCGCTCCGGCGTTGTATTGCAGACCATGGTGGTGCACTTACCATCTTGCCAAACGGCGAATTGGGCTTGTGTGAGCAATATAGCGAGAACAACTTTATCGGGCATATAGACAGCGAAAAGCTGGACGAATCCGTGCGGCAAAGTTTCCGGGAATCGTGGCCGGCTTTGGATGCGTGCAGGAAATGTTTTTTCTATCCGGAATGCATCCGGTTGAAAAAATGCATTGAGCAGCAAAAGTGCTACGAGCAAATGCAGATTAAGGTTCGGGAAGATACATTATCCGCTATGCGCAACACTTACGAGGCATGGCTGAAAAAAGAGCAGATCAGTGAGGAAGAACCTCACTCGGACTGCTGACCCTTTGCGTGACGCAGCATAGCAGCTGTTTCACATAGAGATTCTCTGCGAAAGGAGGTGTGTAAACATGGAAAAGTATGCAAAGGCTCAGATGGAAGTCATCGAGTTCGAGGCCGAGGATGTCATCACGACCAGCGGCTGCAATGGCATGGATGCAACCATCACTCCTTGGCAGCCGGGCGACTCTTGGAGCGGCGAGGCTACGTAATGCCGCACTTATAATTCCTGATAAGCACTTTGGTAATTCCCCGCAGGGCAGGCAGTTTTTGGCTGTCTGCCTTACAAGATAACACACGCTCTGGAAAGAGCGTTTTCCCATAGAAATTTCCACACAGGACAGAAAAGGACTTGACATTATGAAACAAATGGCGATAATGCTTAGCAAGCAAGCAAGCAAGCAAGCAAGATAAATTATGTCCTGAATCTGTTTTGTTTACAATATCTTCTTTCGCGTGACGCGGTATAACAGCTGCTTCACATAGAGATTCTCTGCGAAAGGAGGTGTGTAAACATGGAAAAGTACACCAAGGCTCAGATGGAAGTCATCGAGTTTGAGGCCGAGGATGTCATCACGACATCTAGCATCAAGATCTGCACCAGTACAGACTATGATACTATTACCCCAGATCCCAGCGATAAATGTATTTGGGGCGACTGATGACACGTTAGAAGAAGGCAGTCTGCTTTGGCGGTCTGCCTTTTCTTGAAAAAACACCGTTCTCAGAAAGGACGTTTGAATATGAAACTAAAGGATACTTTTGTCACGCAGGAAATGGATGGCGAGCAGGTGATGGTGGAAGCGAACGGCGGCTTTGCCGGCATGGTACGCAGCAATGCCACCGCCGCGTTTATCATCGACCAGCTCAAAACCGAAACCACCAAGGAAGCCATTCTGGATGCCATGGAGAAAAAATACGATGCCCCCCGCGCTGTGATGGCAGAGGATGTGGACATGGTGCTGGCCAACCTGAAAAAAATTGGTGCGCTGGATGCGTAAATCGACCTTTGAGGAGGAGATCGCGCACAATGGCTTTTTGCTTTACCGCAATGTAGGCGACAGTATGCTGCCGCTGATCCGGCAGGGCAAAGACCTGCTGCTTATCGCCCGCAAACCGCAAGGACGGCTGAACAAATACGATGTGCCGCTCTACCGCCGAGACAGCGGACAATATGTGCTCCACCGTATTTTGAAAGTGCGTAAAAATGATTACGTCCTCTGCGGAGACAACCGCTGGCGGCGGGAGACAGGCATTACCGACCAGCATATCATCGGCGTGCTGACGGCAGTCATCCGGGATGGGCAAAAGCTCCCGGTCACGGATCAGCGCTACCGGCTATATGTGCATCTGTGGTGCGATTTGTTCTACCTGCGCGCAGCGGTGCTGTGGTGCCGTGACCTGCCCGGAAGAATAAAAAGGAAGCTGTGCCAATGAAACAAAAAAATACCTTACAATGGCTCAGCATCGTAGCGGGAAAAACCAAGCTTCTGGTAGGCGTTCTGGTCGCAATACAGGCGGTGCTGAGTGTTTCCAGCATCGCCTTTGCGTTTGTACTGCGGCGCATCATCAATATGGCCGTGGACGGGGCGCGGGGCGGTTTTTGGGCATCGCTGGCGCTGCTGGTGGGCATCCTGCTGGGGCAGATCATGTTGAGCGCGGCGGGCCGTTTTTTGAGTGAGTACACCAGCGCCACTGTGGAAAACCGCTTCAAGCACCGGCTCTTCTCCGCCCTGCTTACCGGCGATTATGCATCGGTCGCGGCGGTGCACTCCGGCGAGTGGATGAACCGCCTGACCTCGGATACCACCGTGGTAGCGGGCGGCGTGACCCAGATCGTGCCCGGGCTGATCGGAATGCTGGTGCGCTTGCTGGGCGCAGTGACCGCTATTTTGTGGCTCGAGCCGCGTTTTTTGTACATCCTTCTCCCTGGCGGCGCGGCCATGATGCTGCTGACCTATGCGTTCCGCAAGATATTGAAACGACTGCACAAGAGGATTCAAGAAACAGACGGTGCGCTCCGGGTGTTCTTGCAGGAACGGCTGGAAAGTCTTGTCATCGTCCGCACCTTTGCCAAGGAAGACCAGATGACGCGGCAGGCAGACGCCCTGATGGACGCCCACAAAGCCGCCCGGATGAAGCGCAGCAATTTTTCCAACCTGTGCAACATCGGCTTTGCCGGTGCCATGGACGGGGCGTATCTGCTGGGTATCGGGTTCTGCGGCTACGGCATCCTGACTGGTACCATGAGCTACGGCAATCTGATGGCCATTATGCAGCTGGTGGGGCAGGTGCAAAGTCCGTTCGCCAATCTGACGGGGTATCTGCCGCGGTATTATTCCATGCTGGCCAGCGCCGAGCGCCTGATGGAAGCGGAAGCCTTTGCGCCAGACAGCACCGAAACAGTGCCTGAAGAACAGACCTTGCATTTTTATCAGACCGAATTGCAGTCCCTTCAGCTGGAACACGTCTGTTTTACCTATCAGCCCCCGGTGCAGACCGAGGGCGCACCGCCCGCCATGCCGGTGGTTTTGCAGGATGTCAGCCTGACCATCCGCAAGGGCGAGTATGTAGTGTTTACCGGGCCGTCCGGCTGCGGCAAAAGCACCCTCCTCAAACTGCTCATGTGCCTGTATCCGCTGGATTCCGGCCAGCGGTTCCTTTCCACGAAAACCGGGAACCAACCGCTGACCCCAGCATGGAAAAGTCTGTTTGCCTATGTGCCGCAGGGGAACCAGCTTTTGTCCGGTTCCATCCGCAGCATTGTTGCATTTGGGGATGAAGATAGGGCGCAGGATGAGAATGCAATTTATAACGCACTGAAAATCGCCTGTGCGGATGATTTTGTACGCAGGCTGGAAAACGGGCTAGATACCGTGCTGGGTGAGCGCGGCGCAGGTCTGTCCGAAGGGCAGATGCAGCGCATCGCCATTGCCCGGGCGGTATATTCCAACCATCCAATTCTGCTGTTGGACGAGGCGACCAGCGCATTGGACGAAGCAACAGCCCTTCGACTGCTGAATAATTTGCGAAAGATGACGGACAAAACGGTGATTCTGGTCACGCACCGGATGAATCAGGCCGGGTTCTTTGATGCAGAACTGGCGTTCTCGAAGGATGGCATTTGCGTGAGGGAAAGGAAAACGTGCAAATGAAAAGCAAAGCATTATCGATCGTAGTCCTTCTTCTTGCTGTCGTGCTGCTCGGACTGCTCTTTGTAAACCACCGTCAGGAACAGCGGCAGACAGCGTATATGCAGCAGCTTCAAAAGGAAGCAATGCCATATGAGCAAGAGATCAACGATATTCGTTTGGAGCTTGCACAAAAGCAACGTGCCATCAACATTGAAGAAGATACTTCCGGCATCCTTTTTGGTTTTGTTCCTGCATCGGCGGACGATTTTACCGAGATCGATAAACTGGCTGCAGAACATTCCATCACCCCGGTGATCCTTCTGGACTGTTCGCAGGAAAAAGAACAGCTGGCCCAGATTTTGGAAAAAGCCGTTGCAAAAGACTATGAAGTTGCGTTGGCGGGCCTGCAAATTGACGAATCCATTTTGCAGACAGCGGACGAGATGAAAGACCTGTTGGCGCAGATAGACGATACCAAAAGTCCTGCGTTCCTGCTTCGGAACAATGTGAACACAGAAGAGACCCGGAATCTTTTGAATGAACATGGCTATACAGAATTGATCTTGTATGATGCTTCCTTGCAGGCTGGTATGCAGGAAAATGGGAAACCATACATTTGCTATGGCTTTTTCAAGCAACCCGCCTACTACGCAGACTATATTTCTCAAGTTGTTACAGCACATACCATGATGCTTGCGTCGTTTGATTTTTCAACGATTCAAAGCGGAACGCTCCAGATTTCAGATGTTGAAAGATTTATGACGCTGACAGACGACCGGAAAGCGGCCAATGAGTTGCGTTATGTTGACCTGAACAGTGCTTTTCAAGCAGTGGCCGACCAGAATACCACCCAGCAAGAGCGGCAGGAATCCTATGAAAAATATGAAGCGGAGCAGGAAAAACGCATTCAGGAACTCGAAGAAAAAATCAGTGCAATCTACAGCCGTTGGGATGAGTATTGAAGGAGCATGATATGGAAAAGACTTCGGAATTTTTGATTTATCTCATGGCCTGTTCACTGCAAGGCACAAAGCCGGAAGAAGCACTGCTTGCAAATATTGACATGGAGGCACTGCTTCGGCTGGCGAAAGCACATTCCGTTTCTGCAATGGTGTGCATGGCGCTGGAACAGACCGATGCGTTCCAGCACGCCGCTGAAACCACCCGGCTGAAATGGCTGGATGCCAAAAACAAGGCTGTCCGCAAAAATATGCTTCTGGATGCCGAACGACACCAGCTGGAAAAAGAATTTGCAGAGCATGGTATCTGGTATATGCCGCTGAAAGGCAGCATTCTGAAAGACTGGTATCCTAAATTCGGAATGCGCGAAATGGCGGATAACGATATTCTTTTTGATGCCTCCAAACGGAAAGAAGTAAAAGCGATTTTTCAGGGCCGGGGATACACTGTAAAAGAATATGACAAGAGTAACCACGATGCGTATGAAAAACCACCAATCTATAACTTTGAAATGCACGTTGAGCTTTATCATAAGATATACGATACATTCAATGAAAAGTATGCTGACGTAAAACAGCGATTGATTCCGGATGCAGAAGTTCCGTATCGGCTCCATTTCACACCGGAAGATTTCTATGTGTTTGTCATCGCGCACGCCTATAAGCATTACAGCAGTAGCGGCACGGGCATCCGCACTCTGGCAGATATTTACATCATGAACCAAAAACTTGGTGGAACCATGAACTGGGAGTATGTGGATTCGGAGCTACGAGGCCTGGGCATCTTTTCTTACGAGCGCGAAAGCAGAGAACTGGCTCAAAAACTGTTTGGAATCGCTGAACTGCCCACGGAAGCCAATTTGAGTGAAGCTGAACAGCAGATGCTTGCATACTATCTGGGGGCATCTACCTATGGAACGATTGAAAATCGGACTCTGAATCAAATGCAGAAATTGCAGCCAGATGGTGGGGCTATCACAGTGCACACAAAGCGGAAGTATCTTCTCTCGCGTATCTTCCCCGGCAGAGAATGGTGCAAAGCGTATGCACCCACTGTATATAAATACCCTGTCCTGCTACCGTTTTTCTGGGTTTGGCGTCTGGTATGCAGGGGCATTACGAACCGAAAGAAGGTCACACAGGAGATAAAAGCTTTGTTCTGATTGGGGTCAACCGTCAGCCCGGCAATCTCGTACAGCCGCTTGCGGGTCAGTTCCAGATCGGCGCAGCCATAGGTGTAGAGCAACTTCTTTTCTTCAAACGTCAGTTTCATAGGCTTGTTCCTCCGTAT
>ULXX01064367.1_pt1 | contig 10543 bp, 15 predicted proteins | sample 1961621 | NCBI WGS metagenome assembly ULXX01 (sample SAMEA4835848, study PRJEB28245) | human gut metagenome | biome: gut microbiome; material: fecal sample | place: Denmark | collected 2008
TAGTGCGCCTGCAAGTAGTTCATCTTGTTTCGGCTTTTTTATTTGAAAGTTTTTTGAAAAAAGTGGTTGCCAAAACCCTTATTTAGAATGCTATAGGTATAGGCATAATTTTAATCGAATGGAGCTTAGGCTCCCCGTTCAAAAAAAACGGGTGGGTCTGAGGTCATTTCTGCTGTTCTTTCATAGAAGACTCACCTGTTGCCGAAAGGCAGGAAGGTGGTTAAAATGAATTTTATTACTTTGAAAGAACTGAAGAAGATGGTTCCTGTTGCAAGTGAATTTAAGCGAGTGCCGGGTTTGAAGAAGATATTGGAAGATGGTATAGAAGTGATTCTCCGAAAACAGATGGAGAACCATGCGGAAGTAGTCGTCTATAAAAATGGATATGTTTCCTACCATGCACACGAAAGATATACGGTGTTTGCACTTCATAACTGTACATATTACTACTATGAATCGCAGGGAAATGAGCATTAGACAATTCCACATAACCATTTTGAGGATATGGAATGGCATATTTGTCTTGTGCTGGAGGGAGAGGATCGACTTGTGCGTAATCTTGAAGCACGGGAAAGTGAAACTTTTTCGTATGCGGCGGATGTGAATCCGGAGTACAACAATGAAATGGAAGATCCGCGTATAAATGTTATGGATTTTGTGTTGAATAAAGAATTTTTGAGAAAGGCAAGCGAACTGCTGAAAAAGCACCAGTGGGAAATGATTTGTCGCCACTATATTGAGGAAATGACGCACCGGGAAATTGCTGCTGAGATGGGGGTATCTCATCAATATGTGACAACTATCGCCTGCTGCACGGCCTTGCATGGTGGCCGGACGAGCAGCCATCTGATGAAATTAAACGTCAGGTGGAAGAAAAGCTGGAGGGGATGGACTGGGAAGTTGATGTGGTCCTAACACATACTGCACCTTTAAAATATGAGCCAACAGAAGTATTTCTGCCAATGATCAACCAGAGCATGGTGGATAAGTCGACCGAGCAATGGTTGGACAGCATCGAGGAGCAACTATATTATGACAGATGGTATTGCGGGCATTACCACACTGCCAAGAAAATTGATAAAATTCAATTTATGTACAACGATTTTGACAAATTTTCTGAAAATAAAGATGGCGAAATCGATGATGAAGATGTACTGTGTTATGAATGCAGTTTATACGGAGATAACTCATATTTAGATGAAAATGGTGAATGGGTAAATTGTTGTCTAGACTGTCCTCTTAATAGAATGAACGATGATGATTAAATGCAGCAGGAGAAAACAGCGTGGAAACAATGAAATTGGAACAGCTGATTCAGGCAACGAGTGGTCTGAGTAACCGGAAAGAAACATCCGTTCTTGTCAATGGACAGCCGATCACGGAAATTCGTATTTCCATGAATGATGATGCCCAGTGCGTAAATCTTGTGTCGGAAAATTCTACAGCAGAGTCGTAAGATGTGCGCTGCGCATTCGATGAAGAACATAATGAATGGCTCTATGTGATTTCTATGCCAGAAAAAGATAAGATGGTACTTGAAGAAATCTGCAAAGGCTATAAAATAAAGGTAGAAAATTTGGTGCGGCAATTTTACCTGTGGGTGATGCGAGAGCCGGAGGCTGCAGCGCAGTGGCTGAATGGTGAAGCTGAAAATAAGAAGGTGTGAAAATGGGACGGCAGGATAATGTTGAGATTTTTGAAGATACGCAGCGGTTGTACAGCAGTAACGAACGGCTGATCTCTGCAATCAAGAATTCCAGTGCTGCGCAAGAGTGTTTCACGGGCATGGGACGGTACTGGTATGGCCCAGAGCATCGGGTTTATCAAAAACCAGCGCAGACTGTGATAAGCCCAAAGCGCACGCTGGAGGCTGCAGCACCTTACGTATATGCAGGAAAGAAAGTGTGCGTTCTGAATTTTGCATCGGCTAGCAATCCGGGCGGTGGCGTGATTAAGGGCTCGTCTGCACAGGAAGAGGCAATCTGCCGCTGCTCCACACTCTATCCGAACCTGAAAGAACAGCGGATGTGGAATCAGTTCTATGTACCCCATCGGCATGCCCATGATCCGCTGCATAACGATGACTGCATTTATACGCCGGGCGTCGTAGTATTTAAATCGGACACGGATTATCCACAACTGTTGCCGGAAGAAAAGTGGTATTCGGTAAATGTTCTGACCTGTGCTGCACCCAACTTGCGGGAACGCCCCAGCAACGAAATGAACGCCGGGGACGGCGATGCCGCCGTACATATCAGTAGGGAAGACCTGCAAGCCTTGCATGAAAAACGGATGCGCAGAGTGCTGGAAATTGCATGGGCAAAAGGGAATGAAGTCGTAATTCTCGGAGCATTTGGCTGCGGGGCATTCCGCAACCCGCCGGCGGTTGTGGCACAGGCGATGAAAACGGTAGTACAAGAATACCGGATGCGTTTTGAAAACATTGAGTTCGCTGTATACTGCACAACGCAGTATGATACGAATTATCGAGTATTCCAGCAGGTTCTTGGCGGCATGTGAGCTGCTGCATATGGTCGGTGCGGAGACCTCAAACCCGCACGAGTGCAGGGAAATGCTGCGTAAAAGCCAGGAGATGCAGCGTGCGGACGGTGCGCCTTTCTCGGTATAATAGACTTTTAGAGAATTTCGTTTCAAACGAAATGTAAACGAAATCGTAGATATAAATTTCGCTATATGCGAAATGAGGGACGCACCAATAGCTGGAGGTGGGCATGAGGTATTATATAGCGGACTGCCACTTTTATCATAGAAATCTGCTCACGGAAATGGATAATCGTGACTTTGAATCTGTGGAGCAAATGAACGAAGTAATGATAGAAAAGTGGAACAAAAAGGTCCATGCTCGGGATGAGGTGGTGATCCTTGGCGACCTGTCTCTTGGCAATGGAAAGGAAACCAACGAAATACTGTGTCGGCTAAAGGGGCGGCTCTACTTGATTCGAGGAAATCACGATGAGAGGTACTTAAGAGACAAGGATTTTGACATTTCCAGGTTTGAATGGGTCAAGGACTATGCGGAGATTCATGACAATAAGCGAAAAATCGTGTTAATGCACTATCCGGTATTCTGCTATAACGGCCAGTTTCGGCGTGGGGTAGATGGAACGCCGATGACTTATATGCTGCACGGGCATATCCATAAGACGGAAGATCAGGTGCTGGTGGATCGGTTCTGCACAGAGACTAGAGCCACGATGCGGAAAAGTGCCCATCAGGAAACAGCGCAGCCAGTGCCGTGCCAGATGATCAACTGCTTCTGTATGTATTCGGACTACACGCCACTGACATTGGAAGAGTGGGTGGAGTGTGACCAAAGACGGCGCAACAAAGCTGACAGGTAAGGGACATTGCTCCGTACATTAGACGGATTTTCGCCTGATTTTATGAATGATGGACGCCGCCAATGACGGAGAAGAAAGAATTTTGTTGCAGATAACCTAACGGTAGTTGAGAAAATTGTCGCAAACAATATCGATGAACTCAAGAACTTTGTTACGAAGCCGTTGATAATTAGGCTGTGATATGGTAAGATACTGGTAAAAGCACGGATGAGGAGGAGCGTATATGCTGTATCGAAAGGCCTATGACAAACTAAAAATGTGGAAACAGCAAAAGAGTCGGACCGCTCTTTGTATTCAAGGTGCGCGACAAATTGGAAAGACCACAGTAGTGCGTGAATTTGGAAAAAATGAGTATAAATGCTTTCTTGAATTCAACTTCGTCTCCGATACGGATGCAAGGCGAGTGTTCGATGGAAATCTCGATGCGAATACCATTATTGAAGGGCTGTCGGCACTGGCGCGGAAACCATTGATTCCGGGCAATACGCTGATTTTATTTGATGAGATACAGGAATGCCCCAATGCCAGAACTGCAATCAAGTTTTTGGTTGAGGATGGACGATTTGACTATATTGAGACGGGTTCGCTTTTGGGTGTGAAGAATAAAGTGGTTCGTTCATTACCGGTTGGATTCGAGGAATTGTATACAATGTACCCGATGGACTTTGAAGAATTTATTCTTGCAAACGGCGTTCAGCGGACAACAATTGATACAATGAGAGAAGCATATGATGCAAGAACGCCTGTTTCTGATGTCATTCATACAACACTGAAGAAGTTGTTTTATTCCTATATCATTGTTGGCGGAATGCCGAAAGTAGTTCAGACCTATGTCCAAACGCATGATATAGGGCGGGTACTTCGAGATCAAAATGAAATCCTTGATTTGTATAGGCAGGATATTTCTAAATATGCAGCAGAAAATGACAGGCCAAAAATCAGAGCAATTTTCGATTCGATTCCCTCTCAGTTGAACGAAAAGAATCGGCGCTTTACAGTGAGTAGTCTAAAGGCGAGCGCACGCCTTGATCGATATGGAGATAGCTTTAACTGGTTGGTGGATGCGGGTGTCGCAAATCCTTGTTACAATATTGAGGAACCCAAGGCAGCGTTGAAGTTAAATGAAAAACGCAGTTTTTTCAAGTTGTATGCGGGAGATACGGGACTGCTTTGCGCTCTTTCAATGGACAATATCCAATTCAGCATTTTACAAGGTGATTTAAGCGTAAATATGGGTAGCATTCTGGAAAATGTAATGTCCCAGATGTTTGTTGCAAATGGTTTCTCCTTGCATTATTTTGACACAAAGAGATATGGTGAGTTGGATTTTGTGATGCAGGAAGGCACTGCCATCGATTTGGTGGAAATCAAGTCTGGCAATGACTACAAGAAGCATGCTGCACTGGATAAAGTTTTGGCAGTAGAAGAATGGAAAGCAAAGCAGGCAATTGTTTTCTGCAAAGATAATGTGCAGGTGGAAGATGGAATCTTATATCTTCCTTGGTATATGGCGATTTTCTTTAAGCAGGAGCAACTCCCCAAAGGATTGACTTACGAAGTGGATTTGAGTGGACTTTGATCGAATATCCGAAATATAACTGCGAAGCACCGGAAATATTGAATGATGGTATATGTTCGAGACTGTATAATCAAAGTAAAAAATGGAATTGCTCGTGTGCATTCAGAAAGTGCGGTGTATTGTCCGGACTGTGGGAGGAAGCTCTTTTTTCATGGCACTTGTAAGCGAAAAGTAAGGGCGCAAGAGAAAACGAGATGCTATGTGCTAAGAGTCCTTTTTTGCAAAAACTGTAAAAAAACACATCGGGAACTGCCGGATTTTATAGTTGGATATAAAAGATATAGTCGTGATGAACTCTGCGAAATAGTAATGAATGAGGAAAGCTATTCCTGTGAAGATAGTACAAGAAATCGTACAATAATGTGGCTGTACAAACTTTGCAATTGTACGGCTCAATCGCTGATTGAATTTTTGGAAAAGAAAATAAAACCATTTCGGACAATAGAGAAATTGAGTTCTTTTGTAGGAGATCTGCTGTTCGAAAGACAAAGTAAGTTAATGCAACCAAGCATCGTAATTTCGTGACTTTGGAATGATGTGAAATTATACTGAGGACAATCTACAGAAAAGTGAGGTTGTCCTGCATGAAGAAACCAGACTTGCAAACCGAGGGAGTAATATCGTTTTACGACGGTGTTTGGATTCTTAAATATCAGAATGAATTTGAAGAAAGGACAGAGCAGAAAGAAACAACACCAGAACGGAGTATGTCCTTTCTGGATTTGAAGCGATCCATTCCCATAGCTGGAAATCGACGAGTCCCAACTTATAAGAGACTGCTGCAGGAAAAGCAGACCATCATAGCAGCAACGAGCGTTGGAAACGCAAAAATTACAGTATATCAGAACGGTTATGTTATTTATGAAGATGGAACGCGAAGAACGGTTATGCCGGTTCATCGGTATGGAGATTACCACTACTATTTCCAGGATGGAATCCATGTGTGCATCCCTGAAAAGGAGTTTGAAAACTTGCGTTGGGAACTTCGCTTTCTTATGGAAGGTGAATCCCGGATTGAACACAACCGTAAAAATTGTGCTTTAAGGCATGAGGCATTTTCCCTGCGTAATGATGGTACGGATTGGTGCTCAGCTATTATGGTGGACTTTGATGATGAACATATCCTTCGATTTTTGGCGGACGAGGAATGGAAACGTCTATATATCGCAATTAAACGCTTGTCACGCAGGCAAAAAGAAGTGGTGATGCTGCATTTCTACAAGGAAATGGATTTGGATGAAATTGCTGAAGATTGGGGTTGTGATGTCGCTCGGATCATAAAAATTCTAGAGTGTGCACTTATCCGACTGCGCAGGTACTTTAAAGTGGAGCAGCATAATTCATTTTTGTGTGTGAATGGGGAAAAGTAGAGCTATGGATGAGCAACGAAAACCTGATGTGGATGATGTTCGAAAATCGAGTGGTTCGTTACATAGTGGGAAACAAGTGCGAGACCCAAGCGATATTCGAGTTGTGGTGTACTCTTGCACCGCGGCAGACTATGAAGAAAATCATAAGGGACTCCATAATAGTGTTATCAAAAACCATCCGCACTGGAAGATTACAGAAATCTATATGAATAAAGGTGACTCCGGTATCAGGGCATCTTATGAGGAATTTGGGCGCATGATGGAGGACGCCAGGAGCGGAAGAATAGATTATATTGTATCAAAATCTGCTTTTCGATTTGCCAGGGACCTGAAAGAAACATTGAACTGCGTTCGAGAACTTCGGCAACTTGATCCACCGGTAGGTGTGTACTTTAAGAAGGAAAATATTGATACACTGGATGCGACAGGTGAACTTCTTATGACGGTCATATCTGTTCTGGCTCAGGATGAAAGATTCAACACCACTGGCAACATCGATAAGGCATTTCGGACGGAAGATGGTGAGCTGGATCTGGAAAGGCTGCTTGGCCATAAACTGGGAGAAAATGGTTGATTTGGAGCGGGCGAAGATTGTGCTGCTAAATGAAAATAAGCGTGTGCGTTGCTGTGCTGCAGGAGAAGAAATTCGCGATGGACAATACAATTATTATACCATATAGTGCTGTTGAATCCAAGAAAGAGTGGCTATGGAAATATAGACTACCGCATAAAAATGTTGCTTTTTTGTATGGAAGCTCAGAAGATGCGGTTGAAGCACTGATTGCGCAAATCATAGCTAGCGCTTCTATGGGAAGAGCATTGGCAGTAGACAATATGAATAGGCAGACTGGTAGAGTTATTTATCAGGATTTTAAGGATGGACAGATAGATGCAGTTAAAGCCAGTCTGGAGCGACAGAAGGCAGACTGCTCAAATATTGCGTATGTGAACTTTAATTGTAAAAAAGCGATGGAATGTATTCAAGAACTTGAAAAGGGAATTGAAGAATTTCAACCAAGTCTCGTTGTTCTGAGAAATATAAGCCAGTGCATGGAAAAGCAGAAGAATCTTTATGACCCCTTGAAAATGGCACCCATCTTACACAGGTTGATGTTATATGCAACAAGGTATAATTGTTCCATTCTTCTAGCGGAGAGCAAACCAAGAATATGTTATGAAGATACTTATTTTGCATTAACAGTAAAAAGTGTGATGCAGGTACAGAAATCTCAGCAAGGCTGTTTTGTCCTTGCACAAACGAGAGACGCACTAAAACAAAAATGCGAGGTCGTTAAATTCAAGCTGGATGCACAGAAAACGCTTTGTTGGGTATAAAGATGGAATCAACAAAGCACACTGCTATGCTTTGTTAAGAGTACAAATTCTTCAAAAGGGTTTCAACGAGAAAATCAACTTGCTGATAGCAGGAAGGCATGGTATAATTAGATTGATATATTATGGATTGTAGGGAGGTGGAGTGATTGTGCTGACTCCAAGTAAAATGTTTTTCGATAGAGTCCAAAAGCAAAGTGTGTATAACATTCAGCCTATCGAAAATATTCCTTCTGTAATTCATTATGGGATTCTTTCCTACAACCGTATCGCAGAAATGAAGCATGAATCTATTGCAATGTCTGAAGTGCAGAATCGGCGAGACAGTGTGCATATCCCTAATGGCGGTTCGCTACATTCATATGCGAATGCGTATTTTGATCCACGCAATCCAATGATGTATAAAAGACAGAGTATGGCACAATCATTGTGCGTGTTAGCAATTTCAGCGGCTGTGTTAGATTTTGAGGGAACAGTAATTTCAGATGGCAATGCAGCTAGTGAATATAGTCGTTTCTACTCACCGGAGGAAGGAATTAGTAAACTGGATTTTATTCGAATTTACAATGAGTGGTGGACTGACGATGACCCATATGAGCAGTTGAAAAGAAAACGAGTTAAGTGTGCAGAAATATTGGTGCCTGGGGAGATTCCATATAAATACATTGTTGGTGCGGTTGTGGTGAACGAGCAGGCAAGGAACGAGTTAGAATTAAGAGGATTTCAGAAGAAAATCATTGTGAGGCCCAAAGTGTTCTTTCGGAAGGAGGGATGAAAGTGAAAATCCTATTGGGTAACATTTTTGATAGTAAATGCAGCACGTTGGTAAATACAGTAAACTGTGTAGGTGTCATGGGCAAGGGAATTGCCCTAGAGTTCAAAAATAGATACCCCTATATGTTTGGTGAGTACCAGATGCTTTGCAAAGAAGGAAAAGTGAAACCTGGAAAGCCTTATCTTTATCGTGATTTGGCAGGAACGTCTATTATTAATTTTCCAACGAAAGATAATTGGAGATCGCCTTCAAAATTTTCGTATATCACTGAAGGATTGAAATGGTTTCGGCAGTCATATCAGGAGTTGGGAATAACTTCTGTTGCATTTCCGCCCCTAGGGTGTGGAAATGGAGGATTGAGTTGGGATGATGTTGGTCCTAAAATGTACCAAGAATTAAAAGATTTGCCTATAGAAATTGAAATTTACGCTCCCTACGGCACAGCGAAAGAAAAATTATCCTTTAGCTATTTAGAGAAGAAGTCAGGAACAAATTGCGAACTAAATGAAGGCGTGAGAAATATTCCGTTCAATGATAAATGGCTTTTGATTCTAGAAGTAGTGCATCAGGTAAACAAACAACAATACTCCTTGCACGTTGGTAGGGTTATATTCCAGAAGATTTGCTATGTGCTTACTCGGTCTGGAGTTAAGACCGGATTTACTTTTACTAAAGCGAGCTATGGACCTTATTCTATGCAAGTGAAAGAGAGCATTACGGCATTGTCTAATGCAAACCTGATGATTGAAACGCAGCGTAGTGGTCAAAATATGGTAGAAACACATGTGACACAGAATTTTGTTTTTGATCCCACATTATATTCTACTAAAGAACTTCAGTGCTTAGATAGTACGGTGGACTTATTTTGCAGAGTCAAAAATACGAATCAGGCAGAAATGATGGCAACAGTAATGTTCTCATATGACAGTCTTCAAAAACAGGTGAAAAATGTGACCGAAAAAGATATCCTTAAAGATGTGCTTAACTGGAAAAAACATTGGACAGGTGTAAAGGAAGACGAAATAAAACGCACGATTCGGAGCCTTTTGATTCTTGGGTGGATTCAACCTGAAATAAGTTTCTCAACGGATGAAGATATTTGAAGAATATGGTACCCAAGAAAGTGAGGAGTTCTTATTAATAACAATGCATAAAGTGATGTTTTAGTTAGTGAAGAGAACGCAAATGTGTGATAAATAGGACTTCTTTGAATTGGTAAAAGAGACTGAAACACATCCGGATGAGTATTATTTTGAGCGAATTGACGTATTTGATGATGCGTTGGTTCGCTCTTTTTTTTGGGGGGGGGACACCGGGGGGCCGGGGTCACTTCTCTACGGTGAAGTCACACGGAGACCGGTGCGCCCTTTTCTGTGAAAAAACGCAAAATTGATAGGCCGGGGGTCAGAGGATTAACGGCGCAAAATGAAACAGGAAAACGTACAGGCATCGAAGATTTGGTTCCGGTGCCATTCTTTTTTTCCGAAATGAACCAAAGTGTGTGAAACCTCTCGTAAACAGGGAGCTTTCGCACATTTTAGCTTGTTCCGGGAGGAACAGGGGCGAGCGGGAATCGGCCGCCGCAACAACGATCCAACCTGGCGGTGCAGTGCCGATTTCCACTTCGCTGCTTTTCGTATGTATTTTGAAATTTTTCTAAGAAACCGCCGAAGAAACGGCGAAAAATGAGAGTGAGGTGAGGGCGGATGGAAGATTACACGGCTGAGATGATCAGGGACATGGCGTTTTCCTTCTGCCCTCAGTGCGGTACGGCAATCGTACCAAACCATAAAGGCAGACCACGGAAGTTCTGCTCACCGGAATGCCGGTCACGGTGGAACAACACCCATCCAAAGCCGGAGAACTGGAAGACCGTGCGGTCGAAGATCTGCCCGGTGTGCGGCAGGGAGTTTTCCTACCGGCACCAGTATGGTCTGGAACGGAAATATTGCAGCCGTGCCTGTGCAAACAAAGGACGCTGGAAGGAGGGCGATGCAAATGGAAGAACCGCTGAACATAGAACGTGATGTGGTAAAGAACGGTGTCCGGCTGGACTGTGTGTTTGAGGGCTATGAGTACCGCCCGGAGAGAGAAGAAGTCCGAAGCCAGCGGCTTGCCGGGTTTG
>ULXX01060210.1_pt1 | contig 10512 bp, 10 predicted proteins | sample 1961621 | NCBI WGS metagenome assembly ULXX01 (sample SAMEA4835848, study PRJEB28245) | human gut metagenome | biome: gut microbiome; material: fecal sample | place: Denmark | collected 2008
AAGAATCTGAACGGTTTTCCACAAACAGAGGGGCTTCTTGTGGAAAACAAAAACGCGCGGCGGGGAGATAGGATGGTGATGACAGTATACCATGGTTGCAGCTTAGTATGCGGGACGATGCAGGCATCACGCCCTACAAATCTTTATAACAAAAGCGGGGCGCTGCCAATCAGCAGTGCCCCGCTTCATTTTGTGTTATGCAGTTTTATCGCCCCAGGCGCACCGGCTCCGGAGGCTCCTGGCCGGGGCGCAGGTCCATCCACCAATAGGCAAGGTCCAGCCATTGGCCGAACTTGTACCCAGTGCGGGGTTCCACGCCGATTTTTTTGAAGCCGAGCGCCTTATGGAACGCGCAGCTCTCTTTGTTCTGGCCGGTCACAAGGGCAACGGCGTTGCAGTAGCCGCGCTGGCGCACGCCGTCCAGCAGGGCTTTGTACAGCCGTCCGCCAACCCCCTGGCCTACACAGTCGTGGGCGCAGTAAACGGTTAGCTCCACATCCCACGCATAAGCTGTGCGGCTGTGCCAGGGGTGGGCGCAGGCAAAGCCGCACAGCTTGCCCGCTGCATTGACGGCAACCAGGAACGGCGCGCGCTGCTGCACATAGGCGATATTTTCGCGCTGGAATTCCTCGGTACACAGGTCATACTGGAAAGTGGCCGTGGAGTGGGTGACATACCAGTTGTACAGCTCCGCCACGGCGGCGGCGTCCTCCGGCGCGGCATCCCGCAGGGTGATGGTGTTTTCAGCGGTCCACTGGGCGGCAAGGGCTTCCTTTTCGGATTTTGGCAGCTTTTTCAGGGCGGCTTCCCGCTTCAGGGCGGCACTTTTATCGGTGCAGCGCTCGGCATAGGTCAGCTTAACGGCACCTTTGGCGTGGGTATACTTGGCACCGGCCTTGCCGCCCTTGTGGGCGCGCAGGCGGCGGGCAAGGTCATTGGTCCAGCCGGAATACAGGCTGCCATCCGCGCAGCGCACCATGTAGACCCAGGCGGAAGCCGGGTCTGGCTGGCAGTCCGCCGCGGTGCTGGGGCGGGGACCAAACTGCTCTAGAGTTTCGGCGCTCACTGTGCGCTCACCGGCCTTCCGGCGGCGCGCAGGGCACGGCGGCATGCCTCAATGGCATCCTCTTTGGTTTCCGCGGTGACAAGGAAGCGGCTGGGGTGGCAGAACTTGAGAGCCAGGCCGCTCTTTTCGCGCAGGATCTCCTCCGGCTGGCCGCCCCATGCGGGCGGGAACGGCACCTTGCTGCGGCGGGTCTTGTAATCGGTCACGCACTGGGCGCTGTAGCCGCCGCGCTGGCTGGGGTAGACAACAAACAGGGCATCGGTTTTGTACAGGCCGTTTTTCCAGGGCATGTAGTCCGGCAGGACCACAATGCCGTCCTTGGAGTTTTTGTAGGCGTTCTGGACGGTCTCGTCCGCGCGGTTCACGGCGTTGGCTGCGGCAATCTCGTTTTCCAGCACCTGCTTGGCAAAGGGCACGGCGCGCCAGAAGCAGGCATCGGAATCTTCGCCGGAATCCCACACGGGGTTAAAGCTGCCGATGGCATCGGCCAGGGAGTTCTGTTCGCCGGTGTTATCGTTCAAGTCCAGGGGCTGAACAAAATTTTCATCCAGCAGGCGGGCCTGGTGGGCACCCACCAGCTGGGCACCCAACACGCGCCACAGCAGGCCAAAGGCCGCATAGGGCACGCCGTTGGGGCGGCTTTCGCGCGGTTCCTGGTGGTGGTCAAACATACCGCAGCCCACATCGTACACAATGCCGTCAAAACCATCCGGCACAACAAAACCGCGGGTTACTTTGATATCCGGCCGCACAATCATCAGCAGCGCTGTGGCAAACACATCGTCTGCATGGAACTTGCCGCCGTGAGTAAAACCTTTTGCAGGAATTTTCATAGAATAGCCTCCGTCTATGGGGTAAAATGATGATTAACTAATATTATAACATGAAAGCGTAGGTTGGTAAATGCAAAATCTGCGCGGGCGGGCCGGATTTGGAACAAGTGGCAGCATTTGGCCGAAAAACGGTGATTCACAACCGGCATAAAATATGATATACTAACCTAATATGCCCTTTTGCGGGCATACCGGACATTCGGTGTGTTGACGCGGAATGTTGACCGCAACTTAATGAACAAACAAAGCGAAGGAACTGGATACCCATGCAAAACATCAAAAAAACATTAAAAAGCAAGCGCTTCTGGCTTGGCACGGTGCTGCCATTTGCGCTGGCTGTGGCAGCGGCCTTTGTGGCGCGCTACCAGTTAGAAATTTCTGACGGCGTAACTGCCAACTACATGGCGGGGCAGTGGCCGGTATACGCACCGCTCAATGCGCTGACGGCGTTCTGCCTGACGCTGGTGGTGTTTGCCCTGTGCGGCAGCTGGGGCATTGCAACCGGCGTTTCCGGCCTGATTTTTACCGTGCTGGCGCTGGTCAACTATTACACGCGGGACCTGCATGGTTCCGCCCTGATGCCGCAGGACATCCTGAACCTGGGCACCGCGGCAGAGGTGATGGGCAGTTATACCCTGCACATTACCCAGACAGTTATTACCATTGCGCTGCTGTACATCCCGGTGCTGGTGGCTGCCGTTGTGCAGGTCAAACTGGCCGGCAAGCATAAGCGCAGCTGGAAACAGCGCGGCGCCCATGCGCTGGCCTGCGCCTGCGGCATTTTTGCGGTGCTGTATCTGGGGTATTTCAGCCCCAACCCCATCAAGCCCGCCACCACTTACGGCTGGGCCTGGCAGGAAACCTATTATAAGTACGGCTATCTGGCGGGTAGCCTTGAAGCCGCCAGCCTGATGGTGGACCCCATCCTGCAGCCGGACGGCTACAGCGAGGACGCCGCCACCGAGGCCGCTGCAATGGCGCAGGACTATCAGGCCAGCCCCGAAACGGCAAACGAGCAGGACTACCCCGATGTGTTCCTGATCCTGTCCGAAAGCTTTTATGACTTTGACCTGGTAACGGACCTGCAGGCCGACCAGGAGATCATGCAGGTGACCAAAAACCTGCCCAACTCCATTTACGGCCACACCATCAGCCCGCATGTGGGCGGCGGCACCAACTCCAGCGAGTACGAGATGCTTTCCTCCAACTCGCTGATGCTGATGCCCTCCATCACACCGTTCAACTGGTTGAACCTGCACAAGGCAAACAGCCTGGTCAGCAACCTGAAAGATCTGGGGTATGCCACGCTGGCAGCCCACCCCTATACCAACTCCAACTACCGCCGCGATTCTGCCTGGCTGACGCTGGGCTTTGACGAGACCCACTTCCAGGATGATTTTCCGACCAAGGAAACCTATGGCAGCCGCCCCTACCAGACCGACAGCGCCACCTACCGCGACCTGGAAGGTTTGTATGAAGCAATGCCGGAGGACCAGCCGCGGTTTGTGTTCCTGGTTTCCATCCAGAGCCACGGCGATTACGATATGAACCCCCCGGAGGAGGATATCGTGCATGCCGCAACCGATTACGGCGAGTATGATTCCATCATGGATGAATACCTGAGCAACATCTATATGACCGACCGTGCCTTTGGCGAACTGACCGAATACCTGACCGAGCAGTACGAAAAGACCGGCCGCAAGGTGATTGTTGCCATGGCAGGCGACCACGCCCCCAGCTTTGTGGATCATGTGGCCGACCATACCTTTACCGATGAGAACAATTTGCAGATTTTGGAGCGCAGCACGCCCTACCTGATCTGGGCAAACTACCCGCTGGAAAACGCAGGCCAGACCAGCGCCACCGACGAGTACAACCGCATGGATATGTGCATGCTGGCTCCCACCCTGGTGGAAAATGCCGGGCTGCCGCTGACCCCGTATTACCAGTACCTGCTGGCACTCAAGCAGGTGGCCCCGGTGGTGACAGCCGCCAATGACTATATGGACGCGGACGGCGTGACCCACACCTACGGCGAGAATGCAGAGCTGGATGCCTGGGTGCATGGGTACTTCTATTTGGAGTATAACAACATCGGTGCCAAAGCAACCAGTCAGCAGAATTTGTTCCAGGTGGAAAAGTAAGAAGCTGATAAGCAGACGTCAGCCAGGATTCCTCTGATTTAAAAACAAAAATGGCAAGAAAAAATCTCCCCGCTGCAATGTGCTGATGCACAAAATGCAGCGGGGAGATTTTCGATTTCAGATACACTCTGGGCCGTTACACGGTGGCGGGCGCTTTCAGCACAAAGGTCTGTACGCCCCAGATCACCAGAACAACAATGCCGAGCGCGATGCGGTAAACGCCGAACGCGGTGAAGGTGTGGCGCTTGACGTAATCCATCAGGAAGCGGATGGCGATGATGGAAACGATAAAGGCAACCGCACAGCCAACGATCAGCACAACGGTCTGATCCAGCGTGAAGCTGTTGCCCTTGCCAAAGAACTTGACCAGCTTGAGCAAACTGGCACCGGCCATGACCGGGATGGCAAGGAAGAAGGTGAACTGGCTGGCAGCCGGGCGGGACATGCCGCACAGCATGCCGCCCAGAATGGTGGAGCCGCTGCGGGAGGTGCCGGGAATCAGGGAGAGCACCTGCCAGCAGCCGACCTTGAACGCCTGCGGGTAAGTAATGCGGGAAAGCTTGGTGGTGGTGGGCACCCGCGGGCGGCGCTCGATCAGGATAAAGGCAACGCCGTACACAATCAGCATCAGGGCAACCACCACGCTGTTATACAGGTGGGCGTCCATCCAGTCGTCCAGCAGAATGCCCAGCACGGCGGCGGGCACGCAGGCTGCAATAATTTTGAACCACAGCCGGACCACGGGCCAGCGCAGGTGGGCGGCAAAGCCGGTATCGCGGCCATTATCCTTGCAGAACGGCCACAGCTTGTGGAAATACAGCACCACAACAGCCAGGATAGCACCCAGCTGGATGACAACGCGGAACATTTCCATAAAATCTTCCGTATAGCCAAACTTCAGCACCTGCTCGGCAAGGATCATATGCCCGGTGCTGGAAATCGGCAGCCATTCGGTGATGCCTTCAATTACACCGTAAATGACGGATTTCAGAATTGAAAGAAACAGGTCCATCTTTTTTCCTCCCCTTGGCGGGATCACTCCCGGCCAGCAATACAAATATATAGTAGCACACTTTACGTGATATTGCACCCTGCCGCTGTATAATTTACACTTTTGCTCCAAAACAACAGGCAAAAGCGGTTGCCGTTTTGGCAAAATGCTCCTATAATAGAAGTGTGGCTTTTGCCGTATCAGTGGGAAAAGTTAGAATGTGTATAGAGAATAGAGGATATTACAAAATGTATAAAACTGTAGTGTTTGACCTGGATGGTACGCTGCTGAACACCCTGACTGACCTGGCGGATGCCGGCAACCGGCTGTGCCAGAAATATGGCTGGCCCACCCATGAGCGCCAGGCGTACCGCTATCTCGTGGGCAATGGTATCCCTAAACTGGTGGAGCGCCTGGCCCCGGCAGACCAGCGCACCCCGGCGGTGCTGGAAGCGGCCCTGGCGGATTTTAAGCGGGATTATGGCCAGCACCTGCGGGACACCACCGCACCGTACCCCGGTATCCCCGAAATGCTGGCAAAGCTGAAAGCGAACGGCGTGCAGCTGGCGGTGTTTTCCAACAAGGCGGATGCGCTGGCAAAAGAGGTCGTCAAGGATTATTTCGGCACGCAGTATTTTACGATCGTGCGCGGCCAGATGACCGGCGTGGCCCCCAAGCCCGCCGCCGAGGGCACGAACGCCCTGCTGCAGGCCCTGCATGCCGACCCGGCCAGCACCCTGTATGTGGGGGACAGCAACGTGGATGTGGAAACCGCCCACAATGCGAGCCTGCCCTGCTGCGGGGCGGTGTGGGGATTCCGCACGCGGGAGGAACTGAATGCGGCCGGGGCGGAATACCTGGCAGAAAACAGCGATGAACTGTATGACGTTATCATGAAATAACTGCAAAATTGCGGCGGGAGGAACTGTAAAATGATTGCGCAGCGCTATAAAGATATGCTTAGCGGCAAGTCCGTTATTCGCCAAATCTCCGAGTGGAGCACAGCTCGCGGGACCGAGATCGGCTATGAAAATGTGTTTGATTATTCGCTGGGCAACCCTTCGGTGCCCTGCCCGGAGCACTTTACCAAAACCTGCATCGATCTGCTGCAGACCAAGGAGCCGGTGACGCTGCATGGCTACAGCCCCACGCTGACCATCCCCGCTGTGCGCAAGGCGGTGGCCGAAAGCCTGAACCGCCGCTTTGGCATGGACTACGGTATGGAGCATATCTTTATGGCAACGGGTGCTGCTGGTGCGCTGGCCCACGCCATGCGCTGCGTGGCGGTGCCGGGGCAGGATATTATCACCTTTGCGCCGTTCTTCCCGGAATACAAGCCGTATGTGGAGGGCGCGGGCCTGAATCTGAAGGTCGTTCCACCCCGCACGAAGGATTTCCAGATTGACTTTGACGCATTTGACGCGATGCTGGATGAGAACACCGCCGCCGTGCTGATCAACACCCCCAACAATCCCTCCGGCGCAGCCTACAGCGCCGAGACGCTGACCGGCCTGGCCGACCGCCTGCGCGCCGCCAGCGCCAAGTATGGGCACCGAATCTTTTTGATCTCGGATGAGCCGTACCGCGAAATCATGTTCGGCGGGCAGCCCATCCAGTACGCCGCCAAGTTCTATGACGATACGTTGACCTGCTATTCGTTCAGCAAGAGCCTGAGCCTGCCGGGCGAGCGCATCGGCTATGTGGCTGCGAACCCGCGCTGCGAGGACGCCGAGTATATTGTGCCCATGTGCGGCCAGATCAGCCGCGGAACCGGCCACAACTGCCCGGCATCACTGATCCAGCTGGCCGTGGCCGAATGCCTGGACGAAACCAGCGACTTGGGCGTGTACGAAACCAACATGGAGCTGATTTACGCCGAGCTGAAAAAGCTGGGCTTTACCGTGGTCAAACCCTCTGGCACCTTCTATATCTTCCCCAAAGCGCTGGAGGAGGACGCCAATGCGTTCTGCAAAAAGGCCATGAAGTATGACCTGGCGTTGGTTCCCGGCGACAGCTTTGGCTGCCCCGGCTACTTCCGCATGGCGTACTGCATTGATACCGAGAAGGTCCGCCGCAGCTTTGCCGCACTGGAAAAATTTGTGGCGGAAGAATACGGGAAATGAATTCCGTTCGGGCCGCGCCCGCCCGCAGTGGGAAGCAAAGCCCGAAACATACGATTTTGACACCATAAACGGGAGGTCTGCACAATGCCGCAACAAAAACGTCCGGCGCAGGGACCCAAGCGCCGCCCTGCACCCGCTGCCAGGAGCAGCAATATGCAGCGCCGCCGCGCTGTTTCACGCAAACAGAACCGCCGCGTGCATGCCCTGATCACCTTAATTTTCTGCATTGCCGTGTTTATTTTGGTGTGCGCAGGCTGCTTTTTGCTGGTAAAAACCGATGGCACCATTACCAACAAGCCCAACCAGAGCCAGGGGGATTCCAGCTCCACCGCGCCCGACGGTGCAGACAGCACCACGGATGGCGACAGCCAGCAGGAACAGCCCACCATGACCGAGGAAGAACAGCGCATTGCCGATGCCACCGCAACGGCGTCCGCAAACTGCACCAAGGATGCCCCGCAGGTGGTGGACCCAGCGCTTTGGGATGAGCGCGGCAAAGCCTTGATGGAACAGCTGGCTGCCGATGAATTTTACCAGAGCGAGGGGCTGAAATACAGTGCCAAAGATGGCTGCCCCTATATGATCGCGGTCAACCGCGCGGCTTCTACCGTGACGGTACTGGCGCTGGACGATGAGGGGAACTACACTAAGCCGTATATGGCCATGGTGTGTTCCGGCGGCGCGGATACCCCGCTGGGATTCTTTGCAACGCCGGTCAATTATGACTGGCGGCTGCTGGCCGGGCCGAGCTATGGCCAGTACGCTACCCGCATCTGGGATTCCTATCTGTTCCACACTGTGCCGTATTACAGCCAGCACAAGGACGATATCGAGTACGACCAGTTCAACCAGCTGGGCACCCAGGCCAGCCTGGGCTGTATCCGGCTGCTGGTCTGTGATGTAAAGTGGATCTATGATAACTGCCCCATCGGCACCCGCGTGGTGATCTATGATAACGCCGATGACCCCGGCCCCATGGGAAAGCCCGGCACCATTTACACCGACCCGACGGACGAGAGCAAGCGCGGCTGGGACCCCACCGACCCGGATTCCGCCAACCCGTGGGATGCAGCATTCCGCAGCGGTACAGCTATCCGCAGCGAGGCAGCCTGGAACGAATGGAACGACGCCCAGAACGATGGCCGCTGGAACGGCTCCATCAACCCCACTGACCTGCAGGGCTGGAGCACCGATTCCAGCGTTGAGGGTACCCGCGGATAACACACCAGAGGGGTTAGGTTTTACCAGGTTTTCACCAAGAAGCACTTGTTCTGCCCGGCGAATTGGGATATAATAAAAGGGTTACAAACAGCTTTACCTGCCATGGAGGGCAATGAATGATGAAACTGGCAAAACGTGCAGCTGCACTTGTGCTGGCAGCGGTTCTGGCGCTCAGCCTGACCGCCTGCAGCCCCAAGGAAGTAGCAAGCAATCTGATTTTGAAAACGGCAGACCTGCTGGGCCTGCGTGAAGAAGGTTCCGATGACGATGAGGCGGACGAAATTGTGGCGCAGCCCGGCGGTGAGGTGAACTTCCCGGATGGGCTGCAGGATACCTCGGTCCACTGGAACCAACAGGTGCAGGATGGGACGCTGTATGTTGCGTTTAACAGCATCCAGAACCGCAACACCGAGTATTTTGTGGCGGGTTCCGATACCGTGCAGGTAACGGGCTATGGCACCACCGAATCCACCGGTATTCTGGAGTTCAAGGTGGCGCTGTGGGAACTTTCGGAGGATAAGGCAACCACTTCCTATGTGGCGGGCACCACGGTGTATTTCCCGACCGGCGGGGAGTGCAGCACCTATACCATCTCCGGCTTGACCCCCGGCAGGCTGTACAAGGCCAATGTCAGCTATGACTCTGGTATGTTCTACATTACCGGCGGCGTGAAAATTGAGGGCATTGGCAGCGACGACCTGGTTGCCCCGGATGCAGAATAACCAAAAATGAAGCGTGCCCCGGCGCAGCGGTCAACGCAGACCGACGCCGGGGCATTTTGCGGATATGACTGAAACAAAAAAGGAATCAAAAGATGAACTTTGATAAAAAACAGCTGCGCAACACCATGCTGCTTCTGCTGGGGGCGCTGATCTGGGGCACAGCCTTTGTGGCGCAAAGTGTGGGCAGCGGCTATGTGGGGCCGTATACCTTTTTGGCGGCCCGCAGCTGGCTGGCCTGCGCATTTTTGATCGTGCTGGTTTTGCTGCGCCGCGGCAAGGCCCGCAAAGCGGATCCCGGTGTTCCGTTCTGGATCAACGGCCGGATGCTGCTGCGGGGCGGTGCGTTCTGCGGCATTGCGCTGTTTGCGGCTTCGGCGGCACAGCAGATCGGCATTGGCACCACCAGCACGGCCAAGGCGGGCTTTTTGACGGCGCTGTATGTGGTGCTGGTACCGCTGCTGGGGGTGTTCTTTGGGCGGCGGCCGGGGGTCAAACTGGGAATCTGCGCCTGCATCAGCCTGGCGGGGCTTTACCTGCTGTGCCTGGCGGGGCACGATACCCTGACCCTGACCGGCGGCGAATGGATGCTGCTGCTCTGCTCGCTGCTGTTTGCGTTCCAGATTATGCTGGTGGATCATTACAGCCCCAGGCTGGACGGTGTGCAGCTGAGCTTTGCGGAATTTTTTGCAACGGCGGTCCTTTCCACTATTTTTATGTTTGTGTTTGAAACGCCGACCTTTGCCCAGATCCAGGGGGCGGCGGTATCCATTGCTTACTGCGGCATTTTGTCCAGCGGTGTGGCCTACACGCTGCAAATTGTGGGCCAGAAAGAACTTGACCCCACCATTGCCAGCATGGCCATGTGCATGGAAAGCGTGTTCAGCGCCCTGGCCGGCTGGCTGATTTTGGGCCAGACCCTTTCCGGCGTAGAACTGGCAGGGTGCGCTTTGATGTTTGCGGCAATTATTGGAGCGCAGATACCGGAGAAAGTTAGGAGTTAGGAGTTAGCAAAATGCGCACAGCGCCGATAAATATCGGGCGCTGTGCGCGTTTTTTGTATGATGACGAGGAAGAAAATGTATTGAAGGGGAAGAAAGGTAAAATTTTGCCGCGAACAGAAAAAGAGATTTGTAGGGGACGATGCTTGCATCGTCCCGTGGGGCGGGCCGTAACGTGGGCAGGTGGTACAATTTTATGATGTCTCTCTGCGGCGGGATGAGGGCATCCCGCCCTACAGATATGATTTATGGTACACTCTGTAATAAAGATGGCGGGCGCACAATGTGCGCCCCCTATGGTCTGTATAAACTAAAAGGTTAATACATAGAATGCGGTCCACCGAAATTATTCTTTACTATTTATTCTTTTTTCATTCAAACAAAAACGCGCCCTCCCTTGCGGGAAGGCGCATT
>ULXX01017984.1_pt1 | contig 10298 bp, 8 predicted proteins | sample 1961621 | NCBI WGS metagenome assembly ULXX01 (sample SAMEA4835848, study PRJEB28245) | human gut metagenome | biome: gut microbiome; material: fecal sample | place: Denmark | collected 2008
GCTGCCAGTGGATACTGTGGTCGCCAGGGAGTTCAAGGCTGACGCGGAATACATGACCGTGGATTCCGACAGGATACCCGACGGCTATATGGGCATGGATATAGGAGAGAAGACCGCCAAGCTCTTTGGCGAGGAGATAAGGAAAGCCGGCACCGTAGTATGGAACGGCCCTATGGGTGTGTTCGAGTTTGACGCCTTCGCAAAGGGTACTGCGGCTGTTGCCGAGGCCTGCGCAGAGTGCAAGGGCACCACCATTATAGGCGGCGGCGACTCCGCCAGCGCCGTAAAGAAGCTGGGCTATGCGGACAAGATGACCCACATCTCCACCGGCGGCGGCGCAAGCCTGGAGTTCCTTGAGGGCAAGGTGCTGCCCGGCGTAGCGGCTCTTGACGACAAGTGATAAAGCATAAAATTTTGAATTGGAGATAAATAAACATGCGTAGACCCATTATTGCAGGCAACTGGAAGATGAACATGACCCCCTCCGAGGCAAGGGCCTTGGTAGAGGAGTTGAAGCCCCTCGTCAAGGACGCAAAGTGCGAGGTAGTGGTATGCCCTCCTTACGTTGACCTATCAGCGGTATCCGAGCTTATCAAGGACAGCAATATACGCCTCGGCGCTCAGAATATACACTGGGCAGAGAAGGGCGCTTTTACCGGCGAAGTTTCAGCAAACATGCTTAAGGAGCTGGGCGTGGAGTACGCCATAATAGGCCACAGTGAGCGCAGGCAGTACTTTGGCGAGACGGACGAAACTGTGAACGCCCGCGCCAAGGCAGCCATAGCCGCAGGCATCACCCCCATAATCTGCGTAGGCGAGTCCCTGGAGGAGAGGGAAAGCGGCAGGACAGAGGCCAAGGTCAGCGGTCAGGTAAAGAAGGACCTTGAAGGCATAGCGGCCGGGGACGTTGCCAAGCTGGTGATCGCCTACGAGCCTATCTGGGCCATAGGTACCGGCAAGACCGCCACCGACGAGCAGGCAAACGAAACCATAGGCATGATAAGGGCGACCGTAGCCGGCATGTTCGGCAAGGAAACCGCAGAAGCCCTTCGAATACAGTATGGCGGAAGCATGAAGCCCTCCAACGCAAGGAGCCTCATGGCAATGCCCGAAATAGACGGCGGCCTTATAGGCGGCGCCAGCCTTAAGGCTGTGGACTTCTCTCAGGTAGTGAATTATAATGATTAAGGCATAAGTGCCACAATTATTAAACAGGAGATTTGTCTGATATGAAAAAGATGACCGCACTTGTGATACTGGACGGCTTTGGCCATAGCGAGGAAACTCAGGGCAACGCCATAAAGGCCGACGGTATAAATAATATTTCCAGACTCCTCAAGGAGTACCCCCATACCCTCATAGAGGCTTCCGGCGAGGACGTAGGCCTGCCTGACGGCCAGATGGGCAACTCCGAGGTAGGCCATATGAACATAGGCGCGGGACGTATCGTATATCAGGAGCTGACCCGAATAACCAAATCCATAAAGGACGGGGATTTCTTTGAGAATCCCGCCTTTTTGGGCGCCGTTGAGAATTGCAGAAAGCACGATTCCGCGCTGCACATATACGGCCTCGTAGGTCCCGGCGGCGTGCACAGCCATCAGAAGCACTTTTTCGCCCTGCTGGAGCTTGCAAAACGTCATGGCCTCAGTAAGGTATATGTACACTGCTTCATGGACGGCCGTGACGTTCCTCCCGAAAGCGGCAAGGGGTTCATTGAGGAATACCAGAGGAAGATAGCCGAGATAGGCGTGGGTAAAATAGCCACCGTAATGGGACGCTATTACGCCATGGACCGGGACAACCGCTTTGAGCGGGTAGAAAAGGCATATGCCGCCATGGTATACGGCGAGGGTAACTACGATACCGACCCCGTACATGCCATGCAGGCGAGCTACGATGCGGGCGTCACAGACGAGTTCGTAGTTCCTACCGTCATAACCGAGAACGGCAGGCCCGTGGCTACCATACAGGCTGACGACAGCATAATCTTCTACAACTTCCGCCCCGACAGGGCGAGGGAGATAACCCGCGCCTTTATAATGGAAGACTTTGACGGCTTCGAGCGCAGGAAGGGCTTCTTCCCTGTACATTACGTCTGCATGACCCAGTACGACAAGACCTTCGGGGATAAGGTGGACATAGCCTTCAGGCCAGAACACCTGAACAACACCCTTGGGGAGTACCTTGCGGCCTGCGGCAAGACCCAGCTTAGGATAGCCGAGACCGAAAAATACGCACACGTGACCTTTTTCTTCAACGGCGGCGTGGAGGCCCCAAATCCCGGGGAGGACAGGTGCCTTATACCTTCCCCAAAGGTAGCCACCTACGATCTCCAGCCCGAGATGAGCGCCTATGAGGTAACCGAGGAGGCGGTAAAGCGCATAGACAGCGGCAAATACGACGTGATGATACTCAACTTCGCCAACCCGGACATGGTAGGCCATACCGGCGTAATGGAGGCGGCGGTGAAAGCTGTCCATACCGTTGACGAATGTGCCGCCAAGGTAGTCGAGGCCATCCTCAGGAATGGCGGAAGGGCCATAATCACTGCGGATCACGGCAACTGCGAAAAGATGCTTGCGGACGACGGCATTACTCCCTTTACCGCACACACTACCAATCCGGTGCCGGTGATACTGGTGGATAACGGCAGAAAGGACGCAAAGCTCCGCTCCGGCGGCAGGCTCTCCGACCTTGCCCCCACCATGCTGGACCTGATGGGCATGGAGATACCCAGGGAAATGACCGGCAAGAGCCTGATAGAGAAGTAATGCGGCAAAAGGGAAGGCCATTTTGATAAAAAGCGCATAAAGCGGCAAAAGTATTTGATTTTTTACTGCGGGTGTGATACAATAGCCTTCGCGTGCAATGCGAAAGTATTCCAGGGGAGGAAGTATATATAATGCAAACTCTGAACACAATTCTTAACATCGTGCTGATAGTCCTGTCTATCGCAATGATAGCCGTAGTACTTATGCAGCAGTCCAAGAGCGCGGGCCTCGGCAGCGCGTTCGGCGGCGATACCCAGTCCTTTACCGCCCGCGGCCAGAAGGCCAGCAGGGAGGCCAAGCTTCAGCGCATCACCAAGATACTTGCAGTTGCAATCGGCGTGATCGCTATTGCCATGGCTATAATAAGCTGATAAAAGGCAAAAATGTGACTCTGGGGCGTGCCGCTAAGGTATGCCCCTGTTTTTGTGCGAAAAAAACAAAGGAGAAATTGAAGAACAATTTGGAACTTAAAGAAATAATAAACGGGATGATAGCTGGAACGGGCCGCCCAATGAGCGCTGAGGATATATACAAGAGCATGACGGATAACGGCGGCGAGATACAGATAGAAGAAATAAAGCTGGCGCTGAAGGAGCTTTCAAGGGATGGCCGTGTGATAATCACGCGCCGGGGCAAGGCGGCTCTACCGGAACAGCTTGGCCTTATATACGGCCGCATACAGGGCAACGGCCGCGGCTTCGGATTCTTTATACCCGCAGACGGCAGCGGAGACCTGTTCATCGCCGCGGAGGATATGAACGGCGCCTTACACGGGGATACTGTGTGGGTGAGGAAACTTACCGGCTCCCCCCGGGGCAGGAAGGACCGGGGAGCTGTGGAGATGATAGCCAGGAGAGCGGGTGGCCGGGTAATAGGCACGTTTGAGGCGGACAACGAGTACGGCGGTTACGTGGTACCCGACGACAGCAGGGTGGCAGAGGATGTGCTCATACCCTTTTCCCATACCAACGGCGCAAACCACGGCGACAAGGTGGTAGCAGAAATAACCCAGTATCCCGGGGCAAGGCGGCCCATGCTGGGCAAGATAGCCGAAGTACTGGGCAGGCCGGGGGATAAGGGCATAGATATGCTCTCCATCATACGGCGGCTGGAGCTGCCTGATAAATTCCCCGATGGGGCGCAGAGGCAGGCCGAGGGGCTAAAGGCCCCCGATGCGGACGCGCTCACCGACAGGCGGGATCTGCGCGGCGCGCTCACCATAACCATAGACGGTGCGGACGCCAAGGATCTTGACGACGCGGTATCATTGGAGATGGCCGACGGCCTGTACAGACTGGGGGTACATATAGCTGACGTGAGCCACTATGTAAAGCGTGGCAGCCCCATAGACGTGGAGGCATACAAGAGAGGCACCAGCGTGTATTTTCCTGACAGGGTGCTGCCTATGCTTCCCAAAGAGCTGAGCAACGGCCTCTGTTCCCTGAATCCGGATGAGGATAAGCTTACACTTTCCTGTGTAATGGACATAGACTCACATGGCAAGGTAGTGCATCACAATATCGCAAAGAGCGTAATACGCTCGAATTACCGCATGACATACGATGAGGTCAACGCCATATTTGCAGGAGACCCGGATATGGCTGCGAAGTACTCCGATATTATGCCAATGCTTGGCGAGATGCGCCGCCTAAAGGATATACTCAAGGCCAAGCGGCAGCGGCGGGGCGCAATAGACTTCGACCTGCCTGAGGCAGATATACATCTTGACGGCAATGGCCGGGCCGTTGGCGTTTCGCTGCACATCAGGGGTGAAGCGAATATGATGATAGAGGAGTTCATGCTGGCTGCCAACGAGACTGTGGCGCGGGAGGGAGTGGACAAGGGCCTGCCCCTTATGTACCGGGTGCATGAGGCCCCTGACCCGGAGCGAATAAAGGAGCTTAACACATTCCTCCATACACTGGGCTACGGTGTAGGCAACGCGGAAAAGGTTCAGCCTGCCGATGTGCGCAAAATGCTGCTCAAGGCTGCCGGAAGTTCGGAGGAGAGGGTGATAAATAACGTCACTCTCAGGGCTATGACCAAGGCCAAGTACAGCCCTGACTGCGACGGCCATTTCGGGCTTGCGGCTAAGTACTACTGCCACTTTACCTCGCCAATACGGCGCTATCCTGATCTACTGGTTCACAGGGCATTGAATGAATCCCTGGAAGGCAGGCTGGACGAGGAGAACCTCAAACGATGGAAGGCGTACCTGCCGGGAGCTTCAGACCAGTGCTCAGACCGGGAGGTGACCGCAACGGAGGCTGAGCGGGCCGCAGACGACCTGAAAAAGTGCGAATACATGGCGCAGCACATAGGCGAGGAGTATCAGGGCGTCATATCCGGCGTAACCCAGGGCAGCTTTTTCGTGGAGCTAGGCAATACCGTGGAGGGACGGGTGAAGGTGGAGAGCCTGAGCGGCGACAGGTATGAATGGGACGAGAAGGGCTACCGCCTTGTGGGCAGGTTTACAGGCTTGCAGTACCGCCTGGGGGACGAGGTAAAGGTGCGTGCGGTATCAGCCGATATGGAAACTTCCCGGATAGAGTTTGAATTAATAGAGGAAAAACCCCATAAAGCGCCCAGAGAGAGCGCAAAGCGGAGCGGACACGGCTCGACAAGAGGCAGAAACAGTGATAAAATAAAAGCTCTTAAGAGCAAGAAGGGAGGCCACGGTTTTGGCCATAGCAAAAGGCGTCAAAAGGGTCGCGGAAAATCGAAAGGCACGCCATGAGTATTTCATCGAGGATACCTACGAGTGCGGAATAGCTCTGGTCGGCACCGAGGTCAAGAGCATACGGGCCGGCAAGGTCAACCTGAAGGATTCCTATGCGCAGGTAAAGAACGGCGAATGCTACCTCATAGGCATGCACGTTAGCCCCTATGAGCAGGGCAATATATTCAATCGCGATCCCTTCCGGGAGCGCAAGCTGCTGCTTCACAAGAGCGAGATACGCAAACTCAACGCCCTGGCGCAGGTAGAGGGCTACAGCCTCATACCATTGCAGCTTTACTTCAAGGATGGCAGGGTAAAACTGGAGCTTGCGGTCGCCAAGGGCAAAAAGCTTTATGATAAGCGCAGCGATATAGCCTCGCGGGACGCCAAGCGCGAGGTGGAGCGCCGCATGAAGGAGGAGCGCTTCAGATAGCCGGCGGGCGTTTGATAAAGCGCACAGAATGTGATATAATACTTATAGCAGGGCGATATGCCAGAACGCCTTGCGCTATCCGGGGTCGTAAATGGTTTCGACGGGGATCGTGGAGGCCGGATAAGCGAGCCGAAGCCCCGTGCTTCGTTAAAAACGGGAAAAACTTAAATTTAACTGGCAAATCTGATTTTGCACTCGCTGCCTAATTAGGCTGCGCGTCGGCCCGGCGCTTCCCACGGCTCCGGTAACCGGCGTCATCAATGTGGGGAACCAGCCTGCCTAAGCTTTGCGGCAGGTGGGATTTAATGAAGCTACCGAAGCCCTGATCCTGTCGGAGGGAGCTGCTTTGGCTGAGGGAACGTTAATACACCGACTACGCTCGTAGAAAGTCTTGCTGACAGGTTTTCGGACAGGGGTTCAACTCCCCTCGACTCCACCAAAAAGTGCAAATCCGAACGTCGAGAGGTGTTCGGATTTTGCTTATTCCGCTCCGCCGGCACAATACGATCCGAACCTTATCCTATGGGAAGGGATTCGGATCGTTGTTTTTATTTACTTCGCCCGCCGTTTGGCGGAAAGAAAGGCATGGAGCGCGGGGAAAGCGGCGATGGCCGATGAGATAAGGAGAAACAGGGCTGCGGCGTCGGGCCTTGTCTTTATCCACCCCGAGAAATGCGCCGTAATAAGGTAGATGAGCGCGCCGGCGGTTAGATGTATCAGAATCTTTAGCCGAAAGGAAAGCCGGCTGCTTTCGTAAATCAGGGTGGGGACGGAAAAACCCGTCGCTATTATTATGCAGTACGCGGCGAGCTGCTGCCAGCCTTCCCCGGTTTTTTGCCTGAAGAAAGCATTTGCACCCCCTTCAAAAGGGGAAATATAAAGATTATCGCCACGAAAGCAACACATCCGACGCTGATTCCCGAGCAAATCTTTTTTATCAGCTTTTTTATCGCATACACCTCCAAAAATCCGTTTTCGCGCAAAACCGATACTGCATCAGTATTGCGCAAAAGCGCGATCCGATGCAATGAAAAACAACTAATAATTATATTATACAATGCCCCGGCACTTCCTGTCTTTACTCCAATCAAAATCCCCCGCAGCTTGCTTACTGCGGGGGATGGATTTGCGGTCCGGGCCTTTGGTTAGGGGTTATGCAAGTGCTTCCGCAAGGGTCTCAAAGGCGGGGATCTTGAGTATGGGTATGGATACCTGCTCCTTGCGCTCGTTTTCGGAGCCGGCAGCGGCGGTGACATCGTTGGAGTAGTTTGCGCGGAAGGTGCCTTCCTTGGCGTCGAGGTAGTTGTCAAAGAAGTTCCATGCTACGCCTCCGTCAACGGCGGCGGGCTCGCACATGAGCGCCGCAAAGGAGCCGAAGCGCTGCGCGGTGGAGATCACATAGGTACCGGCGGGGATAACGATATCGCCGTCGCCCTTCTTCCACTCGCCGGTCACGAGGGTCTGGAAGTGGCCCTCATAATCCTTGCGTTCGCGGCCGTCTATGACTGCGCCGCCGCTGGTGTAGGACTTGATGGCGAAGTGGAGATGGTCTGCGCCCGCGACGGTAACGTCGTTGGGAAGCTGGGTCATCTCAATGCCGTGGAACTTCATAAGCTCGATGAATTCAGTGCAATCCTGGTCTATAAGGTAGTATGCTCCCATGGTCTCGACGTCGGTGGGTACGAAGGTTCCCCAATATTCGGTCTCATAGTCCACCGGTGCGCCGTACTCGATGGCATAGGGATCGCCCTCGTCGTCGTACAGGCGCTCGCCGATAACGGTGCCGTCCTCGCCGGTCTCATAGGAGAGAACGGTCAGGGTGTCCTTGCCCTCAAAGGGCATGGTGGTCATTTCGGAGTTGAGGGCCACGAAGTCCTTTTCGGGATTGATGCCCTCTGTGGCGCGGGCCTCTGAGCGGGCGTCGGCGGCTGCGATCATGGCCTTGATTTCGTCCTTGTCCTTTGCCACAACCTGCAGAGCGCCGTAGATGCACTCATACTGGGTATCCACGCGGACGGGGAAATCGTCGTAGGAGTAGACCTCCAGCAGCAGGGCGAGCCTGTTCCTGAGACCGGCATAGTTGGTGGTGTAGCGAGCATAGTCCTCAAAGGTGCGCCAGCCCTCGGCTACTATGTCGCTGTAATAATAGCCCCAGTTGCCGTAGGGGACGGCTACCTTGCCCTTGGAGGCCAGATAGGAGCCCTCGCGCAGGGCCCGTGAGCAGAATACATCGCGGTTGTAAGCGAGAAGCTCGGCGTCGGTTCCGGCGTTGAGGCCCCAGTTATAGGTTACGGCGTGACGCATATAGGAGCCGTCGGTCGCGTGGGCGTCGATGAAGAGGATGGGGTTCCAGTCGTTCATCAGCTTGACGATGGTGCGGCCGCAGGCGGTCTCCAGCTTGGTCATGTCGCGGTTGACGTTAAGGCCGTTGCCCTCGGCGCGGGTGCCTACCAGCTTGGGCGTGAACTGGGTGGTTATGCGGTTCTTGCCCAGATTGTCGTTTCCATCGGGGTTGCTGTTGGGGACGATGATGACGACCAAATCCTTGAGGAGATCGTCATGCTTGCCCTGCGCGACTTCGCGGGCGAAGATCATCATGGATTCCTTGCCCTCGATCTCGCCGGAGTGGATATTGCAGTTTACATATACAACGCCCTTGTCCTCGGGCACGTCGGCGGGGGAGGCGGGGGCTACGTCGCTTATTATCATGTAGGATATGGGAGTGCCGGCCTCGGTAGCGAAGGTGGTGGTGTCCAGAATGATGCGGCCGGCGCTGTGCTCGGCTACTACCTTCAGAAAATCAATGACCTCCTGAGACGATGTGGTGCGTTCCCAATTGCTCTCCTCGGCAGGGGTTTTGAGCTCTGCCAGTATCGCCTGGGAATCGACCTTCTCGGTCTCCGGCTCAGCGGCGGGCGTGGGTTCTTCGGCAGGGGCAGCGGGGGCTGCACAGGCTGCCAGGCCAAGGGCCATGATCAGTACAAGAACGAGCGCCAGGATTTTTTTCATAGTTTCGTTTTCCTCTCCTTTGTTGTTTTTTTTGTGAAAATATATTGCCAAGCCCTGCGGTTTGGGCCGCGCAGGGCTTGCGGATGCGCAAGAAAAGGCTATTCCTCCCTCTCTCTCCTGAAGAAGCGGCAGCCCTGATAGTGGACGCCCGTGATGTACGCTATGCGGTTCGCCTGCAAAAGCTTCTCGCCCAGCAGGGCGGAGCGGTCGCCCTTTGAAATGAGCTCCAAAAAAGCCCCATTGGCGTCAAAGAAATCGAAATAGGCCCTGTGTGCGTCCATTATCCTGGGGCGGTATTCCTCCTGAATGACATACAGACAGAGGCCCATCTTCACTCTCAGGCGGGTAAGCGCCTCCTCCAGCTCTGCGGCTTTTTGCTCTGCCATGCCGGCGTCCAGCCTGACCAGCCTGCCCTTGCTCCATTCCTCCAAGTCGGTTATGCGGTTGATGAGGAGAAGAAGCATGGCCTCCCGGTATACGTTGGTGCGCCTTTCCTGCCCGGTAACGCCGAAGTATATCTTCACGGGCTCCAGCCAAAGCTGCTTGAGGGCTTCGTCGTATGCGTAGTAACACCTTATCCACGCCTTCTGGGAAGCGACGAGCGCCTCCCTCTCATCGCCATCGAGGGAGTTAAGATAGGCGCTGTAAGCGTATATGAGCCTGTTTTCTAAACTGAGCCTGTTGCATAAAAATTCATCGTCCGTCATGTGGAAGGACTCGGTCTCGTCGCAGGGCGCATCGTAAAATACGGCTGAGCCCGCCCAATTCTGAGTGACCAGCCTTCCGTCCCCGGCCTGCGCGGGGATGGCGGAAAATAGCATGAGGACTGCTGTCAGCCATAGAATAATTTTTTTTACCGGCGGTAATTTTATCATTTAATTTACAACCTATTTTTGTGAATATACGTTGGAATCTGAGCAGCATTAAGTCGTAATCGTATCTTACTATGAGACTATTGTAGCAGTATCGCAGGCATAAAACAATATTTATTAAATTTCTACCCGATATAATCGCGATTGAACTTTTTTAACCGCGATTAGAAAACGTTAATACTTTATCAACATTGCGCGATTATATAACGTTTATTATATAAATTTACAATAATAAAAATACAATTGAATCATACTGAGCCCCGGCACGCGCTGTCTTTACTCTGCGGCGAAAATGCACCTTAACTTTATCTGAAAAGAGGATATAATAGAAAACTGATGTTACGCAACAATAGCTTCTTATCGTGCTGACGAGGGGGGAGAAAAACAAGCGTGCGCCGGCAACGGCAAAAGCGGACGTTGACTACCTGTTGACAACTAAATTGTTTTGCGGACTCTGTGAGCGCATGATGATAGGCGAAAGCGGGACGAGC
>ULXX01071296.1_pt1 | contig 10278 bp, 10 predicted proteins | sample 1961621 | NCBI WGS metagenome assembly ULXX01 (sample SAMEA4835848, study PRJEB28245) | human gut metagenome | biome: gut microbiome; material: fecal sample | place: Denmark | collected 2008
TGCCGACTGCAATGCTTTACAATAGAGAAAAGAGGATGAAAACTATGGCTATCCGTACCATTCGAGAAAAAGGCGATCCCTGCCTGACGAAAGTCTGCCGCCCGGTGACCGAATTCAACGCCCGCCTCCATCAGCTGCTCGACGACATGGCTGACACGCTGGCCGAGGCCGGCGGCGTGGGCCTTGCCGCCCCGCAGGTGGGAATTCTGCGCAGAGTCTGCATCGTGGAGGACGAGCAGGGCGAGATCATCGAGCTCATCAACCCCGAGATCATCAAGACCGAGGGCGAGCAGACGGGCCTTGAGGGCTGTCTGAGCGTGCCGGGCAAGTACGGCATCGTCACGCGCCCGATGGTGGTGCGCGTGCGCGCGCAGGACCGCTTCGGCACGATCTTTGAGGTCGAGGACGAGGAGCTGACGGCGCGCTGCTTCTGCCACGAGATCGAGCATCTTGACGGTCATCTTTACACCGAGCACTGCAAGATCCTCAGCGAAGAGGAACTGGAAAAGTATATCCGCGAGCAGGAAAAGGAGCTGGACGAGGAATGAGGATCGTCTTCATGGGTACGCCCGACTTTGCGCGCAGCATTTTAGAGCGCTTGGTCGCAGACGGGCACAAGGTCTGCGGCGTTTTCACGCAGCCGGACAAGCCGCGCAACCGAAACAAAGTAACCCCAAGCCCTGTAAAGGAATATGCGCTTACACAGAACATTCCCGTTTTTCAGCCGACGGCGATGCGCGACGGCACGGCGCTCGCAGATCTCAAGGCGCTTGCGCCCGATCTTGCGGTCGTCGCGGCCTACGGGCGCATCCTGCCCGAGGAAATGCTCGCCGTGCCGCCGATGGGCTGCATCAACGTGCACGCGTCCATCCTGCCGCAGTATCGCGGCGCGGCGCCCATCAACTGGGCGATCCTAAATGGCGATAAGGAGACGGGCGTGACGATCATGCACATGGCCAAGGAGTGCGACACGGGCGATATGATCTTAGTGAAAAAGCAGCCCATCCGCCCGGACGAGACGGCGGAGGAGCTTTTCTCCGACCTTGCCGCGCTCGGCGCGGACGCCATTGCCGAGGCGATCGACGAGATCGCAAACGGCACGGCGCAGCGCGTGCCGCAGAACGAGACGGAGGCAACCTACGCCCCCATGCTCTCGCGCGAGCTTTCGCCCATCGACTGGACGAGAAGCAGCACGCAGGTCATCGACCAGATCCGCGGACTCATCCCGTGGCCCTGCGCCGCGGCGAGCATCCTCGGCGCGAACACGAAGATTTTCCGCGCCGTGCCGCTGGGCGAAACGAAGGATGCGCCCGGCACGCTGCGCGCAGTGAAACGCGGGATCGAGGCCGCCTGCGGCGACGGCAAAAGCATCCTCATCACCGAATTGCAGCCCGATGGCGGCAAGCGCATGGCCGCAAACGCCTTTTTGAACGGCAAACGCATCGCCGCGGGGACGGTCCTCGATGCGTAAGGGGAGCACTTCCAACGCGCGCGAATGCGCGCTCTGCGTGCTCGTCGCCTGCCGCCGCAGCGGCGCATGGGCGGACGCATCGCTCAAAGCTCAGCTCGGCAAGGCATCTCTCAAGCCGCAGGACGCAGCGCTTTGCAGCCGCATCGTCTACGGCGTGATGCAAAACGAGCTGCTGCTCGACTATTATCTCAGCGCCTACTGCACGCAGAAGCTCGACCATTTGCAGCCGCCGCTTGCCGACATTCTCCGCAGCGGCGCGTATCAGATCTTATTTTTGGACAAAGTGCCCGACCACGCGGCGGTGAGCGAATCCGTGGAGCTTTGCCGCACGAACGGCAGAAGCGCCGCAAGCGGACTTGTCAACGCGGTTCTTCGCAAGGTCGCACAGAACAAGGAAAATCTCCCGCCGCTGCCGCAGGACACGCTCTCGCGCCTGAGCATTGCCTACAGCCATCCGAAGTGGCTGGTGGAAAGACTCACGGCGCTGCTGGGAGACGCCGAGGCGGAGCAGTTTTTGCGCATCGACAACGAGGCTTCTCCCATCACCGCGCAGGTGAACCCCCTCAAAACGGACGGTGAGGCGCTCGTGCGCGAGCTTTCCGGCGAGGGGATCGAGGCGCGCGCGCACGCATGGGTGCCGGGCTGCTATGAGCTTTCCGGCACCGGCGACCTCACGACGCTCGCGGCCTTCTATCAGGGACGCTTTACGGTGCAGGACGCGGCGGCAAAGCTTGTGACCTACGCCGCGGGCTTTGAAAAGGGGCAGGACGTGCTGGACGTCTGCGCCGCGCCGGGCGGCAAGTCGTTCGCCGCAGCCTTCGCCATGGAAAATGAGGGGCATATCCTCTCCTGCGACCTGCACGAGAACAAATTAAAGCGCATCCGCGAAGGGGCGCAGCGTCTCGGCGTCACCTGCATCGAGACCGCCTGCGCCGACGGGCGCGTTTTCCGCGAGGAATGGGCGGGCCGCTTTGATACGGTCGTCTGCGACGTACCCTGTTCGGGTCTCGGCATCATCCGCAAAAAGCCGGACATCCGCTATAAGGACGCGCGCGAGCTCAAGGCGCTGCCGGAGATCCAGCGCGCGATTTTAGAAAACAGCGCGCGCTATGTAAGACCGGGCGGCGTGCTGGTCTACTCGACCTGCACCGTTCTGCCCGAGGAAAATGAAAACGTAACGAATGCGTTCCTATCTTCGCACCCGGAATTTATCTATGAGGAATTCTCCCTGCCGAACGGGGAAGCTGCGCCGGGGTATCTGACGCTCTGGCCGCAGCGCAACGGTACGGATGGGTTTTATCTCAGCCGCATGAGGAGGAGAGATCATGACTGATATCAAGTCGATGACGCTCAGTGAGATCAGCGAGGCGCTGCGCGCGATGGGCGAGCCGTCGTTTCGCGGCAAGCAGGTGTTCACCTGGCTGCACCGCGGCGTGACGGATTTTGACCAGATGATCAATATTCCAAAGGCGCTGCGCGAAAAGCTGGCGCGGGAGTATGTCATCACCGCGCCGACGGTCGCGCGCAAGCAGGTGTCGAAGCTCGATGGGACGATCAAGTACCTCTGGGAGCTTTCTGACGGCAACTGCATCGAAACGGTGCTCATGTCCTATCACCACGGCAACACGGTCTGCATTTCCTCGCAGGTCGGCTGCCGCATGGGCTGCAAGTTCTGCGCCTCGACGCTTGCGGGCAAGGTGCGCGACTTAAAGCCGTCTGAAATGCTCGATCAGGTGCTCTTTACGCAGCTCGACGCGGGGAAGGAAATCTCCAACATCGTGCTCATGGGTATCGGCGAGCCGCTCGACAACCGGCAAAACGTGCTGCGTTTTCTGGAGCTCATCAACCATCCCGACGGCATGAACATCGGGATGCGGCACATCTCGCTCTCCACCTGCGGCGTGGTGCCGGGCATCGACGCGCTTGCGCAGGACAATTTGCAGCTCACGCTCTCCGTTTCGCTCCACGCGCCCGACAGCGAGACGCGCAGCCGCATCATGCCGGTGAACAAGGCCTATGACGTCTCTGAGCTTTTTGCGGCCTGCCACCGCTATTTTAAGAAAACGGGCCGCCGCATCTCGTTTGAATACGCGATGATCGACGGCGTGAACGACCACGACTGGCAGGCGGACCTGCTCGCGGAAAAGATCCACGGGATGCCGGGGCATGTGAACCTCATCCCCCTCAACGACGTGGTGGAAAGCGAGTTCAAGCCCAGCAAACGCGTCAGCGCGTTCCAGAAGCGTCTTGAGTCCCACGGCCTGACGGCGACGGTACGCCGCAGCCTCGGCGGAGACATTGACGCCAGCTGCGGACAGCTGCGGCGCAAGGAAATGAAAGAAAGAGAAGGTATCGCGCAATGAACGCCCTTGGAAAGACCGACGTGGGACTGCGCCGGCATGAAAATCAGGATACCTTTGCCGTCGAGACCATCGGAAAAAGCGTTGCCGCCGTCGTCTGCGACGGCATGGGCGGCGCGGAGGGCGGGCAGATCGCAAGCACGCTCGCGGTCGAGACCTTTTTGAAGGAGCTGCGCGCGCTGCTGCGCGAGGATATGAGCGTTGAGCAGCTGCGAGAGCTCGCGTCCTTCTGCGTGGCGCAGGCGAACACCGCCGTCTATGAGCGCGCGCTGGAGAACGATTGCCGCGGCATGGGGACGACGCTCGTTTCCGCTGTGGCGGGCGAAAAGGGGACGGTCGTGTGCAACGTGGGCGACAGCCGCGCCTATCTCATCCGCGGCGGGGAGATCACGCGCATCACGCACGACCACAGCGTGGTGCAGACGCTCGTCGAGAGCGGCAACATCACCGCCGAGGAAGCGCGCACGCACCCCAACCGCAACCTCATCACCCGTGCGCTCGGCACGGAGGAAATGACGCAGTGCGACGCCTTTGAGGTCGCCTTTCAGCGCGGCGACAAGCTGCTGCTGTGCACCGATGGACTCGTCGTCACGGCGACGGACGAGGACATCTGCCGCGCCGTCTGCTCGGGCAAGAGCAGCGAGCAGAATCTCGACGAACTCATTGCGCTCGCCAAGGCGCAGGGCGCGCCGGACAACGTGACGGTCGTGCTCGTAGATCATGATTGAAGGAGGTGGCACAAAATATGGACAAAATGATCGGTAAAATGCTCGACAACCGCTACGAGCTGCTCGAAGTCATCGGCAGCGGCGGCATGGCGGTCGTCTACAAGGCCAAGTGCCACCGCCTGAACCGTCTCGTCGCGGTCAAGGTGCTCAAAAGCGACCTTGCCGAGGACGCGGACTTCCGCCGCCGCTTCCGCGACGAGTCGCAGGCCGTCGCGATGCTCTCGCACCCGAACATCGTCTCGGTCTACGACGTGAGCCGCGGTGAAACGGAGTATATCGTCATGGAACTCATCGACGGCATCACGCTCAAGCAGTATATGGAAAAGCGCGGCCAGCTCAACTGGCGCGAGGCGCTGCATTTCATCACGCAGATCACAAAGGCGCTCTCGCACGCGCATTCGCGCGGCATCATCCACCGCGACATCAAACCGCAGAACATCATGGTCCTGCGCGACGGCAGCGTCAAGGTCGCCGATTTCGGCATCGCCTGCCTTGCCAACTCTGCCAACACGCTCACGCAGGAGGCGCTCGGGTCGGTACACTATATGTCGCCGGAGCAGGCCAAGGGCGACCGCATAGACGCGCGCTCGGACATCTATTCCTCCGGCGTGGTGCTCTACGAGATGCTGACGGGGCGGCTGCCCTTTGAGGGGGACAGCGCCGTTTCCGTCGCCATCCAGCATTTGTCCTCCGTGCCGCTCTCGCCGCGCGAGATCAACCCCGACGTGCCCGAGGCGCTGGAGCTCATCTGCATGAAGGCGATGGCCTCCGACATTGAAAAGCGCTATGCCTCGGCCGACGAGATGCTTGCAGACCTTGAAGAGTTCCGCAAGAACCCCGAGGTAGACCTTGACTTCACCATTGAGGATCTGCACCGCGAGACGGCCGACGAGCCGACGCAGTATATCCCCGCCGTGCACGCCGTTTCGACCAAGGCGCAGGGCGCCGCTGACGAGGACGAGGACGACGAGGATGACGCACCGCGCAAGACCGACCTGCGCCGCGTCCTGACGATCGCCGGAGCGGTGGTCGTCGCCGTCGCGCTCATCGTGCTGCTCTGGCGCGCGATCTTCAGCGACCTTCTCGGCGGCGAACAGAAGCAGAAGGAATACGTCGTGCCATATCTCCTCGGCATGACAATCGACGAGGCGAACGAGGATGAAAACGTGAAGGGCATCTTCACGATCGAGCAGATCGGCGAGCGCGCAAGCAGCGAATACGCGGCGGGGCAGATCATCGAGCAGTCGCCCGAGCGCGGCAAGAGCGTGAAGGGCAACCGCGTGATCTCGGTCTTCGTCAGCACCGGCGCAAAGACGGAAAAAATGCCGAACCTTGTCAATTCGGAGCGGCGGAACGCGGCGCTCCAGCTCAAGAATCTCGACCTAGACCTCACGATCGACGATACGCTGGAGGAATACAGCGAGACCATCACGGCAGGCTATGTCATCCGCACCCTCCCGGAGGCGGGAACGACCCTGCGCGCGGGCGACACGGTTTCTCTCGTGGTCAGCAAGGGTTCGGAGAAGAAATCCATCCCGGTCATCACCTTCACGGGCAGCGACATTGAGATCGTCCGTCAGCAGGCAACTCAGATGGGTCTTGTCGTGGGCGATGTCTCTTCGCGCACGGACGTAAGCCCCATCGGCACGGTGCTTGAGCAGAGCATCGCTCCCAATACGGACGTAAAAGAGGGCACTGTCATCACGTTCGTCGTCAGCTCCGGCCCTGACGTGGACGACGGCGGCGAAGAGCCTGGCATCGGAGGCGAGGAGCTGCCGTGACGGGAAGGATACAGCGCGCGTTGAGCGGCTTTTACTATGTCAAGGGTGAGGACAGACGGCTGCTCACCTGCAAGGCGCGCGGAAAATTCCGCCGCGAGGGCATTTCGCCGCTCGTAGGCGACAATGTCGTCTGCTGCGAGGTCCCCGGCAGCGAGGGGCGCATCGACGAGATCCTGCCGCGCCGCAACGCCTTTGAGCGGCCGAGCGTCGCGAACATCGACCAGATGGTGATCGTCTGCTCGCAGGCCATCCCGAAGACCGACCCGTATTTAGTCGACCGCATGACGGCCATCGCCGCGCTCAAGGGCTGCGAGGTGCTCATCTGCATCAATAAATGCGACTTAGACCCCGCCGATACGCTGCGTGAATACTATGAAAACGCGGGCTTTCGCACCGTCTGCGTCAGCGCGGAAACAGGGGAGGGCATCGAGCTTCTGCGCGAGCAACTCGTGGGCAAGCTCTCCGCCGTGACGGGCAACTCCGGCGTCGGCAAGTCGAGCCTTCTCAACGCGCTCGACGAGAATGTGACGATCAAAACGGGTGAAGTCAGCCAGGCGCTCGGGCGCGGCAAGCACACAACGCGCCATGTTGAGCTCTATGAACTGCCCTGCGGCGCGGAGATCATCGACACACCGGGCTTTTCCTCGTTCGAAACGACGGGGCTGAACCTTGCGCTCAAGGAGCGTCTGCCCGAGTGCTTTGCCGAGTTCGCACCCTATCTCGACGACTGCCGCTTTGTCGGATGCAGCCACACAAAGGAAAAGGGCTGCGCCGTGCGTCAGGCTGTGAAAGATGGGAAGATCGTCAGGGGGCGGCACGAGAGCTACTGCCGACTCTACGATGAGTTCAAGGACCTGCGCGAATGGAACGCGGGGACGGAGGGACGCGGCAAGCGCGGCATGAACAATCAGAAATAAAAACAGCAAACCCGACCGATTTCATCGGTCGGGTTTTTGCATCGGCATTCGCTCTTTCCGGCAGCAGGGGGCAAGGGCACGTGGGAGCGTTATCGGTTCGAGAAAACGGAAGTTTACACCAATACCATTTGTACCAAATTGCCAAGCAGCCTGATACCGTAGAGAACAATTACAGCACCGCAGACCCTGTTCAGCAAGGTAAGCACATGACTGTTGATCCTGCTGCCAAGAAGGTGTACCGCGATCGCCAGAAGGTTGAACCATAGGAAGCTGGCAGAAGCAAAGCCTGTAATAAAATACAGGTCGCCGCCTGTGGGTAAAGAGGCGCGGAAAGCCCCCAGCATAAGAGTTCCGTCAATCAATGCCTGCGGATTTAGCCAGGTCACGATAAAAGCAGCGCCGATGATCTTCCAAAGAGGCTGATTTATGTCCTTGCCTCCGCTTAAATCCGCTTTTGATCGAATAAGCCCGACACCGATATAGACGACCAACAATCCCCCCGCGCCAAGGATCAGTTCTTTTAACCACGGCAAAGCTTCCATCAGCGCCCCTACGCCAAGAAAGCAGGCAAGCCCGAGAGAAATATCCCAAAAGGTAACGATCAGAGCAGTTGCCATTGCACGCTTTAGCTTCTGGCTCATGGCGCTGTTTATTACAAAAAGATTCTGCATACCGATTGGCGCAACATAGGCAAAGCCCAAAGAAAAGCCCTGAAGATATATTGGTATCATTTCTGAAAAGGTCCCTTTGTAAACTCCGATTTGTTGTCCCACTGTCTATGGGAGAGGCCGCACGCGCTCAGTCCTGAAAGAGCGGCGTGGAGAGATAACGGTCGCCGGTGTCGGGCAGGAGGACGACGATGGTCTTGCCCTTGTTCTCGGGGCGCTTGGCAAGCTCGATGCCCGCCCAGACAGCCGCGCCGGAGGAAATGCCCACGAGCACGCCCTCGCTATGGCCGACAAGTTTTCCCGCAGCAAAGGCGTCGTCATCCGCGACAGGGATGATCTCGTCATAAACGCCGGTATCCAGCACGTCCGGCACAAAGCCCGCACCGATGCCCTGGATCTTGTGCGCACCCGCAGTGCCCTTGCTCAGGACAGGGGAGGAGGCGGGTTCCACGGCGACGACCTTGACAGCGGGCTTGCGCTCCTTGAGGAACTTGCCCGTGCCGGTCAGCGTGCCGCCCGTGCCGACGCCCGCAACAAAAATGTCGACCTCACCGTCGGTGTCGGCCCAGATCTCGGGGCCGGTCGTCTCGTAGTGCGCCTTCGGGTTCGCGGGGTTGACAAACTGCCCGGCGATGAAGCTGTTCGGCGTCTGCGCGGCGATCTCCTCCGCCTTGGCAATGGCGCCTTTCATGCCCTTGGCCCCGTCGGAGAGGACAAGCTCCGCGCCGTAGGCCTTCATCAGCTGGCGGCGCTCGACGCTCATCGTCTCGGGCATGACGATGATGATGCGGTAGCCGCGCGCGGCGGCGACGGAGGCAAGGCCGATGCCGGTATTGCCGGAGGTCGGCTCGATGATGACGGAGTCGGGCCCCAGCTTGCCGCTCTGCTCTGCGTCATCGAGGATGGCCTTGGCGATACGGTCCTTGACGGAGCCCGCGGGGTTAAAGTACTCGAGCTTGGCAAGCAGTCTTGCCTCAAGCTTTTCCGCCTTTTCAATGTGCGAGAGCTCGAGAAGGGGGGTATTGCCGATCAGCTGGTCAGCAGAAGTGTAGATCTTGCTCATAATGATTTCCTCCTGAACGATGTTCGTTCTATATCATAAATTTGGGTTGTCTCTTTTGGCAGCGTTTCGCTGGCCGCTTGCTTTTTACACTCTGCCGCAGCAACATCGAAATGCGTAAACATGAAGGAATAAATTCACGCTCATTACCAACCTTTCAAGTAGGTATTTAGGGATTATACGATGTGCGATCGACTTTGTCAAGAGGAAACTTCCGAAAAATCTATTGAATTCCCATAAACCATGTTATATAATAGGAATATCAAAATTTGAGAAAAGCTGCATCAAAGCGCTTTTCAACGGATGACTCAGAAGGGCGTGACTATAATACTATGATGATTTCAACGAAGGGCCGATACGCGCTGCGCGTGCTCATCGACATGGCTGAGCACCAGTCGAGCGGTTATATTCCGCTCAAAGCGATCGCCCAGCGGCAGGGAATATCGGAAAAATATCTGGAAAGCATCGTCAAAACGCTCGTCAAGGGCGGTGTGGTGGAGGGCATGCGCGGCAAGGGAGGCGGCTACCGCCTGTGCAAGAGCCCCGATCAGCTCACCGCAGGCCACATCCTGCGGCTGATGGAGGGCTCGCTCGCCCCAGTCTCCTGCCTGGATTCCGGCAGTGTGCCCTGCGAGCGCGCCTCGGAATGCCGCACGCTCTCACTCTGGGCTGGGCTGAACGACGTCATCAACAAATACCTCGACCAGTATACGCTGGCAAGTCTCCTGCGCGAGGACGGCGGATTTGACTATGTGATCTGATAGTCTCGCACCGCCATCTCCCGTGCGGCGTAAAAAAGGGTAAAAAGGGAAGGCTCCTCTGAAAGAGGAGCCTTCCCTTTTTGCATCGTTTGAAGAGCGCCCTCGCGTGCTCACTCATGCAGCCGCTGCGAGGCGATGTAGAGCGGGATGGCCGCAAGCTGAGAAGCGACCGACACTGCCGCCATCGCGGGGATACTGACATCGTACAGCACGCCGAGCAGCCAGCTCCCCAGAAACCAGAATACGCCAAACGAACACTCAAAAATGCCGTAGCCCGTGGCGCGGCTGGCCTTTGGCACCATGCTGGTGACCGCAGCTTTCAGGATGGACTCCTGCGCGCCCATGCCGACGCCCCAGAGGGCGATGCCAAGCAGCAGCATCGGCACGCTGTCCGCGCAGAAGACGAAGATGGCAAACGGTGCGGACAGGAGCGTGGACCACACGAGCGCGCGCACGCCCTTTTTATCGTACATCATGCCGAAAACGAGCGCTGCGACCGCGTCGACGAGCATTGCGCCTGCATAGAGCAGCG
>ULXX01074222.1_pt1 | contig 10224 bp, 6 predicted proteins | sample 1961621 | NCBI WGS metagenome assembly ULXX01 (sample SAMEA4835848, study PRJEB28245) | human gut metagenome | biome: gut microbiome; material: fecal sample | place: Denmark | collected 2008
TCAGATAGGTATGCCCCTCATCCAGTGGTCGATAGACACCGAGGATTGGAAGTATAAGGACGCGTCGCATAAGGGCAGGAGCGCCGAGGAGCGCACCGCCGACCTCAACAGGATAGCCGATATGGTATTCTCGCAGGCAAAGGGCGGCAGCATAGTCCTCATGCACGATATCTATGATTTCACCGCAGACCTCTGTGAGATAGTCATCCCCGGCCTCGTCGAGAGGGGATTCAAACTCGTCACGGTCGATCAGCTCTTTGAGGCATACGGCGAGAAGCTCGAGAACGGCGTTGTCTACTACAGCGCAAAACTCCCCGAGCCCTCCGCCCGCCCCGCAAGCGCGGAGCCGATAGCTGCGGGCAAATACACCGTGTCGACGAGCGGCAGCGTGCTCAATATGAGGGTCAGCCCCGACGCGGACAGCCAGGTGCTTGAGAAAATACCCAACGGCACGATAGTCGAGGTCACGAAATCCGTGCTCGGCTGGGCTTATGTCACATATAATTCGGCTCAGGGCTGGGTCAGCTCGGCATATCTTGTTCAGTAAGAACTTTAAGGCGGTCGGTGAAACGGCCGCCTTTATTCTTTAAAAAAGTTGATATTCCTATTGACATTTTGAATTGCCTGTGATAAAATAGCTTGCGTTCCAAATCCTGCGGGTGTAGTTCAATGGTAGAATCCCAGCCTTCCAAGCTGGTTGTGTGGGTTCGATTCCCATCACCCGCTCCAAGATTCAGGAATCATATGCGCTTGTAGCTCAGCCGGATAGAGCAACTGCCTTCTAAGCAGTGGGTCAGGGGTTCGAGTCCCTTCAAGCGCGCCATGGCTGCGATCTCGCAGCCGATATTTGGTGGCTGTAGCTCAGCTGGTTAGAGTGCCAGGTTGTGGCCCTGGAGGTCGTGGGTTCGAATCCCATCAGCCACCCCATTTAAAGAGCAGTACGCAAAGCCACGGCTTTGCGTATTTTAATATAACGATATTTTGGGGCGTAGCCAAGCGGTAAGGCACGGGACTTTGACTCCCGCATTCGCTGGTCCGAATCCAGCCGTCCCAGCCAGAAAAAAGCACTTGCATTCGCAAGTGCTTTTTTCAACGAAATCCACCCTTCGGGTGGGTGAAATATTGCTATGCAATGTGAAATGCGCCTGACGGCGCGTGAAATCGCTGCGGCGGTGGGTGGATTTCATTTCACTTTCTGCGCAGCAGAAAATTAACGCGCTCTCAACCGTCGGTTGAGGCGGAATTCAACCGACCGTTTAGTTGAACAACCATCGGATAATTGACTGCCGCCGTTTTGCGGTGATACAATCAAGTCGCCAAAACGAAAGGAGGCAGTTAATTTGTTTAACAGTAAAAAAGAATTGACAAGCACGGAGGTGTCCTCGATGAAGATCGGCAGCAATATTGCCGCATTGAGAAAGGAAAAAGGAATAACGCAGGAGGAGCTTGCAAATGCCCTCGGCGTGTCGGCTCAGGCGGTCTCGAAATGGGAGAATAACAGCTCCTGCCCCGACGTTTCGCTGCTCACGGTTATTGCGGATTATTTCGGAGTCACGGTCGACGCGCTTCTGCGCTCGGACGCGGAGGAGATAACGTGCGCCGACACGCCCGCGGCCGATAGTAATGTTGCTGCGGTGCGCGGCGGCAAGCGGAATGTCCGCATAAAGGTCACACAGCCGAACGGCAAGGAAGCAAATGTAAAAGTACCGTTCGGAGTCGTGAAAATGGGGCTGCGGGTCGGCAATGTGTTCGGCCTGCAAAGGGATGTCGCGGATAAGATCGGCGCCCTGCTCGACGACCCCGCAGCGGCGGCGGATATCCTCAGTGTTGACGGCGAAAACGGCGAGCACGTCACAATAAGCATCGAATAAGGATCTTGAATCCCGCGTTTTAAAGGCTCCCTTTACACAGGGGAGGCAAGTGCAATTTTTTGGCGCATATTTTGTGGGACGGCGTCCTCGACGTCCCGCAAAATAATCCCAATGTGGAATTATCCTCGTATGGGCGAACTGTGTTCGCCCGCCTAAATTTGCACATTGCCGCAGCATTAAACTGTTGCTCGCCTCTTAGGCTCCCTCCTGAGGGAGTATTGCCGAAAAAAGCATTCCGCCTGCGGCACACCTCATCCGTCTCGCTCTGCTCGACACCTTCTCCTCAAGGAGAAGGCGAATGAGGCTGTCAACTCAGCAATTTTTAATCGCCGGACTCTTATCCGACAACAAAAAAACGGCGGGGATGACCGCCGTTGATTTTTGCTTTACTTTTTATACTCAAATGTCTGCTCTTTTTCGAGGGCTTTGAGGTAGCGGCGGCATTCCGCCTTGGCTTTCTCGAGGTCGAGGTCGAGATAGTTGCCGCATTCCTTTCTTGACGCGCCGAAAACCTTGCCCTCATAGGCGATGATGTCGGCGAGAATTCGCTTTGTCACGGCGAGCACGCGGGCGTTGTCGGCGTTGCGTACCAGCAGGTAGAAGCCCGTGCGGCAGCCCATCGGCCCGAAGTATATCACGTCGCCGCCGATCTCTGAATTCCTCACGAAGGTCGCAAACATATGCTCCACGGTGTGCGCCGTGGTCGTATCCATATAATCGCCCGAATTCGGCACCCTCGTCCTCATGTCATAGGTCGTGATGTCGCCGTCAATGCGCGAAACATATATGCCCTCGGTCAGCAGGTCGTGATCGACGGTGAAGCTCGTTATCCTGTCCATAAAGCACCCCTCTGTTATTTTTGTCAGCCACAAGTATACACCACGGCGGGCGAATTTTCAACCCCCGGGCGGCATTCGGATACATAAAAACGCCTATATATGTTAATAGTTACTAAAAAGAAAAGTAAAAAAGCTATCAGTTTTTTCTAAAAACATATAGCAATTTGCGGAATTATCTGATATAATCTTTTTTGGCTCAGTGCGCCTTTGCGCACGGCTTTAGGAAGTTAATAATTTTATATGGAGGTATATTAATGGCTCACAAGTATGTTTACCTGTTCTCAGAAGGCAATGCCGACATGAGAGAGCTGCTCGGCGGTAAGGGCGCTAACCTCGCCGAGATGACAAACATCGGTCTCCCCGTTCCCCAGGGCTTCACCATCACCACCGAGGCCTGCACTCAGTACTATGAGGACGGCAGAGAGATCAACCCCGAGATCATGGCAGAGATCAACGAATACATCGTCAAGATGGAAGGTATCACCGGCAAGAAGTTCGGCGATAAGGAGAATCCTCTCCTCGTTTCCGTTCGTTCCGGCGCCCGTGCATCCATGCCCGGCATGATGGACACCATCCTTAACCTCGGCCTCAACGAGGACGTTGTAGAGACTATCGCTGAGAAATCCGGCAATCCCCGTTGGGCTTGGGACTGCTACAGAAGATTTATCCAGATGTATTCCGACGTCGTTATGGAAGTCGGCAAGAAATACTTTGAGCAGCTCATCGACGCCATGAAGGCGAAGAAGGGCGTTACCCAGGACGTTGAGCTTACCGCTGACGACCTTAAAGAGCTTGCAGGCCAGTTCAAGGCTGAGTATAAGGCAAAGATCGGCGTAGATTTCCCGACCGATCCCAAAGAGCAGCTCATGGGCGCTATCAAGGCTGTTTTCCGTTCATGGGACAACCCCAGAGCAAACGTCTACCGTCGTGATAACGATATCCCCTATTCATGGGGCACCGCTGTTAACGTCCAGTCGATGGCATTCGGCAACATGGGCGATGACTGCGGCACCGGCGTTGCTTTTACCCGTGACCCCGCTACCGGCGCTAAGGGCCTCTTCGGTGAGTTCCTTACCAATGCACAGGGCGAGGACGTCGTTGCGGGCGTCCGTACTCCCATGAAGATAGCCGAGATGGAGCAGAAGTTCCCCGAGGCGTTTGCCGAGTTCAAGAAGGTCTGCGAGACCCTCGAGAATCACTACAGAGATATGCAGGATATGGAGTTCACCGTTGAGCACGGCAAGCTCTTCATGCTTCAGACCAGAAACGGTAAGAGAACCGCTCAGGCCGCTCTCAAGATCGCTTGTGACCTCGTTGACGAGGGCATGAGGACTGAGGAAGAAGCTGTCCTTATGATAGACCCCAGAAACCTTGACACCCTCCTTCATCCCCAGTTTGACGCTAAGGCACTCAAGGCCGCTACCCCCATCGGTAAGGGCCTCGGCGCTTCTCCGGGCGCTGCCTGCGGCAAGATCGTCTTCACCGCTGAGGACGCAGAGGCTTGGAAGGCAAGAGGCGAGAAGGTAGTCCTTGTCCGTCTTGAGACCTCCCCCGAGGATATCACCGGCATGAAGGCTTCACAGGGCATCCTGACCGTTCGCGGCGGTATGACCTCTCACGCAGCCGTTGTTGCCCGCGGCATGGGCACCTGCTGCGTTTCCGGCTGCTCCGATATAGCTATGGATGAAGAGAATAAGAAGTTTGTCCTTGCAGGCGAGACCTTTGTTGAGGGCGACTACATCTCCATCGACGGCTCCACCGGTAACATCTACAAGGGCATCATCCCCACCGTTGACGCTTCCATCGCAGGCGAATTCGGCAGGATTATGTCCTGGGCTGATAAATACAGAACCCTCAAGGTTCGCACCAATGCAGATACTCCGAGAGACGCTAAGAAGGCCCGCGAGCTTGGCGCAGAAGGCATCGGCCTTTGCCGCACCGAGCACATGTTCTTCGAGGCTGACAGAATCGCTGCTTTCCGTGAGATGATCTGCGCAGATACTCTCGAGGAGAGAGAGGCTGCTCTTGATAAGATCATGCCCTATCAGCAGGGTGACTTCGAGGCTCTCTATGAGGCTCTTGAGGGCTGCCCCGTAACCATCCGCTTCCTTGATCCTCCTCTTCATGAGTTCGTTCCCACCGAAGAGGCTGATATCGAAGCTCTTGCAGCTGCTCAGAAGAAGAGCGTTGACGACATCAAGACCCTCATCGCTTCTCTCCATGAGTTCAACCCCATGATGGGTCACAGAGGCTGCCGCCTTACCGTAACCTATCCCGAGATCGCCAAGATGCAGACCAAGGCTGTCATCCGTGCAGCTATCAACGTCAACAAGGCGCATCCCGATTGGAATATCAAGCCCGAGATCATGATCCCGCTGGTCGGCGACGTCAAGGAATTCAAGTTCGTTAAGAAGATCGTCGTTGAGACCGCTGACGCCGAGATCGCAGCCGCAGGCAGCGACATCAGCTACGAAGTCGGCACCATGATCGAGATCCCCAGAGCTTGCCTTACCGCTGATGAGATCGCCGCAGAGGCTGACTTCTTCTGCTTCGGCACCAACGATCTTACTCAGATGACCTTCGGCTTCAGCCGTGACGACGCAGGCAAGTTCCTCAACGCTTACTATGACACCAAGATCTTTGAGAACGATCCGTTCGCAAAGCTCGATCAGAAGGGCGTCGGCAAGCTCATGAAGATGACCCTCCAGCTCGGCAGACCTGTCAATGATAAGCTTCATTGCGGCATCTGCGGCGAGCACGGCGGCGATCCCACCTCCGTTGAGTTCTGCCACAATATCGGCCTTGACTATGTCTCCTGCTCACCGTTCCGCGTTCCCATCGCAAGACTTGCAGCAGCTCAGGCAGCTATCAAGAGCCACAAGGCATAATCTAAAGCATATAATTAAAACTCCGTCCGGTGCAAACCGGGCGGAGTTTTTGCTTGTGTGAATTGTTGAACCGGGATATTCCGACCCGCATATGCAAAAGCGGGCGGCTTAATGCCGCCCGCGGAGGGATAAAACTGTGCAAAGCCGATTGCACGGTCAACTTATTTGCCGAAGATCTGCGCTATGGGGTCATAGCCGAGAGCGAAATATTTGAACGCCCAAATTATCGGGTTGAATTTGAAGAAAATAACGTCGACCACAGTGACAAACGCTCTGAGGAAGGTCGAGAGGTCGTGAGTCTCGGGCACGTCGACCTTGTCGAATTCCTCGCCCGTCACGCTGAGCACGAAGGGCTGGGAATAGCAGATGCCGTCGCTGCCGGTGACATAGAATCTGACATACAGGCTCGGCTCGTCGAGCAGGTCGGAGGCGTGCAGGTCAAGGGTAGCTTTGCCGCTCTTGATATTCTCTTCACGCTTGATGACATTGCCGTTTGAGACCCAGGTTATACGGTCAAAATCCGTGCCCTCGATCGAGATCTTGTCATTCTTCTGATCGACGGTGACCCTCGTTATCATCGGCATGGGGTTCTTGAGGTAGGTCTCGACCTTGTCGTTGTCGAATTCCGGCCATTCCTTCATGCCGTTAAGCTCGATGCCGTTTGAGTAGCGGGAGACGGAGAAGAATTCGCCTCTTTCCATGCTACGCCTGAATTCGTCGATGCTCAGATCCTTCATATACATCATCGTATAGGAGATATCCATGACCTCTATCTTGTGGGAATCCGAGAAGCAGAATGCCCAGGGAGTTACACCGTTCGGGATGGTCTTTTGGAGTATCTGATCGTAGAGGATACGGTCGCAGCGGGTGAATTCATCGTTGGCGCTGTTGATGCCCATGCCGACGCAGGAGCCGGGATTCTCCATGAATATCCTTGCAAATTTGTTGGCGTAGTATTCGTCGTTGAGTTTGCCTGCGTGCTCGGCGCTGTCCTCAAATCCGATGGGATAGAGATATTCGCCGACGTGGGAGAGCATGGTGAGGCCGCCCTGCTTCTTGACCTCCCTCGCGGGGGTCTCGTAGTCGCCGTAAACACCGGCAAGGCCCTGGCCGTAATCGGCAAAGTAGCCGGTCAGGTGGCAGTCGCTTATCGGGGTGGCCATATTCAGTTCGATGCCCTTTGGCACGTCGAGCATACCGTTTTTGTGGGTGCGTCTTGATGACGCGGCTGTGCCGTTGAGATAGGACTGATACTCCTCCTCGGTGAGGGGAATGATATCGTCCATGTGCGTTCTTTCATATTTTACAAGTCTCATTAGTGGCACGGTCTGCGGGGCTTTGTTCCAGCCCCTGTTTATCGTGCCGTGGTCGGTGAGCGCCACGATATCATAGTCGAGGTCGTAGTGCTCCTGCACATATTCGTGAATGGTCGGGTAGGCGTCGCTTGCGTTGGTGTGGCTGTGGAGCTGGGTCTTATACGCTTTCCATGAATCCCAGTCCACCTCGGCGTAAGGATTCGATATGACATAATCCTTTTCGCCGGCGGCTGAGGCCCCGACGGCGCAGACCTGAGCGGCGAAGAGCACGCACAGAAGCACCGCCGTGATTTTCTTAAACATCCGATCATCTCCGTTCAAATTTCTTCTTTATTTAATTATACTTGAGCGGCGGGAAATAATCAACATTTTTTGCCTTGGCGGAATATAGAAAAAACGACTTGCATTTTATTCATTATGCCAAACACGGCACAAAAATTACCTTTGCGTAATTGACAAGCGCCGCAGCGTGTGTTATAATATAAAAAAATAATGCAATTTGGAGGCAACACAGATGAAACACATAAATACCATCAAGACCCGCGACCTTTGCCAGAGCGCAAAGAACGGCGGCTGCGGCGAGTGCCAGACTTCCTGCCAGTCCGCCTGCAAGACTAGCTGCGGTATCGCAAACCAGGCTTGCGAGAATAAGGAAGCCAAGGAAAGCAAATAATCAAAAAAGCTATGATGCCGTCCATCAGGGCGGCATTTTTAGTATGGAGAGATTCTATGATTCATCAATATAAACTGCTCGGCTACAACATAGTGCTCGACATTTGCTCCGGCTCCGTTCACGCCGTGGATGAGCTTGCCTACGACATCATCTCGATGTTTGAGCAAAACGACACCGCCGCCATAGTCGCCGCCCTCTCGGGCAAATACGAGGGCGTGAGTGACGGGGAGATAGCCGAATGCTGCGGCCAAATAGCCGAGCTGAAGGCTCAGGGTCAGCTCTTCACCGAGGATACCTTTGAGCCGATGGCGGGCGCCCTCAAGGCCAAGACCTCGGGCGTTATCAAGGCACTGTGCCTGCACATCGCCCACACCTGCAACCTCAACTGCTCCTATTGCTTCGCAAGCCAGGGCAAATATCACGGCGAGCGCGCGCTGATGAGCTATGAGGTCGGCAAGCGTGCTCTCGATTTCCTTATTGAGAATTCAGGCTCACGCCGCAATCTCGAGGTCGATTTCTTCGGCGGCGAGCCGCTGATGAATTTTGACGTGGTCAAGCGCCTTGTCGAATACGCAAGGAGCATTGAGAAGGAGAAGGGCAAGAACTTCCGCTTCACACTGACCACCAACGGAATGCTCGTTGACGACGACGTTATCGACTTCGCCGACAGGGAGATGAGCAACGTGGTGCTCAGCCTTGACGGCAGGAAGGAAGTCCACGACAGATACCGCGTGGACTACGCGGGCAACGGCAGCTGGGATAAGATAGTGCCGAAATTCCAAAGATTCGTCGAGGCAAGAGGCGGTAAGAATTATTATATGCGCGGCACGTTTACCCACGCCAACCCCGATTTTCTCGAGGATATCAAGACTATGCTCGATCTCGGCTTCTCGGAGCTGAGCATGGAGCCGGTCGTTGCCGCCGCCGACGACCCCGCCGCCCTCACCGAGGCGGATAAGCCCATCGTTATGAAGCAATACGAGCAGCTCGCCGAGCTGATGCTCGAGCGTGACAAAGAGGGCAAGCCTTTCACATTCTATCATTATATGATCGACCTCAAAGGCGGTCCGTGCATATATAAGCGCATCTCGGGCTGCGGCTCGGGCACGGAATACATAGCGGTCACGCCTTGGGGCGACCTTTACCCCTGCCACCAATTCGTCGGCGATGAGAAATTCAAGCTCGGCGATATCTGGCACGGCGTTGACAACACTGCCGTTCAAGATGAATTCGCTTCCTGCAATGTCTACGCCCGCGAGGAATGCCGCGACTGCTGGGCAAAGCTCTATTGCTCGGGCGGCTGCGCCGCAAACGCCTATCACTCGACCGGCTCGGTCAAGGGAATATACAAATACGGCTGCGACCTCTTCCGCAAGCGCATGGAGTGCGCCATTGCCGTGGCAGTGGCAAGAGAGATCGGTGACGCCGAATGAGCACGCCGATATGCGACTTCGTGCGTAAATATTCGTCCTCAGACCCTGTGCGGCTGCATATGCCGGGTCACAAGGGTCAGCCCCTGCTCGGCTTCGAGCCGCTCGATATAACCGAGATCGACGGGGCGGACGAGCTTTTTGCCGCCGACGGCATAATCGCCGAAAGCGAAGCGAACGCCTCCGAAATTTTCGGCTCAAGGACTTTTTATTCCGCGGGCGGCTCTACCCTCTGCATTCAGGCGATGCTTCACCTGCTGGCGCTGAATTCCTCGGCCGGGGCGCCGTTTATAATCGCCGGGCGCAACGCTCACAAGGCGTTTGTCAACGCCGCGGCGCTGCTCGGCATAGGCATTCGGTGGATATTCCCGCCCTCCGGCGGCTCGTATCACCGCTGCGCCGTTACTCCCGAGGCGGTCAAGGCGGCTCTCTCCGCCTGCCGCGCAAAGCCCGCCGCAGTTTATCTCACAAGCCCCGATTACCTCGGCAATATTCTCGATATCAAGGGCATAGCCGAGGTCTGTCACAAAGCGGGCGTGCCGCTCGCCGTGGATAACGCTCACGGGGCGTATCTAAAATTTCTGCCCGAATCGCTGCACCCGATTGACCTAGGAGCCGATATCTGCTGCGACTCGGCGCATAAGACCCTGCCCGTCATTACGGGCGGCGCATATCTGCATATATCGAATTCCGCACCGCCGCTCTTTGCCGAGCGAGCCAAAGCCTCGCTCTCGCTTTTCGGCTCAAGCAGCCCGTCGTATCTGATACTTCAGTCGCTTGACGCCGCGAACGACCGCATGGCGGAATTCAAACGCAGCCTTTGCGAATTCCTGCCGAAAGTTGAAGGGCTGAAGGGGGATGCAGCCCGCTGCGGCTATGAGCTTGTCGGTACGGAGCCGTTAAAGCTGACCGTTGCGCCGAAATCCTACGGTTACACGGGCGACGGGCTTGCGGCGATCCTGCGTGAAAGCGGGATATTTGCCGAGTTTCATGACCCCGATATGCTCGTGCTCATGCTCTCGCCCCTTTGCGGGGACGGCACGCTTGAAAAGCTCAGAGCGGCGTTGCTCGCAGTCGAGCGAAAAGCGCCGATCACCGAAACGTCACCGCCCGTGCCTTCGCCGAAGTGGGCGCTGACCCCGCGAGAGGCGATATTCGCTCCGAGCGAGATAATACCCGTCGACCGTAGCCTCGGCAGAGTCTCGGC
>ULXX01086276.1_pt1 | contig 10197 bp, 5 predicted proteins | sample 1961621 | NCBI WGS metagenome assembly ULXX01 (sample SAMEA4835848, study PRJEB28245) | human gut metagenome | biome: gut microbiome; material: fecal sample | place: Denmark | collected 2008
GGGAAAAGTCCATTTCAAGCGAATCAAGCTCAATCCCGGAAGAAACTCGGAAGATATTTTCTAAGATAGCAACGTCGTTTCTATTGAATAGATAGATTCCATTTGCAAGCTCCGGGCCAAATTCCGCCTTGATGGCTTCATAGACCCTCGCAATCGCAAGCTCTTTTAAATAAGACTTTGGACTTTTTATGAATTCTTTTAATTCGGGCCAAGCGCTTACGGCCTTTTCATAGCTTGGAGCAATCGGCCCATTAAGAAGCCTCTTGCGGATTAACGTGTTTGTTATGATTTCTGAATCTTTCATTTTTACTCTTTCTGTTTCTTAGAAGCCCACCGTGGGCTCCCTTCATTTTTTAGTTTCTCAGAGTAAAAATTTTCCGTTGTGCAGGATGTGATGACTATCAAGAGATACCTCCAAGCAACTTCTTACCTAATTTGAATCACCAGTTTGGAGTCGGTGCGGTAAATTCATCTACCGTTCTTCCGTAAAATCGTACAGTGATACGGAATTTGCCGCTGATCGGAGTTTGTCCATGCAGTTGCGGAGGGGATCGTTATTTTCGGGATGTTGGGAGTTAGGAGATTCTATAAAAAGCCTTTCAAGTTGAACTGGGCTTTTGGTCTTAAAGCCGTTTGCAAGTTTTATTACGGCGTATCCCGTGGGGAAGTCCTCTACGTTAAGTGATACCTTTTTAAAACCGTTTGGAAAGAAGCCAACACTACTGCCCGCAGAAAAGAGATTCATTTCGTCAACAAGCGCCTTTACCTCCCTTTCCTCAGAACGGAATATAAAGCGGTTATTAAAATTTAGCATAAGCTGTTCGCGGTTTACTCTGCCAACTGCCATATCAAGCGAGACCAGCCCCTGGGTGGCAGCAACCATAAAGCCGCCCTTGCTTCTAATAGTTTGCAAATTTACTCCGTCTCCAAAGCGTCCGCAGCTTGCCACGAGTGGGTATTCGTCCATTATTATTCCTGCAAGCCTCTTAAAATTTTGCCGCTTTTGTATAGCTCTATAAAAACCTCCCTTTAGAAGCTTTGCCACAACTGCCGCCGAAAATCCGTCAACGCAGGCAGGAAAGCTTACTACCGCGATTTTTCCGCCTTCTAAAATTTTTTCCAGATCCAGCCTTTGCCTACCGATTTTACTCAATAATCCTTCAACAGATGGGTTCGTAAAGGCGCTTAGGAGGTTGGATATGGTACTGGTCTCATTTGACTTTGTACGGCTATCAAGGCTCTGCCACTCCAATAACAACTCTTTTAGCCGCTCAAGCCTGCGCTTTAAAATTTCGTACTCTATGCGATGTTCGCGGGTTTTGCTTAGTATATCTTCTATTGCCAATTCAAATTTGCCAATTTCATACAAAAGCTCATTAGTGCGGCTTAAAAAATTAAAAATTCCATTTAAAAAATTTTCAAAGTTCGGGGTCTCATACTTAAATAGTACATATTCCAGCACGCATGTTATGCGCTTTCGCAAAGCGTGTTGCCAGTAGTGCTCTCCATCTTCAGGGAGAACTTCCAATATACTCTCTGCATATTGAGACAGCTTTTTTAGGGAGTCAAAGCCACAAAGCGGATCGTAGTAAAATTTCCCTTCGGGAGAAAAATCCAATACATCACTACCCCTGCCGCACTCATTAGCCCAAGTTCTTATTTTCCCCAAAGTGCCGTCGCCTTTAAAATCAAATACGATTAGTGTCATTTTTCGCTCTTTGTCGTCTGCCTTATAGCGCATTAAGTCGCGCAAAAGCACATTGCAGGTAGATGTCTTTCCGCTACCCGTTGAGCCTATAAAAATCGTGTGCTTGCAAAGCACATCCTCGGAGATTTCCACAGATCCGCCATTAAATCCAATTCTTGCGACTATATCGTCTTTCATAAAAAGACGTATCAAGCGCTCAAAATTTTATAGAATTTCTTAGCAGTAATATTACGCCAAAGTCTTCGTCATATTGGATTGTATTACGCAATAGGTATATTTCGCGTTTTTTTTTAATTTTTTACGCAGAAGTCTTATACTGAATTACACTATGGAAGTTAAAACAGAAAAATTAAACGACAACAAGAACAAGTCCTCCAAACTGGCAGGTTCAACAGAAAAATACCCACAGAGATGTATCGCGGCTTTTAATTGTATTAAGGAGAAATTAAAAAATACGAAAAAAGTCACAAGGTATGGGATAATCCTCAGTTTGATGAATAAGCACAAGGATGACGACATCTATAAGGCAGTATTGTTCAAGCTGTGGCGCAGTAGAAACAAGGGGAAGATATCCTATCGCAAATTTGTAGAAGTAGTGGGGGATTTTTACGACAGCGGCATGTATTCCAGAATGATACGCTATTGTGATTTTATACAAGCACACAGGGCGTTCGTAAAGTACCCGGAATCTCTTCTCCGGAGTTTTTTGTCCAAAACCCGCAAGTTGGAAAACCGAGAGCAAATATATAAGCAAGCAGAAGAATCATTGAAAGGCGAATGCGTAAGCAGCAGTGCGCTAAGAAAAAAGCTCAAGGTGTTAACAGATTCGTATATACCATCCATGCCGAAACCTAGCAAGGAGGAGATGTTTTTTGAATATTTTGAGAATGTATCCGATAATGAAAAGCTCCGTATGATAGGTAAATTAGAGGATTATTTAAGGAAAGTCCGCGCGAGTTTGAAAGTGGGACAGAATGAAAAAGAAGAAGATTCAAGTTCGGATGGCTCGTCTAAAAGCACGGAGAAAACGGATGATAGCGGCGCGACTAATGATCCTTCAAAAGCATCCTCAACTGAGGTTGTTATAGCAAATTCTACCGGAATAGCCGAAGATACATCAAATTTCCAAGACAAAAAAGAGGATAATTCTCATAGCGGCTTAGATGAAATGTGGGAGAATCTTGGACGCGAATATGCAAAACAATTAGCAGAGGATGCCCAATACGATAATTATTCGGAAGAGGTATATGACAAATTTATGAACGATAAACCAGAAGCACAATGTGCTGAAACCTCCGAGACTGACAATACAATTTTCAGTCAGGTTACGGCAATTCTGGAAAAGATAAAATACGAGTCGTTAGATAGGAATATTGGCGCCAGAAAAATAATTGCCATATTTGACAATCTTGAAGGATATAAGCAGTACAAGGACAATCCGCACAACTATGACGTTAAGATAGCTTGGGATTTGGTAAAAGGTGAAATTTCACCGAATATCCTAATAGGAGTAACAGAATATATTGGGTTTCGGGAGCGTATGAAAGCTAGTTCCTTCCCGGGGAAAACTGTCTAGACAGTTTTTTCTTCTGTCACCATAAAGGCAATGCCTACAAAAAAATATACCATTACGAGGGAAGCGCAAAGGCGCTTCTTTTTTTTTATAGAAGAAAATCGTTTAGGGCAGTGGGAGGTAAAATACAGTGATTGGGCAATAAAATAGCCGGTGTGGCTATTGCCGATTTAGGGTGAAAATAATCTGCGGTATGGGCGCTTAACTTTACGAAGTCGCTTGCTGAATAATGGCATTGGTAGGGGCTTGGGATATGTCCCTTTCGGGCCCTTTGGACCGAAAGGAGTTAGTGTAACACTTAGGCGTCCATTATGGACGCCGGCAAACAATCCTTTGTTTTTTCGCCGCGTAGCGGCGTTTTGCGCAAGCCGGTCTGCGCAATTTCACAGCAGGAGAATATTCGCCGCGTAGCGGCGGCAGTGCCCTTGTTGGAGCTTGAATAGGAATTCCTATGCTTATATGTATGAATACATTTAGCACTATCAAATCAAAGCAACAGGCAGAGAATTATTTTTCAGAGGAATTGCGGCAGTATTTTGACGGCTCTAATATAAAGGGTAGACTTATAGAGCGTCTCGGACTTGCAAAGAATATTCCGTCAGAAAAAATTTTTACGGCCATACTTAATAACAAGCACCCCGTGACCGGAAAAAAGTTGCGTCCACGTGAGAGCAAAAGGCTTTTGTTTTCCTTCTGCTTTTCGGCACCGAAACCTCTTTCAATACTCGCCATGTTTACAGATGATAAGAGACTGTTTGATGCTCACCGGAAGGCCAGCAATATAGCGGGCGATTGGCTGGAGAATTTTGCGGAAGTCAGGAAGCGCAAAGGCGGGAGGACGGACAGCGTTTTGACGGGAGAGACCCTGCGATTTAGTTGTGAACATATGCTAAGCAGAGCTGAAGATCCCCAGCTGCATTCGCACGAGGTATTTTTTAACATTACTTACGACAAAGAGCTTAACGCGTTTTACGCGCTTGACCCGGGACAAATGGGTACGCGGTCAAAGTTGGCTACCCACATATACCGCAATATTTTAACGCGCGAGCTAAATAAGATATCTGTTCCGGCATACATAGATGAAATCGGCAGGGTAAAAATCTACGGAATAAGCGATAAGCTTTGCTCCTACTACAGCAAGCGCTCAAAGGAAATAAACAAATATGTAGAGGATTACGAGAGGGCCCACCCGGGACAGAAATGCGGCAATAGATTTAGGGCAAAAGTTGCGAACGCTTTTAAGGGAAAGAAATTAAGCATCGCGGAAGAAAATCTGGCTATTGCAAGATTTAAAGAGGAGATTGAGGATGCAAACTTGGATGAAGAATTGTACAGAATTGCCAATATAGAAAAAGGATATGTGGATTCTCTTTGGGGTAAATTAATTTCTTCATTAACTAAACGCAACGCGGATAAGATTGTCAGCATATATGAGAAAGGTATATCGCAAAAGCGCGGCTGCATAAACATGTACGATTATCTTATGGGGGCTTTGATATGCGCGAAGGCTGAAGTCTCCTACTCTGAAATAAGGGAGGCCGTGAAAAAGCGTCTCAATGCCCGTGAAATTTCCCAATACAAAGACACAATCATTCTAAAATCGAATGACGCCGTGCGGAAAGAAATAGTAAAAATTCTTCCGGAGCTCAAAAATATAATGTTGCAATACCCCCTTAGCAGCAGTCAAAAAGCGGCAATAAAAAATTTGCCACATGCGAAAAAGATTTTGGCCGATTCGCATCCCGTCGTTGAAATTAAGGAAAGTGAATTTGGAAGCGCCACGGGCGATATGGCGTTTATTTCAAAATTAGTCGTAAACGGTGGTACAAAAGCCTATTATTTAAATGCAAGCCGCAAGATAAAACGCAAGAAAACGGGTGCGCACTATGCGGAGGCGCTAAAATTTGAAAAGCTTGGCTCTGTTGAAAATGGATCGCTAATCATAGTTGATAATGCCGATTACGTTGACAACGACCATATGCTGGATCTCCTGAAAACATCAAGAGATCGCAGATGCAAGATAATCCTGCTAACGTGCGAAGGTTTAAAAACGGATCCCCGCTTGCATGCGATTGACGCCGTTAGAGCGCAGGCCGTGAAAATGGCTCCGCCCATCCCTAAGGCAATTCGAAAGGATTTTAAGGATTTGGCGAATGCTGTGCGAGATTACCGCGTATTCTACGGCAATTTTAAACAGTCCGGACTGGATATGAAGCTCGTTTTTCTGAGCGAGAAGTCTAAAGACGCCTTTGTGAAGAAGTACGCTGAATTTTACAATACAGAGCCTCTAGATTGCGGCATTTACCCGAATATAAATATTGAGGATACAAATTATTACCTCTTTGCGCAAGATGGAGAAGATACGGGAGAGGCCGAAAATAACTTGGCAAAACAAGGCTTAAGCGTGCATGTTGCTAAATTTTTTGCTCCCGAACACAATATTCCACCCGTATATGCCAATAGGCCGATGGGCAAATATCCTTCAACACTTGCGCAAAATAAAACGGGGGCTCTTGAACGGAAATATACCGGAATTAATGCAAATCCACAGAGTGGTAAATCTAAGAGCAATATGCCTATTCAAAAGCCACTTGCAAGGCAGGGTTTACAGAATATAAAACCGAATCAGGTGCTTAACCCTCCAATTTTGCACAGGCCACAGGGTAATGATAAATTGCAAGGCTTAAGCAATGCGGGCAATAGGAATTCTCCGCCTGGCGATAGTAATCATTCAAGACCAGGCAGTGCAGGGCAAGCTCCAAAAACGCGTGGATTCCCCGAAAGGGATCATTATCCACCACAAAATACTGGTGGAGCAACACAGCCTCCAAGCAATGCGATTGGAAGGTCCGATTCAAATGAAATAGATAAATCCCAAACTCAATCAGGCAAGGATTCCAGAAATAAGGCGCCAAAGGATCCTCCACCCCCGGACGATTTTTGGGACAGATAGAGGTTCAATAAACAATGTATATAATAAGAATGAGTTACTTGCTTGTTTTCAATTATATAAAGAAAAATAGCGATATATTAAGGACGCATTTGAGAAGCGCATTTTCATTTTTCGAACTTGCTTGTTAGTGCTTCCAATGTTGCATTTGGTAATACTTCAATATCGGGAATGAGCAGATACTTCCATGCTTTCCCGCCATTCTTCAAAGCGTGGTCGGAAGCGTAATGGCACCAAAGTTTTGCTGCACTTGCCTTGTTTTGAACACTTGGGTCGCTCAGTTCACTTTTCGCCTTAATTTCAACGAGCAACATTTGAGAGTTGGTTTCTACAATAAAATCCGGTTCGTATTCTTTCCCCGACTCATAGAAAATCATAATATCGTTTGTTGTGGGCTTGAACCAGCGCAATACTTGCGGTGAATCTTCCAATATTGCGGAGAATCTACGCTCAGGGTCGGAGTCAAAACTCAATTCGGGGAAGAGCGATTTTTTGTAGCCTACAAACAGGTAGTTTCTTATATCTTTTTTTGCGAAGGCGGGATTTCTAAAATTTAGTTTTTGAGAATCGTCTGTATATTTGAAGCTTTTTGAGGACGCTATTTTAAAGCCTTTTGATACAGTTGCTTGATATTCTATTTGTATTGTTTCTTCATGCTTGAATAGTTCGTCATGTAGGAGCTTTGCAATTTCTCTTCTGTTAAAGAGGATAATTTTTTTGACTTCTGCTTCGTCATTCTCATACGAGCGCACAAAATCTGCGTATTGTTTTGCGATTGAATTTATTACTGCGTTGTTGTCATCGTATGGGATATCGTCTAAGTCCATTAGGGCGCTTACGATATTTCGCTCTGGCGTTTCCTCGTAGTCCAATTCTTCCGCTTCTAATGTGAAGGCAAAGTTGCTCTGAAGCTGTCGAATTGTTATATCGCGGCTTACTCTTTCATATTTTTGCAAATAGGAAGTATTTAATTTAAAATCCGCGAATTTTCTGCGGCTTTCGCCTTTGGGGGTTATAATTACGCGCGGGATATTTATAGTTGTTTCTTGTACAAGCCCGATAGTGTTTTGGACAGTTTTTTCTATATCGGCCTTTGATGTATCGTCCAGATTCATTTCTGTTTGGACCTGCGAACGCACCAATCTGTCTTTTACTTCTTTTACAATGCGTTCTTTGACCTTTTCGTCAGACAGTTTTTCCACGCCTGCGAGGTTTTCAAAATTTGATGCAATTACTTCTTTTGTAATTCGCGCTATATTTTTTTCGCTTTCTGATTCAAACTTATGCTTTTCAGCGGCACGCTCTATGATAGATTTCTCTTGCGAAACTTCCGAAACCGGGCCCTCTTCTCCTTCTTGAGAAGGCGCTATTTCTTGAACCGTTGCATTTATGACCGCATCTATTGGGTTTTCAACTTTAACTACATTGGATCCGCTTTCGGGGACATCTATGCCAACGATTACCGTTTTGCGGATTAAGGAGTTCGGGTCGTTTGCGTAATCTACAATTTCCTGGAATTTGTCGTGCGATACTATTGTGAGAGTATCTACTTCGGGCTCTCCGGTGCGCTTTCCGTAAGGCAAACGCAAGCCTCTGCCAATGGATTGTTCCACCAAAGTTTTAGAGTTCGCCGCCCTTAGCGGAACAATCGTGTACAGGTTTGTGACGTCCCAGCCCTCTTTTAGCATGTTGACGTGTATTACGATTTCCACGGGGTTGTTTGGATCTTCGACCGTTAGCAGCTTGTTGATATTTTCGTCTTTTTCGGCGCCGGAAGTCGCGGAGTTAATTTCAAGGATTTTCCCCGCATAGCGGCCCTCGAAGAATTCGGGACTTTCCATATAACCTTTGAGTTCTGCCGAATGTTTCGTGTCTGTTGCGACAACAAGTATGAAAGGTTTTACGGTTTTGACGCCTTTGTTGTCGGCGTAAATTTGTAGGCTTGCCTTTCTTGATTCATGAATGCAGACGGCGTCGTGAAGCTTTATTTTTTCGAGCTCGTCGGCTGAATACTGCTTTGGGTTAAAATTCTCGCGCGTCGCCACGGCGGGTTCTTTGACATAGCCGTCGCGTATAGCACACGCGAGCGGATAGTCGTAAATGACATTTTTAAATGGCACGGACTTCCCGTTTCTCTCCACTTGCGGAGTTGCTGTAAGCTCAAGCCCCAAGACGGGTTTTAAGTCGTTTAGGGCTTCCCAACCCGCCGACGCCCGATAGCGGTGGGATTCGTCCATAATCACCACAAGATCTTCTTTTGAGGCTAGAAAGTCGAAATAGCTTTCGCCGATTGTTTCAATCAGCCTGCGCACGCGCGCAACCGAGCGCTGGGCGTCGTCCTTAGCAAGTTTTCCGCCATCTTTTGCGGTGATTTTTGCAATGTTAAAAATATTAATTACAACTTTGGAAAACAGGTTGCCTTGCGCTCCAAGTCCACTTTCGTAGTTGTCGCCGGTTACGATTTCCGGCGGATTCTGCGCGAACTCGCTTATTCCCTTAAAGACGTATTTGGGGGTATTCGGGGTGAAATCTTGATGAAGCTTGTTGTAAATGGTTAAGTTGGGGGCTACCACAAAAAAATTTTTTACGCCATAGAACCTATGCAAATACGCGATAAACGCCCCCATAAGGCGCGTTTTGCCGACGCCCGTCGCCAAGGAAAAACAAAGCGACGGAAACGCCCTCTCAAAATCCTTCACCGACGGGAACTCGCTTTGGATTATTTCCAAGATCTGCTTTGTATCTGCGCCCTTTGTGAGGTTTGAGATCTCCAAGACCCTGTCTAAAATTTTCAGGCTATCCCTCTGCGGCTCCCGCAGGCTCAGACGGTTTGCAATCGTATTTACGTCTTGAATGCTCATTTGCTTTTCTTCTTCTTTTTAGAAATTTCTTTTTCTAAATCTTCAAGCTCTTTTATGTCTTCTATATCGGCCGCGATGGCTTCTTGAATACGCCTGTTTTTGTCAAATTCTTCATATCGTTCTTTTACGATTTCCTCCATATGGTCTCGGCTTACACTACCGTTGCCATTTAAAATGGGGAAGTCATTAAAAGCCAAGAGGCTGTCAACGGATTCCTTCCAATAATCCATTGTTATTGTTTGTAGACGCCTTACTCTTAGCTCGGCAGAATCTAAGAATATGTTTACAAGACGATTTAAAGTCTCTATTTCTTCCGCTGTTAAATAATTCTTTGCAACTAAGATATCGCCCTTGCGTACAATAGAGCCTTTCCATGATGTAAGATTCATATTGGGCTTTTGGGGATCTGCACGTGTGACTATTATCTCGGCGGCAGTTTGCAAGGTCACTGCATACAACAATTTGTTTTGCACTTCTGCAAAAAACATCTGAGTTGCTTTGTCGTTTGGGTCATATCCATAGCTAAGCGAGAATAAGTCGCGGACTTTTTGATAAAATCTTTTTTCCGATGCCCTAATGTCTCGGATCTTTTCAAGCAGTTCATCGAAATAGTCCAATGCTCCAAACATATTTGGATTTTTCAGACGTTCCTCATTTATTAAAAATCCCTTTTCCAAATATGTTATAAGATTTCTAAGAGCCCATTGTCTAAACTCCACCGCGCGCTTACTTCTTACTCTAAATCCTATCGAGAGTATCATTTCAAGAGAGTAAATTAAAGTAGAGTAGCACTTCCCGTCAGAGGCAGTTATTAAGTAATCCTTAATAACTGATTTTTCGTTCAACTCCTTGTCGTTCAGTATGTTTTTTATGTGCATACTGATGTTGGAAACAGAGGTCCCAAAAAGTTTTGCGATGTCGGATTGAGAAAGCCAAACCTTATCGCTTATCTTGGTTAGAGCGATTTCTGTTCTGCCGTCGCGCGCCTTATAAATTATAACATTTTCATCACTCATATATAGAAAAGTTTAAAATAAATCTAATTGATTACTGTCGGGCGGGAGCTTTTTGAAGGATTTTTTGCGGGGGGCGGGGGAGGGTTGCG
>ULXX01080768.1_pt1 | contig 10179 bp, 5 predicted proteins | sample 1961621 | NCBI WGS metagenome assembly ULXX01 (sample SAMEA4835848, study PRJEB28245) | human gut metagenome | biome: gut microbiome; material: fecal sample | place: Denmark | collected 2008
AATAAAATCTAAAGAGCGTGTAGCCGAACGAGGCGAGGTCTTCACTGCCGAGCGTGAGGTAAACGCTATGTGCGACCTTGTTACGAATGAATGTCTGCGGCCGGACTCCCGTTTCTTGGAACCAGCTTGTGGCGATGGGAATTTTCTCTCTGCCATTCTCAAACGCAAACTTGTCGAACTCCGCAGGAAATACAAGAAGAGTCCTCATGACTATGAAAAACAAGCCATTGTCGCTATTGGTAGCCTCTACGGGGTGGATATAATGAACGACAATGTGATTGCTTGTCGTGAGCGTCTTTATAAAATTTGGAACGAGGAATATACCGACCATTGCAAATCCGAAACCTCGGATGAGGCTCGTGATGCAGCAAAGTTCATCATTAGCCGAAATATCATTAACGGCAATGCTCTAACGTTGATGTGCGTAGATGCAAATGGCAAAGACACCTCTGCACCAATAGTCTTTTCCGAATGGACATTAATTGGTGGCACTCAAATGCAACGCTCCGACTATACGATGTCCGATCTTCTTCTCTACAACGACAATAGCGAAGGTAATCTCTTCGCACTCACCGAGGAGCAAAAAGAGGAAGGGGGAATATTCCTAAGAAGATATATTACTCACTACAAAAAGGTTCAGGATTATGGAGAATAGTTTGTTCAAAAGCGTCTATAATCCCGACGTGCTTTCGTGCATTGCCAATCTTAGCAATGATGAGGTGTTCACCCCTCCCGAATTGGCTAACAAGATTATTGATATGCTCCCACAGGAGTTGTTCAAGGACCCCGATACCACTTTCCTCGATCCTTGTTGCAAGAGTGGAGTATTTCTGCGTGAGATAGCCAAGCGATTGATAAAAGGCCTTGAAGGACAGCTTCCCGACCTTGAAAAACGCATTGAGCATATATTCTCAAAGCAGCTCTTTGGCATTGCCATAACAGAACTTACAAGTTTGCTATCTCGCCGCAGTGTCTATTGCAGCAAGTTCCCAAGTAGCGAGTTTTCGGCATATCAGTTCCCCGAAGATAAACCGCAAGGTAATATTATTTACCAGCGTATCAAGCACACTTGGAAAGATGGCAAATGTATTTATTGCGGTGCTTCGCAGAGTGAGTACGACCGTGGTGCAGACCTTGAAACCCACGCTTACCAATTTATCCACAATTTAGATGTAAAGAAAGTATTCAATATGAAATTCGATGTGATTATAGGCAACCCACCATACCAAATGAGTGATGGCGGAGGAACAGGTAGTAGTGCGATGCCAATATATCATAAGTTTATCCAACAAGCGAAGAAACTCAATCCTCGCTATCTGACTATGATTGTACCATCAAGGTGGTTCACAGGTGGTAAAGGTCTAGATGATTTTCGTGATGAAATGCTCCATGATGAACATATTAGAGAAATTCACGATTTCGGAAATGCAAACGACTGTTTCCCTGGTGTTGCGATTGAAGGAGGTGTATGTTACTTCTTATGGAATCGAGACCAAAAAGGACTATGCAAAGTCTTTTCTCATTCGCAAAACAAGATTACAGCAATGTCTGAGCGACCTCTCTTGGAAAAAGGTGCAGATGTCTTTATTAGATATAATGAGGTAATCTCAATTATTCGCAAGGTAGCTTCTTTCAATGAGGAGAGCTTTTCTACACTGGTCAGTCCAAGAAATCCATATTATTTCAGAACTTCTTTTGTTGAAAGTAAAAGTACAATCAACACATGTAAGGTTTTTGGTGTGGAGAGTGGGAAAAGAGTCTATAAAAACATTGACAAATCGTATATAGAGAGAAATATTGAAGAATTATCAAGACATAAGATATTTATTTCTAAGGCTGACGGAGCAGCTGGACAAATAGGTTATCCTGTCCCTGCCAGAATATTAGGCAAGTCTGAAATTGCGGGTGTAAACACTGCTTGTACAGAGACTTTTTTAAGAATAGGCCCATTTGATAGTGAACAGGAATGTAAAAATGTAAAGTCATACATTGAAACTAAGTTCTTTAGATGCCTTGTTGGAGCAAGAAAGAATAAGAATATGACTCAAAGCACATATTCTTTTGTTCCCATTCAAGATTTCTCAAAACCTTGGACTGACAAGGAACTATATGAGAAGTACAATTTGACCCAAGAAGAGATAGAATTTATTGAATCAATGATAACTTCAATGGAGTAATACTATGGAACACAATTATTTTCCTCAACGACCTACCGTTACTCCAACGATATACGCCTATCGCCTGATTGGGGTAGATTCCCACAAAGGTTACTTGAAAGTAGGTTACACCGACCGCACAGCCAAAGAACGCATAGATGAGCAGCTGCACACAAGTAAAGTGCAGTATGAGATTGTATTGGTGAAGTCGGCTATGAGCAACGATGGCTCTTGCTTTACCGACAAGGATGTGCACCGCTTGCTTGAACGCAAAGGCTGCAAACGTCTTAACCCGCTTGATAAGACTGATGAATGGTTCCACTGTTCGGTTGCGGATGTTATGGCTGCAATCCTGTCGCTCCGTACAGGCGTGGCAAACGAAGAGAACAGAACGCAGAATTTCACAATGCGACCTGAACAGTTCCGTGCAGTAGAACAAACAAAGACTTATTTTGAGCAAGCACTGAAAGAAGAGCCTAACCGCATACCAAAATTCCTTTGGAACGCAAAAATGCGTTTCGGAAAGACCTTTGCTTCGTATCAGTTGGCAAAGAAGATGGGCTTGTCGCGTATATTGATTTTGACATTCAAACCCGCTGTTGAATCCGCTTGGCGTGAAGACCTTGTTTCGCATATTGACTTTGAGGGTTGGCAATATATCTCCAACAAGGATGCTCGCAACAATAATCTGAACATAGACCAAGAATTTCGCAGAGCCGATAAATCGAAACCTATAGTAGTGTTCGGCTCGTTCCAAGACCTGCTCGGCACAAACGAGAGTGGCGGTATAAAGACTAAGAACGAGTTTATCCACGCTACCAATTGGGACTTGGTTATATTCGATGAATACCATTTCGGTGCATGGAAAGAGCGAGCAAAGGAGCTGTTTGAAAAGGAGGACGAAGAAAGTGCAGTAGATTTTGATGCCGAGAAGTATAAGAAGGACGAGGCAAACAACGCCATAAATGAATCGTGGTTGCCAATCTCGACAAAGTATTATCTTTTCTTGTCTGGCACACCGTTCAGAGCTATAAACAATGGAGAGTTTATCGAAGAGCAAATCTTCAACTGGACTTATAGCGATGAGCAACGAGCAAAGGCAGAATGGAAAGGTAGTGGCAATCCTTATCTCGCTTTGCCACGAATGGTTATGCTTACCTACCGTATGCCCGATGAGATACAAGAGGTAGCCAAGCAAGGAGAATTTGATGAGTTCGACCTCAATCTGTTCTTTGCAGCAGAGGGTAAAGGCGAATCGGCCCGATTCAAATATGAAAACGAAGTGCAAAAGTGGTTAGACCTTATTCGTGGTGGTTACTTACCTGCAAGTGTCGATGATTTGAAACTCGGACAAGACAAGCGACCGCCAATGCCATTCAGCGATACCCGTTTGCTCAATGTGCTGTCGCATACATTGTGGTTCTTGCCTAATGTGGCTTCGTGCTTTGCTATGGCTAATCTGCTTGCTCAACGACAGAACAAGTTCTACCACGATTACAAGGTTGTTGTTTGTGCAGGTACTGCTGCAGGCATAGGCCTTGATGCTCTGCATCCTGTTCAAGCAAATATGGGTGACCCATTGGAAACAAAGACCATTACACTTACTTGCGGAAAACTAACGACAGGTGTAACAGTAAAGCCATGGACGGGCATATTTATGCTCCGTAACTTGAAGAGTCCCGAAACTTATTTTCAAGCAGCATTTCGCGTGCAAAGTCCGTGGGAGGTGAAGAACGAAGAGGGAAGCAAAACCATAATGAAGAATGAGTGCTATGTATTCGACTTCGCTCTTGACAGAGCCTTACGACAGATTTCCGATTACAGTTGTCGCCTTGACATAAACGAAAGCAATCCCGAAGCAAAGGTAGGCGAGTTTATTAAGTTCCTACCTGTATTGGCTTACGATGGCAGTAGTATGAAAGAGGTAGATGCACAAGATATTCTCGATATTGCTTTGGCTGGAACATCGGCGACACTACTCGCCAAGCGTTGGGAATCGGCTCTGCTTGTGAATGTGGATAACGATACACTGAAACGCTTGCTTGCAAGTCCCGAAGCAATGCAAGCCTTGATGAACATTGAGGGATTCCGCAACCTGAACAGTGACCTGACTACCATTATCAATAAGTCCGAAGCCGTAAAGAAAGCGAAAAAAGAAAACCCCGACCCGACACCAAAGGAGAAGAAAGAACTTTCTGCCGAAGAGAAGGAGATGAAGAGCAAGCGCAAGCAGATTCAGGAGAAACTGATAAAGTTTGCTACTCGAATCCCTGTATTCATGTACTTGACCGACTACCGTGAACGATGCCTTAAAGATGTTATCACTCAATTAGAGCCAGGCTTGTTCAAAAAAGTTACAGGCTTGAGCGTAGAGGACTTCAATATGCTCTGTTCATTGGGCGTATTCAACGCACCGCTGATGAACGATGCTATCTTCAAATTTAAGCGTTACGAGGATGCAAGCCTCACCTATACAGGTATCGACAAACATACCAACGATGAGGTCGGAGGTTGGGACACCACAATTCGCAAGACGCAGTATGAGAAGCTGTTCTATAATCAGCAATCCTCAATGAACAAGGTTGATTATAGTGCATATTCAAAGAGTAGCGAAACTACTGAGGATAAGCGTGCAGAACAGCAAAGAACGGCTATAAAGGTAGAGAGACCTAAATCAACGTCCATTGTTCAACCTGAGCCAGCGAGGCCGGTTGCACCTTCTACTCCAACATCTTCTGCCGCTCTCAACAAAGCCGAAATAGACCTTAAAGCCCAATTAGAGGCATTGGCTGTGGATAGCAGCGTACTTCACAAGAAGTTTGGTAAGGGTACAGTGATGAAAATCAACAAGAATGAAAAGTTTATCCACATCAAATTCACCCTGGGCGAAAAGAAGTTTATCTTTCCCGATGCGTTCCTAATGGGATTCTTGGAGTTGGAGTAACAATTTTTGATCCTTTATAACGGAATAGCCTGCGAGTTCGCAAACTATTCCGTTATTTGCTTTTATTAACCATAAAATAATCTCTTCCTAATTTGCATTCAGAAGGAATATTTATTGTAAAATCTATTGGTGTGTATGTCTTTTTTGAAGATGACAATTTATTAAAAGACCATTCAAAACCTTTATACCATGATTGTATCATTTTTTGGAAAGTTGCATGCTTATTTGATGTGGTAAATCTAAATTTATCTTTTGAAGTATATGGAACTATAAATGCAAATGCAATGTTTGCAATAGCAAATAAAGCGAAACAATACGGATATCTATAGTTAGTTGTTTTACGTATTGATACTATTAAATGTGGTGTATTTATTTTTACTTGAGCATTTCCTATCGCTACAAATGGCAACTGGCTGTATTTAGTCGTAGAATTTATCCAATCAATAGTCCCTTTGAAATCTGGCAAGTATTGTTTATTGACAACACTGACAACGTATTTGCACAGACATTTATACACATTTTGTGGGATATATTTTAAGGGACTTGTGTTAAGTTGCAACTGCTCTTTAAAGAAGTCCTCAATATCTGTAGGTAGATCTTGATTTAATTGAATCTTTATTGTACCAACACTTGAATCACCTTTTGTTGATTCATCGAGAGATATTTTAAAATTTTCGCCTATAGTTGTTCTAACTCCATTTTTACCATGAATGGAATGAATAGTTAAAAGGAATGAAAGCATATTTGCTATGTCTGGTTCAATTGTTCTACTGAATCGTTCATTACAAATATCACATTCTTCCCGACAAATTAGACTTTTATTCCCCAATGATTCGCTAATCGCGTGAGAGGTGTTCTTAAAAGATACTATTGGTATTTGTTCCCCGCAGAATCTACAAACACGATTAGACTTGTTTGGCTCACCTATATAATGTCTTCGTTTTGAATTTCCACTAAAATTTTGTGTATAATATAATAACGCTATCTCATATTTTGTCTTATCCAAATTGGAGTGGATGCCCGTTATTCCACTTAATTTGTCCACTTCTTGCCTTAAGTGATAAAGTATAATTGTATCATCAATTTTATTAGGAACAACAAGAAATCTACTATCCTCTGGTATTCCATCAAATACAGATTTCATTGTTAAGCACTCCTTATTTGTTTTGCTTAATTCATCAAACATACTCAGACGAGACTTAAACTCTTTATTGGCTATCTGAATTGTCAGAATTTCCCCCTTATCATTAGATTCAAATAAGTTAGAGAAAAATTTATAGTCTGTGTATGTTGGTAAATTGATATTTAACACCTGATCCAGTAATGATACTATTGTAATTGTCATAAAATATACAAATTTATTAGCAAATGTACTATTTTAATCCTTGATGGTTAAAATATTACGGAATAATCATTACCTTTGTATAGTAACAATTAGTATATGGATAGAAAAGAATTTGCAGAAATATTAAACTCTATAAAAATATCCGAAGGTTGTGATGATAAAATATTACAACAAGAGATGTTGCCAATATCTCATGCCATACTCCAGATGATGCCTAATAGATTATTTCGCTATAGAAGTTGTTCTGATGCAAGTGTTGAGGCTTTTGTAAATGACAAAGTATATGCAGTAACAGCAGATTTGTTTAATGACCCTTATGATACCTTATTAAGATTCGATAAGGATGCTATTAAACAAATGTTTGAGTCTTTATTGTCAAAAGATGTTTTTAATGGGTTTAGGGCAGCTCTTTTGCAAGGAATAGATTTTCCCGATATAGTAAAACAAAATTTTAGTAAGGAATACATTGCGCAGACGAGAGAATACATTTTATCCTTAGCAAAAGAAGAAGATATTGAAACCCTTATTCTAAGCCGGAGAAAAGAAATTAATAATATAGTAGATCTTTTATTTCCGCTACTTGTTAATTATGTTAATAAACGAACCTCAACAATTTCTTGTTTTTCCGAAACAATAGAATCGGTAACGATGTGGAGCCATTATGCAAATTATCATAAGGGGTTTGCATTAGAGTACAATTTAAGGGACACCTTGTTAAACAGCATTCCCAACGTTGGTATATTCCCTGTGATTTACGACAATAAAAGATATGATGGAACACTATATGTAATGTGGGAGTTTCTTAAATTTATGGGATTTAATACATCCAATCCAGATATACTATCTCACATTAAATGTGTGCTGTATAAGTCTTGTCAATGGGAATATGAGAAGGAGTGGAGATTGATAGATAGTACAATAAGGGGAAATATCATATTAGAGAACAACACATGTGTAACATTGAAACCTACTGCAATTTATTATGGAACAAATATGTCGTTAGATGATAAGAGGGAACTTCATGAGATTGCCCTGAACAAAGGTATCAAGGAATATGATATGTATATAGATTTCGCTTCTGAGAAATATGAAATGTTGTATCGTATATTTTCATAAACATAAACTATTCAACTCCATATTCAAAGCCAATATGAAGCACCGCAAAGTGGCTATCTATCAAGACTTTATGGGTAGAATAAATACAATTGGGTTATAACAAAATCGGCGTTCACTTGTGAAGGTGAACGCCGATTCTATAATTCTTTATGCTATAAATTTAATTCATATAATTCTTTTACATAATTATTAATTTCTACATCAGATCTTAATGATAGAATTTTGTCTTCTTGTTCGCCTGAAAGCTCTATGAGTCCAAAGTTTTTCACATAATTTTTAGCAAGTGCAAAATAATTACTACCATATGGTTTACTTGTATGTTTTATGTAGTACCAAAAAACTTCAGAACGTAATATTTTCTGTAAAACTTTTAGTTTCTGTAAGTCGTCACAAACTATTGCATATCCATTATAAAATAGTAAGTCTTTATCTTCTGATATAACAAAATATGGATATTCTGCGATATATGGAAATAACAATTTATATCCACTAATATTTATTGCCTGTGTTCGTCCAAAAGCAAACCATTGTTCATATTCTCTTTTTCCTTTATCCCTTTGTGCCAATACAGATCTATTATGCAATAAATATTTGTATGCGTATGGATATTGTTTTTTTAAAATATCTTCTTCCATTACTTTTATAGTTCCATTTAGAACAGAATAAGGGAACAACAATCTCTCAATCTTATTTGATATCTCTTTCTCCGATTTCAAAGTGTTTGGCTTTATGACATTTCTACAGATGTCCTTTTCTATTTTGAAAATCTCTCCTAATTTATTTTGAGAATAATAGAACTCAGTATCTTCGTTAATTACAGTCAAAATAAAAACATCATTTTTCAAAGTTGCAAAACCATTCTTTATATCAAAAGTCTTTCCTAATGGCTTTCCTGTAGACTCTATCTTTCGTATATTCAATGCAATTGAAACATCTTGCAATAGCCACCCTTTTTCATTATCTAATTTTTTGTAATCAAGGCAACAATAACTATCATTTATAATCTTATTTAAAGATCTACTTGATGCTTTACAATAAGACACATTCCCTTTCAGCTTATTTATAAAGCAAATACATGTATATGTTGATCTACCTCTAAAAACTTGTTCCGAGCCAAAATCTATTATTTTAAAGCTATATTCATTAGCAGACATGTATGAACGAAATGCTCTGCCATTAACACTACGATAGAAATTATTTACGGTAATATATCCAAGTACACCACCTTTTTTCAAACATTCTAATGCTATCTGAAAAAATGGAATGTATAAGTCTGTTTTACCTGTTTTTGTCACAGACCATCTTGATAAATATTGGCGATTTTCATCTGTTATTTTAGAAGCTCCAACATATGGAGGGTTACCTATGACAATATCAAAACCATTATTCAAATTATATACCGGAATGGTAGTCCAATCGAAATTTAATGAATTTCCACAGAAAAGATTAAAAGTGAAATCTTCTATATCTTCTCCATTCTGAATAGCATATAAAGTTAATAGAATTTTTGTGCGCTCTATGCTATATTCTTCAATGTCAACACCATATAAATGATTATATATATCATAGTATGTCGTATCTATCTTATTTTTAAGATACTCAGCTATAGATATAAAAAAACCGCCACAACCACATGAAATATCAGCTATTCTCAAATTCCGCCAATCATCCAAAGGGAAATTATCAAAGCAACCTTGAACAATAAACTCACGAACATATCGAGGAGTATAAACAGCTCCATTTACCTCTTTTTCCGCAGGAGAAATAACAAATTCAAATAATTCGATGAGCAACTCAATGCTGAATTCTTGATATGTATCAATAACTAATTTTGATAGTGAACAAACATCGGCATCATTGCCATTGAGCAAAAGTTCTTTAATAAGATTGTTGTTTCTTACTTCTATATTATTAGAATATATAAATGTTGAAACCAACAACCTATTAATTTCGTTAGTTTTATATGAAAAGTTTCGTAAGAAATTTGAAATTTTAAATGTCATACATACAATGGGAATAAATTTTCTTTTGTAAATACAGTGTGCCCATCTCCATTAATTGCATTGAAATACGGATCCAAAACACGTTTTTGAGCCCTTTCTATTACATCAATATAAGATTCATCTGATAACAAATATTCTTTTGCCGGATATTCTTTTGAATTCACAAAGTTTAGAATTATAAAATGAATTGCTAAAATAATATCCATAGGAGGATGAGGTATCCTAGGAGACCCTATCAATACTATTTTACTATCTTCATCAATATAATCCTTCATGTACACTCCTCCTGCATGGAAATGGTAATATGGATGAATAAATTTCCCATTAGTGTTAACTTCCTTATCTAAATGCCAACAAAAGAAATTATATTCATCTTCATAGCCTGTTGCATTGACATCTTTAAATCCTTTTATGAATAGTTCAAATTGATAATTATCAAAAATATCAATCTTGGCATTTAAGTTTTCTTGTAAAGTATAGTCCATTTTAATGACTATCGCAAATTTAGAAACCTTGGGTGCAGTTTTTTGTCCTGATGATGTAATTCTTAGTACTATATCATCAATATTATAATTATAAAAAACTTCAGTAGTTTTTCCCACAAGATTATCTAAA
>ULXX01072987.1_pt1 | contig 10118 bp, 10 predicted proteins | sample 1961621 | NCBI WGS metagenome assembly ULXX01 (sample SAMEA4835848, study PRJEB28245) | human gut metagenome | biome: gut microbiome; material: fecal sample | place: Denmark | collected 2008
CGAGCTGGAGCGCGGAATCGACGCAGGCCTTGACTATCGGCACCGCCTGCGGGTATGCAAGGCCGACATCCTCGCTCGCGGAGCACAGGATGCGCCTGCAAGCGCCTATCAGATCGCCGACCTCAAGGAGTCTCGCCAGATAGTGCATCGCCGCGTCCGGATCGGAGCCGCGCAGCGACTTCATCAGCGCGGAGAGGATGTCGTAGTGGTCGTCCCCGTCGCGGTCATAGCGCATGGCACTGCGCTGGGTGATGGCCTTCGCGTCCTCCAGCGTGATGACGCCGCCCTCCCCTGCCGCCGAAAACAGCAGCTCCACCGAGTTCATCGCCTTGCGCACGTCGCCGCCGCAGGAGGCGGAGATATGCCGCACGACGCCGTCGGCAAGCGTAAGCGGCGTGGCGCGGCGCGCGTTCATAATGTCCACGGCGCGCAGGACTGCGCCCTCAACTTCGCGCGCGTTGACGGGCTTGAACTCAAACACCGTCGAACGGCTCAGAATCGCGTTGAACACGCAGAAATACGGGTTCTCGGTCGTTGAGGCGATGAGCGTGATGCGCCCGTCCTCGATGAATTCCAGCAGCGACTGCTGCTGCTTTTTGTTGAAATACTGGATCTCATCGAGATACAGCAGCACCCCGCCGGGGGTGAGCATGGTGTCCAGCTCCGCGATTATCTGCTTGATGTCGGCGATACCGGCGGTCGTCGCGTTGAGCTTGCGCAGGCTCCGGTTAGTGCGCTGGGCGATGATGCGCGCGACGGTGGTTTTCCCCGTGCCGGAGGGGCCGTAGAATATCATGTTTGGTATCTGCCCGCTCTCGACGATACGCCGCAGCATACCGCCGGAACCAAGTATATGCTTCTGCCCGACAACGTCGTCAAGACTGTCCGGGCGAATCTCGTCTGCCAATGGTTTATACATGAGCGCTGACCTCTGTGAATCAAAATGTGATAATATTATAGTCTTTTCCCCGGCCTTTCGTCAATGGCGTACAGCCCGAAAGAAGCGTCGCACCCCATCTGCGGGACACAGATCCCGCGGATGGGGTGCGTTTTTCATTTCTTTTCTATCAAGGCCAGCTTCTGCTGTCGGGTGAGCCGCTTTATCTGCCACTCGCGGCTCATCGCCGCTTCCTTCGTCTCGTACTCTTCGCAGTACGCCAGCTCCACCGGCAGATGCGACCGGGTATATTTCGCGCCGCGGCCGCTCCGGTGCGCCTCAAGGCGGGCGTCCAGATCGTTTGTCCAGCCGGTATACAGGCTGCCGTCCCCGCAGCGCAGGATATACACATAGTTCATCGCTGCACCTGACGGATGTTTTTCTCGAATTTTGAGCGCGGCCCCATGACCTCATGCCCGCAGCCGCAGCAGCGCAGGCGGAAATCCGCCCCCGTGCGCAGCACCTCCCACTGCTTGCTGCCGCAGGGGTGCTCCTTTTTCATGGTGAGAATATCTCCGACCTGAATGTCCATTATTCTTCGGCCTTCTCCGCTTTTGCGGGATGCAGCTTCTTCTGAAGCCAATCCTTGCCGTCAACATAGCGGGAGACGATGAAGGAGACGACGTAGTCACCGGCGGCATTGACCATCGTTGCGGGGGGATCGACCAGGTTGCCCAGCGCGAGAGCGACGGTGTAGGCCACGGCCAGATTATCGGGGAAGAATATCGTGCAGAGCACCAGCTCGCCGGTGCCGCCGCCGCCCGGGACGCCGGACATCGCAACGGACGAGAACACCGCGACGATTATCGCAAGTATCGCTTCCTTGGTGCCGAAGTCCATGCCGAACATACCGAACAGGAATGCGACCTTGATTATCGCACTCATTGCAGAGCCGTCCATGTGCATCGTCGCGCCGAGGGGCAGGACGATCTCGCTGACGTCCTTGGAGATGCCGGTGTCCTCGGCGACCTCCATGTTGGTCGGGATAGTCGCAACGGAGGAGCAGGTGCCGAAGGAGACGGCCGCGGGCTTGAGCAGGTGCTGGAACATGACCTTTGCGGCGCCCTTGCCGCCGCCGAAGCGGGCGTATATCGGCGAGGAGATGAGCATATATGCAAAGCACATCACGTAATAGATTATCAGAGTACGTCCGTAGTCGCCGATGAGTTCGGGGCCGTAGTAGGCGACGAGGTAGGCAAAGAAGCCGAAGAAGCCGATGGGAGCGTAGTAGGTGATGAGCTTGATGACCTTCATCAGGCAATTGGTGAGGTCTGCAAGGATCTTCGCGGTAAGGGTCTCCTTGCCGCCGGCCATCTGCACACCGAAGCCGAAGATTATCGCCGCGATTATCAGCGGAAGTATCGCCTTGCGGCTCCACAGCTCCGCGAAGTCGGGCTTGGTGAAGAAGTTGATTATCATGTCGGCCACGCCGAGGGTCACACCGACCTCGCCCTGAACGACGGGGTAGTCGCCCTTGACCAGCGGGATGCAGCGGCAGATTATGTACATCAGCACCGACGCTATCGCCGCCGTGACCATGAAGGTCGCTATCGTCACGCCGAGAACTTTACCGGCACGTTTGACATTGCCCATGTTTGCGATGGCGGAAGCGATGGAGCAGAACACCATCGGCACCACGACGCAGAACATCATGTTTATAAACACGGTTCCGAGCGGCTCAAGGCAGGTGGCGCCCGGCCAGATAGCGCCGACAATGCAGCCCGCGATGATGCCGGTGAGCATCGAGAGTATGAACCAATAGTCTTTTATGAAGCGTCTGGATCTGGACATGATAGGTTCTCCTTTTTAAACGAGATTATGCTATTATTATATTGCGAAATTCTGCAATGTAAATTGTTCAGATTGCTTGAAACATTGCAAAAAATGCTGTATACTCAACCTAGACTGACTGCCGGAGGCGAAGCATGTCAAAAAACACCGCTTTTGCGCGCGAGGGATATCTGCGCGAGAACTATCATTATTTCCACCTGCGCGACACTGCGGGGCAGGAGCGCGACTTTCACTTTCACGAGTTTGACAAAATCGTGCTGCTGCTGTCCGGACGTGTGGACTATTTCGTCGAGAGCGAAGTATACGCGCTGGAGCCGTGGTCGCTGCTGCTGGTGAAGCACCACACGATACACAAGGCGCTGATCGACAAGAGTGAGCCGTACGACCGCGTGATAATTTATCTCGACCGGAAGTATTTCGAGCGCATCTTCCCCGACATGGGCATCATGGACAGCTTCGACGCCGCCGACCGGCTGGGGCGGCATCTGCTGACGCCGACTGAGGCTGAGCGCGAGGAACTGAAACGCTGCCTGCGCGACTATGAGCAGTGCGAGGCGGACAACGGTGCGGGCGCGCAGGCGCTGCGCGATACGCTGATAATGCAGCTGCTCATCCGCATCCGCCGCATGGCCGACAATGGCGATGCCGCCGCGCAGTCCGAAGCGCACTACGACACGAAGATTGCGCAGGTCATGTCGTACATCAATGAAAATTTATGCGGGGAGCTGAGTGTTGATGTGCTGGCCGAGCGCGTTTTTCTGAGCAAGTATCACTTTATGCGGCTTTTTAAGGCGCAGACCGGTGTGACCGTGCACACATACGTGCGGCAGAAGCGGCTGGTGAACGCGGCGCGGCTCATCCGCGAGGGCACGCCCGCAGCCAAGGCGGCAGCCGACAGCGGATTCACGGACTATTCCGCGTTTCACCGCGCCTTCCGCGAGAGCTTCGGCATGAGCCCCGGAAAGCTGAAAAAATAGTGTGCAGCTTTCCACTTGGGAAAAGTAAAAAATGACCGTAGGATCAATCCTACGGTCATTTTTATTTGGCTTGAAGCTTACTTTGCGAGCGCGCAGGCGGTACGGGCCGCGAGGCGGGCATTGTTCAGCACGAGCTGGATGTTGCTCTCAAGGCTGTCGCCGCCGGTCAGCTCAACGACGCGGGCAAGCAGGAACGGCGTGGTCTCCTTGCCGTGGACGCCCTGCGCCTTGCACTCGGCCAGAGCCTGATCGATGGCCTTGTCGATGACTTCTTTATCCATCGAGTATTCCTCAGGGATGGGATTCGTGACGAGCATGCCGCCCTTGAACTCAAGGCCGCGCTGGGCGCGGAACATCTCGGCCAGCTCCTCGGGGCTGTCAACGCGGTAATCGACGCTGAAGCCGCTCTTGCGGGTGTAGAACGCGGGCAGCTCGCCGGTGCCGTAGCCGATGACGGGGACGCCCTTGGTCTCCAGATACTCAAGCGTCAGGCCGAGGTCGAGGATCGACTTCGCGCCCGCGCAGACGACCATAACAGGAGTCTGAGCCAGCTCCTCAAGGTCGGCGGAAATGTCCATCGTGGTCTCGGCGCCGCGGTGTACGCCGCCGATGCCGCCGGTGGCGAAGATCTTGATGCCAGCCATGTGGGCGATTATCATGGTGGTAGTGACGGTGGTAGCGCCGTCAACTCCGCGTGCGACGAGCGCGGGCAGGTCGCGGCGGCTGGCCTTGGCGACATCGTGTCCGGCCTTGCCGAGGTGCTCTATTTCCTCATAGGAGAGTCCCGCCTTGAGGCGGCCGCCGATAACGGCGATGGTCGCGGGGACTGCGCCGTTTTCACGTATGGTCTTTTCGACGAGCATAGCGGTCTCAACATTCTTCGGGTAAGGCATACCGTGGGAAATGATGGTGCTCTCCAGCGCGACGACGGGCTTGCCGGCATCCAGCGCTTCCTGAACCTCAGGTGCTACGTCAAGATACTTATTAAGCATTTTTATACTAACACTCCTTTGATTTTTGCTGTGTCCATTCTATTGCTTTTTACCCAAAAGGTCAAGATGGCAAAATACACAGCTTTTCCGGTCCTCAGTTTTCTCCGGACTTTTCGGCCTTCGCGGCCTTGCGCGCGGCGCGTTTTTCGCGGCTGCGGCGATTCCATTTACGCAGAAGCGGCAGCAGCACGATGATCAGCACCGCCAGAATCACGAGTGCGGGCAGCGCGCCGACAAGCCAGACGAGAAAGTCGGAGAAGAATTCGCCGACGGATTGCAGCCCGTTTTTGAGCGACAGCCACAGCCGCTCGCCGTAGCTTATCTTCGCCTCCGGCGAATACTCGACTACCTCCTCGACGCTGAGGTTGACGGTGCTGTAGCTCACCTGGCGATCCCAGTTCGTGAGCCGTGATTTCACGGAGTCGATATTATAGCGCACGTCGGTCAGCTTATCCTCGATGTTTATTATGTCCTCAACGGTCTCGGCCTTTTCGAGCATGGCGAGCAGACTCTGCTCCTGCGTCTCATACGCGGTCAGTCGTGCCTGCGCGTCGTAATACTGCGCGGTTATATTCTCGGTATAGGTGTGGGTATAGGGGACGTTGCCGATGCCGGGCAGCTCATTCATCAGCGTGCTGAAATTTTTGCTGGGGATGCGGACGGTATAGTCCGCGCTGCGGCGGCCGTAGCTCCCGCGATTATAGATATTCACGCCGCGCACGCTGCTCGACTCGATGAAGCCGCCGTACTGCTCGATGAGCGCGCCGAGCTTTTCGACGGCCGTGTCAAAATCTGTGGTCTCAAGCGTCGCATCGGCGGAATAGATTATCTTGTCGGGGTTGATATCGCCGCTGCTCTCGCCGGTGCCGTCGGCGGATAGGCCGCCCTCTTCCGCGGCAAGGCCGCCGTAATCGGCCTCTTCGTCGTACGCAATGTCGTCGTTTGCCGCCGACTCCATCGGGGTGGACGCTTCCTGCTTGCTGTCGGAAGCGCTGTTGCTGCTGCTCCCGCAGGCGCAGAGCGAGAAGATCATCAGTGCCGCGAGGAGAAAGGATATCAGCTTTTTCATTTTGTGTACCTCCATTTTTTAATTTTTCGTTGTCCTCTGCCGGTATGACGCATTTGTGCGGAATTTTGTTCCGCTTGTTTTGCAAATTCTTAATATTTGTATAGATTCCACGATTTTCGTTTACAGGATGTTAAGATTTTGATATAATGGCCTCAGCTTTTGGGAGATATAAAAATGAAAGGAAAGTGATTGATGGAGACAGGACTGTTCATAGCCTGTGCCGCGCTGACCGCAGCCTGCGCGCTCATCGCCGTGTACTTCATGAAAGCCTTCCGCGAGAAAACATATGACCGCGCCGCAATACTGAAAACCGCCGCCGGACTGTGCTTTCTGATGATCGGCGTGCTGTTCGCCGCCGGTATGAGCGGTGACAAGCGCTTCGCGTGGCTGGTCGCGGCCGGGCTTGCCTTCGGGGTGCTGGGCGATCTGCTGCTCGCGATACGCTTTATCCGCCCGGAACAGCATGACCGTTTCTTTGTGACCGGCGCGCTGTCCTTCGCGGTGGGGCACTGGCTGTACATCTACGCCATGCTCACGAAATACAGCGTGTCCTTCCCTGTCGTACTGACGGTGGGCATCGTCGGGCTTGCCGCCGCGGCGACCTACGTCAAGAGCAAGAAGGCCGACGCCGGACGGCTGATGGTTTTCGGCAGCGTGTATATGGCGATGGTCGTCGCCATGGGTGCGGTGTCGATAAGCGCGGCCACGGTTTCTGTCGGTGCAGCGACGCTGCTGTTCGCGGTGGGCGGGGTGATGTTCCCGATCAGCGACAGTATTCTCAGCGCGTATTCCTTCGGGCCGGATAAGCATTTCGGCCTGAACATCGGCGTCCACGCAACGTATTATCTCGCGCAGATCTGCATAGCATGGTCCCTCGCGTTCGTTTGACACAGTTACATATTTCCATTATACTGGCTATGAAAATAACCGTCAAGAAGCTCTTGACGGTTATTTTCAGTCCTTTATCAGTTCGGTCACGACGTGCTGGCACAGCAGCAGTCCGGCCGACGCCGGAACCCACACCAGTGAGCCGGGGACGCTGCGGCGCCCCGGAGGCGGCGCCTCAAGCTGCTCCGGCTCCATCGGCAGCTCCGGACTGAACACGACCTGATGGTGCTTCACGCCGCGGGCGCGCAGCTCCTTGCGCATCACGCGCGCAAGCGCGCAGTTCGAGGTCTTGGAGATATCGTCGATTCGCAGCAGCCCCGCGTCGCGCTTATTGCCGGTGCCGAGCGCGGAAATTATCGGGATGCCGCGCTCAAGGCAGGTGATTATCAGGTCGAGCTTGCAGCTGACGATGTCGATCGCATCGACCACGTAGTCGTAATCGGCGATGAAGCGCTCGCGGTCGGCCGCCTCATAGCGCCCCGCAATGCAGTTTATCTCGATCTGCGGGTTTATATCCCGCAGCCGCCGCGCCACGACCTCCGCCTTCGGCATGCCGACGGTGGATTCCAGCGCGCAGAGCTGGCGGTTTATATTGCTCACGCTCACGGTGTCCTGATCGACAAGGGTCATCCGCCCGGCGCCGGAGCGAGCAAGCGCTTCCGCGCACCACGACCCGACGCCGCCGAGGCCAAACACCGCGACGTGGCTATTCCGCAGCCTGTCCATCGCGCTCTCGCCCAACAGCATCCGTGCCCTGAGGGTACGTTCGTCCATAAAATTCTCCTTTGCAGAAACATGAAAACAGGTGAGAGTCTCCCCTCACCTGTTGATAAATACGGACTTATCAGCCCGCGATGCGCAGCCACCAGCCGTTCGTGACGGTCAGGGCGTTGACCTGATCCTCCACCCACTGGCTGACGGTGGTGTTCACGAGGTCGTTCTTCGCAAGCAGGTTGCTGTACAGGTCGCCTTCGCCGACGTAGTACATGACGTGGTAGCCTGCGTAGCTGCTGGACTCACCGTAGACGATGGCGGTGTCGCCCTTCTTGTGACCCTCGAAGCAGAACTTGTCGAACTCCTCGACAGTCGCTCCCTTGTAAACGGTGTCATACAGGCCGCCGTTCTCTGCGGAGCCGGTGTCCTCGGAGTAATCCTTGGCAAGCTCAGCGAAGCTGTCCTCGGTCTTGTCGCCCGCATTGAACTCGGCGAGGATCTCCTCGGCGCGGTTCTTTGCGATCTCCTTGGCCTTGTCGGTGTAGCTGCCGTCAGAATCGGCAACGGCCTTTATCAGGATGTGGCGCACCTGCGCGACGGGATAGTGGTTATCGCTGCGGTCAAGGAACACGACGACGTAGCTGCCGCTGCCGTCCGCCTTGTCAACGACCGTGGCGTCGCCGGCCTTGCGGCCGCTCTCCATGAGCCATTCCTTATAGTCGCCGAGGTTGCCGCCGGTGATGTTGCTGCGCTCTGTAGCTTCCGCGGTGGGCGCGACCTGCGCGACGGCGCTGTTGAGCATTGCGGTATAGTTATCGTCATCGGGATTCGACTGCTTCAGCGCAGTGTATGCGGTGAGAATATCGTCGGCCGCATCCTTCGCGGCGGCGGTGGTTTCCTCGGTGACGGCGGAGCTGGTGTTGCCGTCGGCGTCAGTGCTCTCGACCTTCTCGGCATTCACAAGATAGTAGCTGAAGGAGAACTTGTCCTGTGCGCCGTCGAGGCTCTGGTAGTGCTCCTCAAGCTCCGCGTCGGTGTATTCGAGGGAGGCCGCGTATTCGCTGGACGCCTTGTTGGCGAGCGCGCTCTTCAGCGCCATCTCGCGCACGATGGCGCTGGTGACACCGGTGCCGTAGTTTGCGGAGAAGTACTTGTCACCGGAAGCGTAGCCGCCGGCGCGGGCGCTGCTGTCGAGAGTTGCGATGCTGTCATCGACTTCGGCGATCTCCTCGTCGGTGAGCGTGACGCCGTTAGCGTCTGCCCATGCGCACAGCGCGGTCATCTGGCTGAGCTCGCTGCGTGCCTCTTCCATGAAGTAGTCGTGCCAAGTGCGCCCGTCGTCATACATGGGGCACTTCTGCTGCTTCAGCCCTGCGATACCGGTGGAGGTGTCGAGTCCGAAGATGCTGGCATAGCTGCCGTAGCTCTGGATCCAGTTATAGTATCTGTTGGCATACACGTAGTTCACCTCTGCGGGGCTGTAATTGGAGTCCCCAACGGAGATGGCGGTGGTATGAGTATAGAGGAAGCTGGAATTAAGGAAAAGAATAAGGGCGATGAGCAGGATAACGCCTATCGTTCCAAGTGTCCAGCGGCGGTTGCTCTTGGCCTTTTTCTTCGCCGCTTCCTGTTCAGCGAGAGTCTTTTTGTCGGTGCCTGCTTCGCGGGCTGCCTGACGCTGTTTCTTTTCAGTTGATGCGCTCATTGCAATGTCATCCTTTTTTGTTACGTTTACGCCTGCTGTCCGCAGGTTTTTTTATTATAACTCAAACGCTTGTGAGTTTCAAGCCAATTTGCAGGAATTCACAGTTAATTTATGATATGATGATGTGAGGATCATGCCGCCTGAAGATTTTTGTCATACGTCAGGCCACCCCCGAATATAATATAGATATCGACTATACAACAGGAGGTATCGCAGCATGGAAACTGACATCGACGACATGATCTTCGGCGACCACAACCCCGGGCCGAGCAGGAGATAAGGTCCGGCATGGATAGTGAAAATATTACGAGCCTGCCGTGGTGAGCATTCATCGCAGCCGGCTCGTGATCATTTATTCCGCCTCCGGTTCAGTGGGTGCGGGAGCGTCCGGTGCATCCTTCATGAACATCCGCTGCAGCTGGCCGATTATCGCGCCGGAGAGCACGACGGTCAGCAGCGAGTAGGCGATGCGGCGCAGGGGGATGTAGCTCAGCGACGCGAGCAGGACTACGATGTCCGCCGCGAGGTAGACCCACTGCACATTGCAGCGCAGCAGCTTCCCCACGGACATTGCAAGCGCATCGTCCCCGCCGGGGGCGCCGCCCGCGAGCACGCATATTCCGACTCCTCCGCCGACGAATATCGCGCCGACCACCGCCGCGAGCAGCGGCATTTCGGCGATGCCGGTCCAGAGCCGCGGGAAGCACTCAAGTATCGCGTAGAACGCGGAGAAGGACAGGCTTGCCACGCCCGAACGGACGATGAAGCTCCAGCCGAGGACGCGCAGCCCGAGCACATAGCAGGCCGCGTTCATCACAAGTGAGGATATCGACGGCGAGAGGCCGAACCAGTGGTCGAGCAGCAGGATCAGGCCGAGGACTCCGCCCTCGGTGACGCCGGACTGCGAATGGATATTATAAAGCCCGAAGGCAAGGATAAAGCTGCCGGAGAGCAGCATTATCCAGCTTTTGCGGTCTATATCCCGAAAGATGTGGGAAACGCGGGAGAACAAAATAACAAAACCTTTCTATAATGTGATGCTGGC
>ULXX01083531.1_pt1 | contig 10112 bp, 10 predicted proteins | sample 1961621 | NCBI WGS metagenome assembly ULXX01 (sample SAMEA4835848, study PRJEB28245) | human gut metagenome | biome: gut microbiome; material: fecal sample | place: Denmark | collected 2008
AGAGAAACGCCCTCTGCGCCATGCTCCGAAAAGTATCTTTCCATATCGTCCGCCATATAGCCGAGCGTTACAAGCGCGCTTGTAATGCCGTTTCTGCGTAAGAGCGCAAGCGTTCTTGCCACGGCAGGCTTACCCATGATGGGAACAAGCGGCTTCGGCATTGCGGCGGTGACGGGAGAAAGTCGCGTCCCTGCACCGCCCGCAAGTATAACCGCCTTTATTTTATTCATGAAATCATCCTCCTTTTTTCTGTAGTATATTTTTCCTCGCTTGGGGAAGCTTTTATTCAAGAATTTGCCCGCACGCGAAAAATCTCTTTGCACTTGCCGGAGAAACGTGTATTTGGAGCGTGTTGATTTTGGAGGAATAAAAAGCCGTGCGTCTTTATGCTTTTTTTCTGCCGTAATTTTCATCACCGAAAAGCACTCCGCCTTGTCATGCGCGTATGAACGCTATGTTAACTTTCTTGATTTTTTACATTAAAGCTATTTACAATTCCGATTTTGTGTGATATAATCGAAAAGTAATTATAAGGCGGAAGATTGGTTTTTTGCAAAATGATAACCCGCCGAGGAGGAAATTATTTATGAGAGAAATCAAACCCATTGAACTCGGAATAGCCGGCGACGGCAAGATTTATCGCAACCTCAGCCCCGCGGCTCTTACGGAAAAGGCTCTTGCAAACGGTGAGGGCGTTCTTTCCGATACAGGCGCGCTTGTCGTTAAGACAGGCAAGTATACGGGTCGTTCCCCCGAGGATAAGTTCATCGTTGATACTCCCGCAGTACACGACGATATCTACTGGGGCAAGATAAACAGACCGATATCAAAGGAAAAATTCGATGCCATCAAGGCAAAAATGCTCGCATATCTCCAGAATAAGGAGCTCTATGTATTTGACGGTTTTGCAGGTGCAGACCCTAAATACACAAAGAAATTCCGCATAGTAAACGAGCTTGCTTCCCAAAATCTCTTCATCCACCAGCTTCTTATCCGCCCCACAGAGGAAGAGCTTGAAACATACACTCCCGATTTTGAAATAATCGCGGCTCCGGGCTTCAAGTGCATCCCCGAGGTTGACGGTACTCACAGCGAGGCGCTCATCGCCATCGACTATGAGGCTCACCTCGTTCTCATCGCGGGAAGCCAGTATTCCGGCGAAATAAAGAAGAGCGTATTCTCCGTTATGAACTATGTTCTTCCCAAGCAGGGGCTTCTCTCCATGCACTGCTCCGCAAATATCGGCGAAGCAGGTGACTCCGCCGTATTCTTCGGTCTCTCCGGCACGGGCAAGACAACGCTCTCCGCAGACCCCGCAAGAAAGCTCATCGGTGATGACGAGCACGGCTGGTCGGCAGACGGTATCTTCAATATCGAGGGCGGCTGCTATGCAAAGTGCATCAACCTCAAGGAAGAGCATGAACCTGAAATATACAACGCTATAAAATTCGGTTCTCTTCTCGAGAATGTTATCATCGACGAAAACGGCAAGCCCGATTACGATGACGGCTCTCTCACAGAAAACACACGCGCAGGCTATCCGATAAACTATATCCCCAATGCGGCTATTCCCGGCGTAGGCGGTCAGCCCAAGACGATCATCTTCCTCACGGCAGATGCTTTCGGCGTTCTTCCTCCCATCGCAAAGCTTGACAACGATATGGCTATGTACCACTTCGTTTCCGGTTACACCTCCAAGCTTGCGGGCACAGAGCGCGGCATTACAGAGCCTGTTACAACATTCTCCACGCTCTTCGGTGCTCCTTTCTTCCCGCTCAATCCGAGTGTTTATGCTACAATGCTCGGTGAGAAGCTGAAGGAAACAGGCGCTAATGTATTCCTTGTAAATACAGGCTGGTGCGGCGGCAAGGCAGGCGATGTTCCGAGAATGAAGCTCAAATATACGCGTGCCATGGTTTCTGCGGCACTCGCAGGCGAGCTCGACGATGTTGAATACACACTCGACCCCATCTTCAACGTATATGTTCCCAAGACCTGCCCGAATGTACCCGATGAGATCCTCGATCCCAGAAATGTATGGAAAGACAAGGCAGCTTACGAGGCTTCCGCAAAGTCTCTCGCAGAGAAATTCCACGAGAACTTCAAGAAGTACAAAGATATGCCCGAGAACATCGTAAACGCAGGTCCCCGCGCATAAGCGTATAAATAAAAAATAAATCACGGCAATGAACAGGAAAAAGTCGGATAAAAGCGATATGCTACCAAAAGAGAGCGGAGTCATCGGCTGAAAGCTGCGCGCGCATATCACTGCCGGCGGCTGCGCCTGCGAGCCGATGCGGTAAAAACGCATCCGTTTCCCGCGTTAAGGGAAAATGAGCTACAAAAGCAGAGTGGAACCGCGATTTTTCGCCTCTGTCGGCAATAATGCCGGCAGGGGCGTTTTGCTTTTCTTTGCAAAAACAGAAAGAGGAAGGAAAAATTTTACCATGAAGCTCTATAATACACTTACAAAGCAGATAGAGGAATTTATCCCGCATGACGGAAAAACCGTCCGCATGTATACCTGCGGACCCACAGTCTATCACTTCGCGCATATAGGCAATCTGCGCACATATATCATGGAGGATGTACTCGAGAAGTTTCTCGGCTACTACGGCTATGATGTAAAGCGCGCCATGAACATCACCGATGTCGGTCATCTCTCAAGCGACGGCGACACGGGCGAAGACAAAATGCTCAAGGGCGCAAAGCGCGAGCATAAAACCGTGCTCGAGATAGCAAAATATTATACCGACGCATTCTTCTCCGACTGCGACAAGCTCAATATAAAGAAGCCGGAGATTGTCGTCCCCGCGACAAGCTGCATTGATACATTCATCGAGATGGTGCAGACCCTGCTTGACAAGGGCTATGCCTATCTTGCCGAGGGAAATGTCTACTTCGACACATCGAAGGCAAACGATTACTATGCCCTCTCCGGTCACAATAATGAAGAACTCAAAGTAGGCGTGCGCGACGATGTGGACGAGGACACAAACAAAAAGAACAAGAGCGATTTCGTGCTGTGGTTCACAAAATCGAAATTCGATTCGCAGGAGCTGAAATGGGAAAGCCCGTGGGGAGTCGGCTATCCCGGCTGGCATATCGAATGCTCGGGCATCTCGGCAAAATATCTCGGCGAATATCTCGATATCCACTGCGGCGGCGTGGACAATATATTCCCGCATCATACAAACGAAATAGCGCAAAGCGAAGCCTACTTCGGCCACAAATGGTGCAACTACTGGTTTCATGTTCAGCATCTCAATGACGAAACGGGCAAGATGAGCAAATCCAAGGGCGAATTTCTCACTGTTTCTCTGCTGGAGAGCAAGGGCTACAACCCGCTCGCATACAGGCTTTTCTGCCTGCAGTCGCATTACCGCAAGCCGCTCACCTTCAGCTATGAGGCGCTGGACAATGCAAGCGCCGCATATACGAAGCTGCGCAAGAAGGTTTCCTCGCTCGGCAGAGACGGCGAGGTGGACAAAGCCGTTTTTGACGCCGCGAGAGCGGATTTCATCGATAAGATGAGCTATGACCTGAATACATCGCTCGGGCTGACCGCCGTTTACGACGCACTCAAGCTCGATACCGGCGACGCGACGAAATTTGCGATAATCGAGGATTATGACAGTGTGCTCTCCCTCGACCTGACGAAGCCCGAGGAAAAGGAGGACGAGGTTTTCCCCGAAAATCACGGCTTCATACTCGATAAAATAGCCGAGCGCGCCGAGGCAAAGAAGCAGAAGGATTATGCCAAGGCAGACGCTATAAGAAACGAGCTTGCCGCGATGGGCATTACGCTCATTGACAGCCCGACAGGCACAACCTACAAAATGAACTGAGGCGCAAAATGGAAAAGAAGAATATAAAAGTCGGTTTCGCCTCGCTCGGATGCTCCAAAAACCTGCTTGATACGGAGGTCATGCTCTCCTCCCTTGCCAAAGCGGGCTATGAAATAACCTCCGAGGAGACGGAAGCCGATATAGTGATAGTTAATACCTGCGCTTTCATCGAGAGCGCAAAGCAGGAGTCCATAGAGAGCATTCTCGATATCGCCTGGCTCAAGGAGCACGGAAAGCTCCGCGGCATAGTGGTCACGGGTTGCCTTGCCCAGCGCTACGGCAAGCAGATTTTCGAGGAGATGCCCGAGGTGGATGCCGTGCTCGGAGTCGGCAGTATCGCCGATATAGTCAAGGCTGTCGATGCCGTTGCCGCGGGAGAAAAATTCTCCGCTTTCGGCGACAAGGAAAAGTCTCCGCTCGGCGGCGACAGAATAGTAACAACGCCCGAATATACTGCATATCTTAAGGTAGCCGAGGGCTGTGACAACCGCTGTACCTACTGTGCCATTCCGCTCATACGCGGAGGCTTCCGCAGTCGCCCGATGGAAGATATCATCGCCGAGGCAAAGGAAATGGAAGCACTCGGAGTAAAGGAGCTGAATATCATCGCGCAGGATACCTCGCGCTACGGGCTTGACCTCTACGGCGAATACAAGCTTGCCGAGCTTGTTCACCGCATCACTGAGGAGACGGCTATCCCGTGGATTCGCCTGCTCTATTGTTACCCCGACAAGATAACGGATGAGCTGATAGCGGAGATACGCGATAATCCCCGCGTGGTAAAGTATATTGATCTGCCCATACAGCATATCAGCGACAGCGTGCTTTCCCGCATGAACAGGCACGGCGACCGCAAAATGATAGAAGATACGATAGCCCGCCTGCGCAAAGCCATTCCCGATGCCTGCATCAGAACGACCGTGATAGTCGGATTCCCGGGCGAGACGGAAGCGGATTTCATCGAGCTTTGCGAATTTGTGAAGAATACAAAATTCGACCGCCTCGGCGCCTTTACATATTCGCGCGAGGAGGATACGCCCGCCTATGATATGCCCGATCAGACAGACGAGCAGACCAAGCAGGACAGATATGATATCATCATGCGCACCCAGCTTGAGGTTGTTGACGAAAAGAACAAAAAGATGATAGGCAAAACGCTGAAGGTGCTCTGCGAGGCATACGACCCCGTAGCCGAGATTTATTACGGCAGAGGATACGGCGACGCACCCGATATCGATACGAAAATTTATTTCAGAAATAAACTCGGCAAGAGACGTATTCACCCGGGTGAATTTGTCGATGTTAAAATAGAAAACACCGTCGATTATGACCTTATCGGCTCGGCGGAGGTTAAGTAAAGAAGGCAAAAAAATGGAGATTACCGTAAGAAAAGCGGAAATGCGCGATATACCGAGACTGACAGAGCTTCTCTCTGAGGTTCTCGAGCTCCATGCGAAAATAAGACCCGATATTTTCATCTCGGGAAGCACAAAATATACCGGGGAGGAGCTTTGCGGCATTCTCGCAAACGAGAAAACGCCCGTCTTCGTCGCGGCGGACGAAAATGACGCCGTGCGCGGTTATGTTTTCTGCCAGATGAAGCGTCAGCCCTTTTCGACGAATATGCACGATTTCAAAACGCTCTTTATCGACGACCTCTGCATAGACGAGAGCTGTCGCGGCGAGCATATCGGAACAAAGCTCTTTGATTATGCGCTCGCCTATGCGAAAGCGCAGGGCTGCTATGACCTCACGCTCAATGTCTGGGAGGGCAACGACAGCGCCCGCGCATTTTACGAGAAAATGGGGATGTTTGTCAAAGAAACGCAGATGGAAATCCTCGTAAAATAAAAAGGGGCAAAATTTCACATAAATCACTTGAAATATTGCCGCGCAGATGATAAAATATCAGCATAAACAAAAACAGCGGCAAAACCGCGGAGGAAAAAATGAATCTACCGAACAGATTAACCGTAATAAGAATATTTCTCGTACCTTTTTTTATCGCTTTCATGCTGATAGAGCCTTCTTCGGCTTTCGCATGGAACAGGCTCGCGGCGCTTCTTGTATTCGTCATTGCTTCGGTAACGGACTTTGCCGACGGCAAAATAGCGAGAAAATACGGGCTGATAACGGATTTCGGCAAATTCCTCGACCCGCTCGCAGATAAGATTCTCGTGCTCTCGGCGCTTATCTCGCTCTGTTTCCTTGCAGATAACGACATTTTCGGTAAGCTTCTTCTCATATCGACGGTAATCGTCATTTTCCGTGAGCTTGCCGTCACAAGCATGCGTCTTGTAACGGCGGGATGCGGCGTTGTCGTTCCCGCAAATATCTACGGCAAGGTGAAAACCGTTTCGCAGATGTTCTTTATCATTCTTTCGCTTGCCATGCCGCTCTTCACGCTTGCGGAAGGCTCCGCCGGCGCAATAGTCCTGCTCATTCTCCAATATGCGCTGATGGCAACTATGAGCATAATGACCGTTATTTCCGGCGCTATTTATATGAAAAGCTACTGGAAATACATAAATCCCGCAAAATAAGCTTTGCATATTGACTTTTTTGCGGATTTGCTGTAAAATATAATTGCAGAAAAGAATCGGCGCGCCTCGGCGTGCGTGCCGCCAAAAAACAAGCCGGAAAGGATTTTTACCATGGCAGATGAATTCTACGGAGACGAAACCATAACCCTCACCGATGAGGACGGAAAAGAAATAAATTTCTCGGTTCTCGGCATCAGAGAGCTGGACGGCGTGACATATTATGCGCTTCTCCCGCTTGAGGACAACGAGGAAGGAGAATATGTAATACTGAAAATAGAAGAGGACGAAAACGGAGATGAAATTCTCGTCACTGTCGATGATGATGACGAATTTGACCGCATCGCGGATGTTTTCGAGGATGAACTCTTCTCGGAGATTGACTACGACGACGATTCCGACGGCGAATAATCGCACACATAGGGACATATAATAGGGAGTGTAACTTAATAGTTTTGTAACGGGTCGTCGACGGGAATTGACACATACGCGAAGCGTGTGTGTCGGCGTCGCCGAGACAGGGGTAAACGATCTCTTTGAGGGCTTTTGGTCATATAAAGTACGGTAGAATAGTTTCTTTATGTCTCTATACGGCGGCAGCAAGCCACCGCCCTACGGCAAACAAAAGTTTTTTACTATATTCCCGTCAGCGCACATGCTCCACTCACGCCCGCCAACCCTATTATGCGGGCGTGCAGACAATGCGTGCACGAATCTGCTCGGCTTTTTCGTGTGATGTGTTCGCACGCGTGGTAGTATGAGATTGCGGAGGACACAAAATTATCGACTTCATTGTACGCCCTTTGCCGCATGCACTTGCCACGCATGGCTCTTGCGACTAACTCGTGCACGCCGCACGAGGTTCGGAAGGAGGACGGCGCGAGTCCTCCTTGCTGACTTTTGCCGCGCTTTTGGTCACTCAAAAGCGCGATAAGAAAAACCCTTTTTACGATTTTTCGCAAAAATCCCTCACAAACAAAAAAAACACGCCTTTTCCGCACCTTGGAAAAGTACGTCATAATGCCTGCTTATCGCGTGATATGCTTAAATTAAACCTACACCTTACACTTGGAACTCAATACCGGATGTCGGGATGCAGACCTCCCGTTATTTTCCTGCTTTTGACACGATTATAACGGACGCTGGGAGCGCAAAGCCTTCGGACGAGTACCGCCCTTGCTTACGCAGGGTCTTAATTCTGGCGTACACGGATCGGCGGGTATTTTTTTGCCCTTTTTAGCCGCTTTATGTTGACAATCGGCGAAAAAACATGTATAATCGAGATAACAAAATCACCTTTCGGAGGATAAAATCAATGCTTGCAAAAACACCACCTATGGGTTGGAACTCATGGAACACCTTCACAAAAGATATCAATGAAGAAATGATAATGCAGATGGCAGATGCCATGGTTGATACAGGGCTTCTTGATGCCGGCTATGAGTATCTCACCATAGATGACTGCTGGTCGGAAAAAAAGCGCGACGAAAACGGCAATCTCGTAGCCGACCATGTGAAATTCCCGCACGGGATGAAATATGTTGCCGATTATGTTCACTCAAAGGGACTTAAATTCGGCATGTATACCTGCTGCGGCGTCATGACCTGCGCAGGCTATCCCGGCAGCTTCGGTCATGAATTTGAGGATGCGAAATATTTCGCCGAGGTAGGTGTTGACCTGCTCAAATACGATAATTGCTATCATCCCTCTATGCAGAGCCAGCTTTCATATAACAGAATGTCGCTCGCACTCAAGGCAAGCGGCAGAGAGATTCTTTTCTCCATGTGTAACTGGGGCAATGCGCAGGTATGGACATGGGCAAGAAGCGTGGGCGCGCATATGTACCGCTCCACAGGCGATATTTTCGATAATTTTCCCTCCATACGCAAGCTCTCCGAAAGCCAGCTGCCAAATCTCGGCTATTCGGGAACAGGCTGCTTCAATGATATAGATATGCTCGTATGCGGGCTCTCCGGCAAGGGGAATATCAGCCCCGGCGAGGGCTGCACACTCGGGCAGTACCGCTATCATTTTGCGCTCTGGTGCATGCTTATGTCGCCTCTCATGATAGGCTGCGATATACGCAATATGTCGCCCGAAATAAAGAGCCTGCTCTTAAATAAGGAGCTTATCCGCATAAATCAGGATGCGGAGGCTCGCCCGCCCATGCTTGTACGCGACAACAGAGGCGCCCCCGAAAACATAATCTGCTTCCGTCATCTTTCGGATGGCGAATTTGCGATAGGCTTCTTCAATCCGTATGAATCCGATAAGGATATCATGCTTCCCTATTATGAAATAGGTCTCGACCCTCTTTGCGGCTACGGCTTTGATGTGACGGACAGCTTCACAGGCGAAAAGCTCGGCGTGCAGAAGGAATTCTTTAATGTTCAGGTTGCGGCACAGGATTGCCGCGTATTCACCGCAAAGCTCGTCAAATTAAAATAATGGCGGAATGTAAAAAATGCGGTGCGCATCTCTCATGCGATGAGATGGCAATATACCGCAGACTTGTTTACCGCGACGCGGAGGAATTTCTCTGCAAAAAATGTCTCGCCGCGGAATTTAAAATAGACGAAGCCGAAATAGATAAAAAAATAGCCCATTTCAAAAGCATAGGCTGTACGCTTTTCGGTTAAAAATATGTATGGAGTAGAAATGTGCCTTGGCGGAAAAAGATGAAATTTTAAGGCAATACAGCGAAGATTTTGAAGATAATTTCAGGATCTGGCACGCAAGAAGCGAAAACGGCAAAACGGGAAATTTCCATATCCACAAGGTTTTTGAGATAACATTCATCCTCACACCCGGCGCGGAATGTCAGATAGATAATCTGACTATCGAGCCGAAAGCGGGCAGTCTGCTCATTTTCAATGATATGGATTTGCATCGCGTGCGTTGCCCCGCCGACCTTCCGTACGAAAGATATGTAATGTATTTTACTCCGGAATGTATCGAAAAGCTATGTACAGAGCAGACGGATCTGCTCTGTACATAGCTTTTCGCGCACCACACCGGAGACAGCATATCTGCCGCTTTCCGTTTCCGAAGCAAAGCGCGTGCGCGAATATATGGATAAGACAATAGAATACAGCGGCAGCCTGACGGATTATGGTTCGGATTTACTCAGAAGATGCGCTATATGCGAGCTTTTGATATACCTGAACAAAATATTTTTCGCGCATTATCCGATAGATATGCCGTGCCGCCATGCGGATTATCGCCGCGCATATATGGCTATGCGGTATATCCATGAAAATCTCGGGGAGGATTTGACGCTTGAGAGCATCAGCGCAAAAATGTTTGTTTCGAAAAATCATTTCTGCAAGCTTTTTTCGGATATTGTCGGCTGTACGCCGATGAAATATGTGCGCCAGTGCCGCATAATGAAAGCAAAGGAATATCTCTGCAACGGATTTTCCGTCGATGATACCTGCCGCCTGACAGGCTTCAATAACCTTTCGCATTTCAGCTATATTTTCAAAAAAGAAACGGGGCTGAGCCCGAAGAAGTACGCAGAGGAACAAAAGCAATAAAAGGAAAGCGTTGCCTTTGCAAAGGCAACGCTTTTGTTTTTGCCGAATTGGATTTCACCACCATCAAAGTTTTCGCCCGCCTTTTTCAATTAAAGTTTAGGTCAAGCCTTTGGGGAGGCTTGCGCAGTCAAGAGCGCGTGGCTCTTGTCGCGCTCCGCAGAGCGCGAAATCTTCTTTCGGCGTTTTC
>ULXX01044498.1_pt1 | contig 9954 bp, 10 predicted proteins | sample 1961621 | NCBI WGS metagenome assembly ULXX01 (sample SAMEA4835848, study PRJEB28245) | human gut metagenome | biome: gut microbiome; material: fecal sample | place: Denmark | collected 2008
GCCGGAGAGGATTCTGGTCATGGAGGACGGTGGCATTATTCCAGTAGACAATGTGGTATTGCTAAAAATTATAACAAATATTGCCCAGGGTGAAAAACATGACAGAGAGCGCTAGCCAACATTTTTTTGACGATGAAAAATGCCTTGAGGAATTTTCTATTGCAGATCTGAACCATTCGAAAACTCAGATAACCTTTCTCATACCAGGATACCAAAGGGGATATCGGTGGACAACCAAAGAGTATCATGCAAACAAAAAAATAAACAGACAGGGAGAAATAGAAATTCTCCTTCAAGACCTACTTGAATTTGCAGGAGTTTCAAGGAGCGGAACCGTCTCTTGGAATAATTATTGTCTCCAACCTATTGTTCTGCAAAAGAAGGAGAACAATAAGTACTATGTTGTTGATGGACAGCAAAGGCTCACGACATTGGCGATCATAAGCCATGTTCTGTTGAATGATGAACAAACGAGGAAATTACCTTGGGACATTGTCTATGAAGACGAACACAAATTACTGTCAGAATGCCTTTTGAAACCAAGAGAACCTTCCTCAATTGAAAATCCGGTAAAATCCGGTCCGAAACCGAATCTCTGCATCTGGTCGGCGGTTCCCATCTAAAAAAGCACCGTTTTCGGTTTGTCGGATGCCCTCCTCAAAATCATTCTCTGTTTTCTCCTGTGGTCATTTTGAGACGATTTTCGAACAACGGGGAGCGATCAGCAATTTGCGGTAGTCACTAACTTTTTCGAGGGTAGAGACTTTTTCCGGACAATTAAAACAACCCCGACGTTTTTCGATACATCTCTTTTTCCTTACTGCACGGTTTTTCTCGTTTTTCAGGTATAAGATACTGCATAATCAGAACTTTTTCTGCTGCAATTTATTCAAAATCAATAGATTTTATCGCATTCAGCAGACCCTAACTATACCTTACTGTAACAAAATCATTGATATTATTCGCAAGGTATGTAAAATTCTCTATAGATTTCACTCGAGAAAGGATTAATATCTTTTTATAGGGGGGAGTCGTAAAAACACTCGGCAGTATTTCATCATTGCTAACAGTCTTAAATTCAAAAGGCCATTTTATATCCACTCTTTTAACACGATCAGGATATTCAGGAGTATATACAAAAACTGCATGGTTTTCTCTGGGAAATAGAATATCATTTTTTCTTCCTAAAGCAAAAAGTATTGCTTCTGCATATAAATTTTTATTATCTAATGCGAAAGAAAGCAAATGACCAAGCCCACTGCCCACTCTGGCGGAAAAATCTATAGGATAAAACAATTTATCTTTTCCCTTGATAAAATCAAATTGTGCAAATGATAAATCGAAATTCAAATCAAACAAAATATTACACCAAGACAAAATTGCCGCTTTCATCTCTTGAGATAAAGGAACGGTCAAATATGCTCGTGTAGAAGGCGATCCATGGCACCATTGAATGTTTTTATAACAAACTCTCAAAATCTTTGTCCCATAATTTGAGATTATAACATCGCAACTATACTCTTCTCCGGCAATATATTCTTCTTCTATATAGTTAATAGATTTAGATGGCATCACAAAATTCATTGTTCCTGAAAGTTCGGGAGCAACATCTTGAAGATACTGAGAGAGACTAATATTATTACGAATATATTTAACACCTTTTCCTGAATAAGCACAATCCGGTCTAACAATTGCCCCCTTTTTTAAGATGGTGTTATTCTTTGAATTCAATAATTTTCTATGGACAAAAGGAATATTATAGTGGCTCAGTATATTTGACAAAAAAAGCTTTGAACGACTGGCTTTCAAAGCTTTTTCTGCGATTGGATGAAAAACATTCTTGTCTTGTTCAATTAGCTTTGATAGCCAATATTCACTAAAGATTATAAATGGAGTCTGAGGAAATTCAGCATTCTCAGAGCAGATAGAAAGGTTCATTCCATCTAGATCAAAATAAACATTACTCTTTTGTTCGTAAAATATAGCCTCTATGCCATCCTCTTTTAAGACAGATGCAATACCTTTTATAGGTGTGATGCGATTTGCACCTAGTATTGATATAGTTTTTAGTTCTTTATTCATGAAAAGTCCTTTCAATTGGATGTTTGGGTTCATCAATCCATCATAAGGAGTGTAAAAATGACTATCTTACGATAACCCTCCGTTTTTATTTCTTTTAATTAATGGAACCTCTATCAATGCTTTTTTGACAGAAATCCCGTTTGTTTCTATTTGAAAATCTCCCAATGAGATTTTTCTGTACATTACGTTGGCATTTTGAGTTCTCTTTTTCAAGTCTCCACGACTGAAACCGATATTTTACTCGTTTTTCCTGTCCCAATCCTCCTTTTATGCAGTCTGCCTTATCAAAAAGCAGAATCTCTCCATGTTGTATGCAATATTGCGTAATCCCAACTTCACTTCCGCCCTGTTTATCTCGATGGTCCTTAGAATGAGATTCCTGGCTCGCTGTGTCATGCTTCCGAACACATGTTCTATTCTGGAACGGATCTTGGCTCTTGTCCGGGTTCCCTGTTTCTCCCATGAGGTCAGAGGATGTCCATTGCATCCTTTCCTCTGCAGATGCGCCCGAAATCTGCCCTTTTTCAGATTTGCCTCTCTTTCCATTGAACGATACGCGCTGTCCGCATAAACATCCCCGCTTGTGTTGGTTTCATTGAGGAGCTCTTCAAACACATTGCTGTCATGAACGGCGGCATCCGTAACCTTGTAATTCCGAATGATTTTGTATTTGACATCCGCTTCCACATGGTTCTTGTAGCTGTAGTAGTTCTTCCCATTCTTCTGAACCCAGCGGGCGTCCGTGTCCTTCTGGCGCTTCTTCGCTTCGCTCCAATTTTCAACCGGAGGTTTTCCTTCTTTGATCGCCTTGTTTTCATCGCGGATATTGCGTTGCGTGGGAACCCGAACAATGGTTGCATCGACAATTTGACCCTTCTTCGCGACAAATCCAGACTCGGCAAGAAACGCATTGAACTTGTCAAATAGCTTCCGCGTAAGCTTGTGTTCCTCCAGTTTCGAGATAACGGAAGAGCCAGATTGTCTTCGCATCGGGAACACGGCTGTCAAGCGCCATATCAAGAAAACGCATAAAACTCAGACGATCCATGATCTGATATTCCACCTCGTCATCGTTCAAATTATACAACGACTGCAGAATCAGTATCTTGAACATCATCACCACATCAAATGGTCTGCATCCGGCATTGCTCTTGCGCTCATGGTCATATATGACCTCAAGATCTCTGCGAAACTTTTCCCAAGGCACAACTTCTTTCAGCTGCGGAAGCATGTCGCTGTTCTCTGTCAAATAATCCAGACGATTGTCTATGTCAAATAAGCCGTTCAGCATCCAGTTCTCCTATCATTGATGCTGTAATATACTTTCTTTCGCAGTCTTTTTCCTGTTACAAACTCAATTCCCCCTCAAATAAATAGAGGATCCCTTAAAACATCTCCTCGATCAATCGATTTTCCATTAATCGATATTGCACGAGTATGAAACACTTCAATACATAAATGGTATAATCTATTACAAAAAGTAATTTTATCATGCGATTGATATTGAATGCTCAAAACAAGAGCATTACATAGAAAATGTGCAGAAAGAGTTATATTATCATTTTTAGCACAAAAAATTTTTGCTGATGATTGAGAGTCTTCTTTTATTCCTAATCGTTCAGAAAAACGTCTCATTAAAAATAAAAAAATATCTGCAGAAAAGCTTTTATCAGGATAATGCTCAATAGCGATGGAGAGATAATTATTTTTTTGCAACGGTGAATTACAATCGAAATCGACAAACAGTCCATGTTCTCGCAGATCGCTTATAACGTTATCTTCGTATCCACATGGAATGGTAACGACGAAAGTACTTGGGAGGTGAACAGATGTTCGAATTTTATGATTCCTTCCCCAATTATTTGCAATATCATTGTAGAGATAAAGCTTATCTGCGATATCTGTTGTAATTTTTGTACCTGGATCACAAAATTGAAGACAGCATCCTTCGCGAGAATAATCAAAATATTTATCTCCCGTACTATAATTACGTTTTACAAATTTTTTTTTATTTTTTAATTCCTCCTCAATTTCGTCTGAATTTTTATCTAACAATGGACGTACAACCGAAATACCGTTCGGCAAAGATAAACCTTGCTCTCCTGCTAAATATTTTGAGCAAAAAAATCTATTATCACGGTTTTCCTTATTAAAATCAGCCAATCTCGCACAAGTTGTCGTATCGCTCTTTGAATCTCCAGTAGCAATCCAATTAAATTCATTTTGTACAGCAAACTTAATAGCAAATTCATACATAGTACGCTTACATATAAGACACGGTCTCCCATTAGAAAACAAATCTATTTTTTTTTGTAAAACATCCGAAAAATCTATCACGTTTAATTTTACACCACAAATGGAAGAATGACGTCTGGCTTCCTCATATGAGAGCAAAGAACTCCATTTATGTTTCATAAATAAAGCTTCAAGATACAAGTTTTCAATACCCATATCGATAAGATTATATAAACAACAAATACTATCTTTTCCTCCAGACAGGAGCAAAAGCACACGGAGAGGAACTCTATCGGATAACAGTTCATTTTTCAGAAGATCAGTTTGCATCGGTTAGTCTCCCTGCATATGCTTCGTTTGATAGACTGGTTCGAAGGGCCTTTTCACAGTAAAATGGCTTCATGTCATTTTTGTAATAAATTTCAGATAATTTGTTAAAAAAATAAATTATTTGAGATACAGTTGGAGGTTTAAATTTGTTAAGTCGGCTTCCTAAATCGATATGAAAAACATTCGCGCTTGCAACAATTCCAGCCCGGGCAAGTTCTGCACACCGCAAAATGAGATTTCCTGTCGGCTCCAATCCAAAGACAAAGTTTGTCCAAACATGCTGCGAACCAAATACTGGAAGAGCAGCCTCAAGACGATCCATAATGTAATCTTTTTTCATAATATTTTTTCCTGGACAATATTTTGTTGCCCATGGCTCACTACCTATCTCCAAATTAAATACGACAGTCGATATATGAGATTCAAACATACGGTGGAGCATTTCATCTGAAGGAGGGGGTTCCATAACAGCTATTATTCCCTCTGTCATTTTATCAACAATAACATCATAAGTTCCTTTGGCAATTTTAGAATAAATTGTAGCCTCATAATCAAGCAAGACATCTGATAAATTTCCTGAAATAATAATAGGATGGAGATGTTCGGTATAAATTTCATCGTCTTTTGCGACAGTAAGAGCTTCTTTTAAATAACGCAAATAATCAACCTCTATATTTTCCCATAGCTCCTTGTTCATTGATATTTCATGCGAAGATATTTTTTTATAACCGCGGCGAAGCGTACTTCCCTTCTCAATTCCGCAAAATGCACAATGATGCGAAATTGAACAGCCTGTCCAAGGCAGAATATTCAATTCATCATAACCACAAGCCGAAACATATTCTTTTGCAAGCAGTCCATTGCTGAGCATGTGTTTATAATATTTAGGTTCTCTCACTACATCAATTCGCACATCATCGAATCCTCTTTTCCCTTCGAACAAGATAAAAAAATTCTCGTCATCAGCATCCAAAACATATGGGGAACGATACTCATGCGATGCGACACAAGATACAACTGTTACATATCCGTCAGTCCGATTTGTTAGAAACAGTTCCTGAGGTCTAGAAAAAGTATCCTTAACACCTGGGAGATTATAACATCCATTTTGACCTTTTGCATTATGTGCTTTGGCCAAATTCAATGCACGATGCGAAAAATTTATCCCATGAGAAAGAATTGATGCTTTTAACAATGATTCAGATTTCATAAAAACACCTCAGCCGTAGTAATACCAGATCGAATAGCGGTCAACACAAATATCACGGAAAATTGTTCTCTGTGTATGACGTGCTTTGCGCGATTGATTTTTTCAAAAATCTTATGTCCGTCAGCTCTCCATGCATAGCGTCTCGGAGAGGAGTTTTTTTCTTCCATATAAGCTTGAAGTGCATCATTAAGCTCGCTCAAATGAGTGAAGCTACCATGCTTGATAACCTCCATATGGACATCTCTGAAAAAACGTTCAACCAAGTTCAGCCACGATGCGGATGTCGGAGTGAAATGCAGATGAAAACGAGGATGTTTCTCCAGCCATGTCATTACTTTTGGAGGCTTGTGCGAAGCATAATTATCAAGCACAATATGTATATCCAATTTGAGCAGAGTTTCTCTCTCAATCTGACGCAGGAAACGCTGCCTCTCTTCTGTACGCGAATTTTTTTTCCCGTCCAGGTAATTCAATGCAGCAAAAAGAGTCGTTGTTCCATGTCGATAATAGTCATGAGCTTGAGTTCGTATATGATCAACTCCCAAGGGCAATCCCGACTGTGTTCGCTCCAATGCCTGAATTTGACTCTTTTCGTCGCAACAAAGAATCTGTGCCCGTTCCGGCGGGTCGAGATATAAACCGATAGCGTCCCAGAACTTTTCTGCAAAATGAATGTCTTTCGACAGCTTAAATGTTCGGGTTGCATGCGGTTTTATATCATTTCTCGCCAAAATCCGTTGCACGGTTGAAGGGGATATACCCGTTGCACGAGCCATTCTGCGACAGGAGGATACCTGACTACCGCTGACGGCTCCGGTAATTACTTTTTCCACTGTTTTAGGAAGAATGGTGCATGGACGCCCCGGACGTTGCATTTCCTGCAGCCTGGCAAGACCATTTTCGCAATAGCGTCTCCTCCACTTGCAGACACGTCGTTGCGAATAGTCAAGTTTGCTGGCTATGGCTTCCAACGACATTCCAGTAGCAGATAGCAAAATTATTTTCGCCCGCTCTGCCAGCCGATATTCTGTGGTATGGAGTTTGAGCTGTTTTTCTAATTCCAGTCGCGCTTCGGATTCAAGTTTTATCTCATATCTTTTCACTATTCACCCCTTGAGTTTTTGGGGATAATATAGCATATCTTTTTTAATATTATATTTTAAGAGACACTATACTAGGATATCGACGTTCTACTTAAATGTAAATATTCTGCATTTTATGCGTAAAGCATATACGGTATATTACACCGAAAGTAGAAAAGAATCAAGTCAAAACATCAGAAATATTGTTTTTTTATGATCTGAGGTAATTTCAAAAGTATTTAATTCAGATGGATAAAAAAAGGATACATTGGTCGGGAAAAGCCCTGCCGCAAAAACACGCAGAAACCAAAAAGGAAAAAGAAACGTGGGCGGAAAAGTAAAGCCGAGATCGCGGCAATGGCAGAACAGCAAATTACCGAGGTTAAAACGCGATGACTTGAATTGGAAGTGAATAGCATTGAACTACAAAGAATATTTGCCGATTAAGGTGGATGTATCGCGTCGGCGTTTGCGGTCGGTTTTGCAAGATTTGATCTATATTGGATGCAAGTTCACTCGTCATGCGAATACGATCATCGTTAAGTTTGGCCGCCACTGTCCGTGGTTTAACTGTTTTCGTGAGGTTTATGCAAGATGCTGATAATTAACATCATTTCAACAAACATAAGAGGACTGAATACATAAAACACAGGATTCGTATGTCTGAAAATCTGGATTTTCGAGATTTTCAAGCGTTGGATGACACAAACCAGCCGTTCAAAGACAATGGCGTGTATTGTCGTCTTAGGAAAAATCGAAAATCGAAACAAAACGGCTGAAAATCAGCCAAAAACAAAGCGATGGAAGAATCATGGTGATTCTTTCACGGAATTAGGTTGATTTTAAGAACTTGACAAATACGCCGGAAGGATGTAATTTAGACCACATAAGATCTCATTCTGAGATTTTTAAGCAAACATTAGAACCATCGAACTTCAAAAAAGATAAAATGAATGAAATTACCATTGTTTCATATCTGCGTAAAAATGAAACAATAAATAAAAGTTTTTACGAATTAGTCAACACTTTTCAGATGAATCATCTATTGTGTCGTGTTGTTATCTTTTCGGATGTTGAAAGGACAGATTTTCCTCTCAAATATAGTCTTGTAGTAGACCAAGGTAGAACAAAATACGCGAGATTAAAAAAATTAATAACATCGGGACAAGACTTGTATATCTTGAGTATTGATAGTGACATAACCTTATCCATTGAATCTTCAATCGAGTTTTGTGAAAATTTTATACAATCAGATTCTTCTATTGGTTGGGGACATATTGGGGTATCAAATTATGGCATGGTTCCCAACATGGTATCAATCGACAAGATTTTATCACATAATTATATACGGCCATTGCTGTGGGATCTTCATTGCGGCATATCAATTCCGGGTCAATTTTTTATCATACGACGACATGACTATGAAAAAATACTTATACCAGATGATACATTTTTAGATGATTTACAAATTGGTCTAATTACTAAAAAAGCAAAATTTAAGGTTTTCCGCCCGGCAATAATAACAGGAAGAGAATATGCGAAGGAAACGTTAAAAGATTTATTTCAGCAGCGAAAACGATGGGCAAAAGGATATTCGAGTATTTTAAAAACTGCTTTTAGACTATCTACGCAGCATTTTTCTCTCGTTGTAATTCACGGAATGTTTTATCATGTACTGTTTCCATTGTTGATTGCTTTTACATGTATGCTATCACTGTACAACCCGTTTATAACTCTATTATCCTATATAGTTATTGCTATAATTCTAGTTAACAAAAATTTCCGATTATTATTGGAAGCATTACTATATCCTGTGTTTTTCCCAATTCTTCATTTGTATTGGGGATATCATTTAATTTTAAATCTATGGAGTAATGAAAATGAGTAATAACAATGCTGTTCTTCAGTCAGACATCAAATATGCCAGTGATATTTGTCATTTAGGGCTGACTATGGAAGAAATATCGAATGAACTGAAAAAGATTGTTTCTCTTGAAGAAGCTCTTCTATATGCATACAATCCTGAAAATTTATTATGGCGTTGGCTACCGGCAATCATTTATGATCGTTTTGAATTAGAAGTCTATTTAGATAAGAAATGGGCAGTTTTTGGATGTCAACATTCCTATGTATTGATTCATCCAGTATTTCAGAAGCAAAGCATGAATATTCATGATGCTTGCTTGACAGAATTTAATATAACTGACGAAATCGCTGTTCCATATACACCGAAATTGGCAGCATACTGTTATGGTGGATTTCCGTGGTTTAGGTCGTACTATAAATTATGTCAAGAACATGATTCGTTTGAAAAAAATACAACCATATACAAGGTAAAATCAAAGAAAAATGATAATCAAGATGTCGTTACGGCGTTAAATAAATTCAAGAACTTATATAGAGACTCTTTTTCTAAGGAAATATCAAAAAAATACCCTGAAGAGAAATATCCTGGAATAATACATTCATTTCATAGTCCTGTACATATTGAACTTGCAATATTTGATACATTTTTGAAAGAAATGTTATAAAAAAGGGTTCTTCTGCACTTTGTGAAAAACAGCCGCTATATAGCCGGAACCCCTATGCAGTCAAGTCCCAATCCGGCATAACCGGTCGCGTTGCTCCCTTTTATTCCGTTTGAAACTTGACAGGTAAAGGCCGCACTGCAAATCCAATCAGAGCCACTGCATAAAATGACAAAGACCATATTACAACATTGGGTATTCTCGGATTCTGGCATTTCGGAAATCGATAACGTCCGGGAAATTGCGCACATTTTGAAAGAAGGCTCTTGAAAAAGGCCTGTTTCCTGATTGATTATTGAGACCAAACCGTAATCAAAAGAAAGGAAAAACAGGCCATGAAAAACGTAGCGCAAGAAAACGAAAAGGCAATCTCCGGAGCGATTAAAATCGATGAAAAAGAGATTCGGACGCATCTTGACGGACTGGTTCGGCAGTCGGTCGAGGATACGCTGAATGCGCTCCTGAATGCGGAAGCTGACGCGATCTG
>ULXX01058207.1_pt1 | contig 9909 bp, 7 predicted proteins | sample 1961621 | NCBI WGS metagenome assembly ULXX01 (sample SAMEA4835848, study PRJEB28245) | human gut metagenome | biome: gut microbiome; material: fecal sample | place: Denmark | collected 2008
ATCCCCGTCCGTTTTCACCTTCCCGGATCATTCCAGTGGCATATCGAAAACGGGCTCTTCCATCACGGCGGCGGCTCCGCTGGGGATTTGCACCCCGCTTCCCTGTTCGGCCGCCTCCCGGCGGCACCCCAAGTCCTATTCAGTTGCTGCGACAGGATATCACAAAAGCCCCGCGCCGTCAAGGGAAGCGTGCCATTTCTCCGGCAGAGACAAAAAAGCGAGCAGGCAAAGCTGCCTGCTCGCTTTCGTATTCAGCGGGAAAATTCTTACTTCAGCACGTTTTCGATAAAACGGTTGAGCATCGCAGCCGCCTGCGCACGGTTCGCTTCGCCCTTGGGCATCAGCAGACCGCTGGCATCGCCGCGAAGCAGCCCGGCGCCGACCGCCCAATTCATCGCGCTGACGGCATAGCCGCTCACGCTGCCGCCGTCAGGGAAGGCTGCAAGATTCTCTTCGGCCGTCACAGCATCCATACCCTTATACTGCGCATAGCGGAACAGGATCGCAGCAAACTGCTCGCGGGTGATGGCGTTGTCCGGGCAGAACTGCGTGCTGCTCACACCCGTCACGATCCCGTTGGCCGCAGCCCAGATCACAGCGTTGTTGTAATACGCATCCGCCTTCACGTCCTGGAAGCTGCTGGCACCGCTGACAGCGGGAGAACCCTCCATGCGGTAAAGGATGGTAACGATCATGCCGCGGGTCGTGGTCAGATAGGGGCTGAACATGTTGCTGCTCGTGCCGCTCATAAGGCCCTTTTCGTACATGGACATCACATCGCCGTAGAACCAGTCCTTCTCCGTCACGTCAACAAACGGGCAGGCCCACTTGGCGTAAACCGTGGTGTAGCCGGTGACCTTCACCGTGTCCAGAGCCTTTGTCAGCTCTTTGTCGGCATACCAGCCGGCAAAGGCAAAGCCGGTTTTCTCCGTCACATACTTGCTCAGGTCGACCGTCGTACCGGCAGCAACTCTCAGATCCTTCAGCTCGCTGCCGCCGTTGGTCTCAAAGTGCAGCGTGCAGAGAGACGAGCCGCTGCCCGGCACGGGCGTAGGAACAGGATCAGGGTTCGGCTTGGGATCCGGCTTGGGATCCGGCGCGGGCGTTTCCTGCTTGCCCGGCCAGTCGATCAGGCGGTAAACAGAGCCGCCTCTCACGGCGTTGCCCGGGATGAAAACGACATAGTCGTCCGTAAGGGCAAAGTTGCGCATCGTCTGGTTGGAGTTATCGCCAAGGCCGTCGAGCGTGACCTCATTGATCGCGAAATTGCCGCCGTTGGCGTCCGTAGTGATGGCATAGGTATCGCAGCCGATGACAGAGGTGCTCACCGAGTTGAGGCAGGTAAGCAGCGCTCTGAGCTGTCTGGCGCTCTCCACCGTGAGGACCTGATCGAGCACCTTTTCAAGCGCCTCCGGCAGCTCCACATAGCCGCTGTCCTTGAGGTTCTGATAGTATTCGACAAGCTCGCGATACACCTCATAGAACGCCTCGATATTCTCCTGTCCGCTGGCGCTGACAAGATCGGTGATGGTGCTCATGCCATAGGTGAGTGAGAGCGCCTCCACAGCCCGGCCTGCATCCATGCTGTGCGGAACGATCGTGCCGTTCTCGATGCCCTCGACCAGAGAAGCCGTCTGCTCCGGCGTGAGGCTGATGGGCTCGCTGACAGCATCCGGATCGACGTTTTCATCAAATTCAGAGGCCAGCCGTGCGCCGTTTCGGAGGTCGAAGGACTGCGCCGCCGCGAGCGCATGCGCGACCTCTTCCTCCGCCGTCAGCGCGCTGTCGTCAGAAGAGGCGTCGTCTGCCGCAGCATCGCCGAACAGGTCGGCAGTCGCGTTATCGCCGCCAAGATTCTTTTCGACCAGCAGCTGGATGAGAACCTTGAGATAGTTGATCTTCTCTTTCCACTCGTCCTCGCTCATCTTGAGCACGTCGCCGTTCATGATCTGGATCATCGGGCGCAGGAGAGAGCCCTCATCCAGCGTGCCGAGCAGCATCACGCCGTCGTTGTCATCCGTCTTGTCCGTGTCCCAGATCTGGGTCATGGAGGTATACTGGTTGATGCGGCTGCCGTGGCCGTTGAGGCCCATGTAGCCGCTCTCAAGGCCGGAGATGGAGCCGTTCGGGAAGGTCTTGGTCTTGTCGCCCACAACAAGCTCGATCTCATGCTGCCCGTTCATGCGATACAGGTTCACCGACTGGGACAGGAGCGTTGCCAGATGGATGAAGTCCATTTGCAGCATGGGATAGGTCGCCTGAGTCACGTCGTTATAGTCACCGATGTAGAGATAGCCGTTGTAGACCTCCATGGTGCAGATCGCAGCCGCGAAGCGGTTGGGATCGATGTTGAAGGTGTACTTGGCCGGGTGCTTATCGGCGTGGTTGATCTCGTCATCCCACTGATCGTCCTGCGTGTTGCCGATGATCGGCTCCCAGCTCCAGGCGCTGCGGTCGGAGGGAGAGGCGCCGGGGGCCAGCGTGCCCTCGAGGATCGCATAGCCCGCATAGCACTTGGTCTCCTCCAGCGTATCGGGGTCGACCGCGGTGTAAACGCCCTCTTCCGGGTTCAGCGTGGAGTGCAGCGCCTTCTGGCCGGCGTTGATCGCCATATACAGCTTGCCGTCGTACTCGATCATCTGGTAGACCGTGCCGCCGTAGTTGGCGTCATACATATGGTAGGCAGGGTAGTTGAGAAGCTCCTCGCTCTGCTCCGCGATCTCGGTAAACTCGGGGTTGCGCAGCGTAACGTCGTCCTTGATGCCCTTGAAGCTGCCGTCGGCATTGAAGTCGTCCGCATCGGGCGTATAGGCGATGATGTGCGCGCCGTCCATCTGCGTAACAGAAGCGATCAGAGAGCCCTGATACACAGCGATCGCGCGGGGAATGGGAAAAACATGGGCTTGCTGCATGGCGCGGTACTCGTCCATGTCCACCGCCTGATAGACGGTACGGAAGGAATCGTCCTCAGGGTTGACCTCAAAGATGGAGGGAATGCCGGTCGCAGCGTCCGCCACGCTCTCCGTGCCGACCTGCGTGCCGATAAAGTAGAAGCGGCCATTGTACGCAACCGCGTTGCGCAGCGTGACCTGATAGCCGTTGACAGAACCGGCCATGATGATCTTGCTCTCGCCGGTCTTGACGTTCATCTTGAAGAGGATTCCCTGCGTGGGCACGGGATGCTCGGTGTAATAGTTGTCGCCGTAGAGCAGACCCACTGCATTGTCGATCAGTTTCTGGTTGTATTCCACAGCCTCCTGATTGGTGGAGCCGTCCTGGTTCGTCTCCTCCTTCAAAAGGCCGAGCGACTTGAACATCGTCTTGGCGTTGTGCTTGGTGATGCCGGTACCGCCGTACATCGTTCCGATGTAGACCCAGTCGCCATAGCCCAGCGCGGAGAAGGCGTAGGACTGGCAGGCGTCGCCGGTCAGGCTCGCCTTGATCTCAGAGAGCATGCTGTCGATCTGCTCGGCGGTAGCATCGGGATACTTGGCCACAAGCTTTTCTCTCAGCTTTGCAAGCTCCGCGGCCGTATCGGCCACAGGCGTATCAGAGCCGGAGACATACATGTGCTCGACCACGCCGGTGCATACTTTCCCATCCGGGGCGGTGTACTGGTAGTAGTCCACAAAGCCGTCGTTCTGCCCGGCGGCAACATCCGCGTGGGAAACCTTTTCCAGCGTGTAGCCGTTGTTTGTGTATTTGTACTGTGCATTCAGCGCTGCGTCATCGTCGCCTTGTTTTGCAAACGCCGTCACATTCAGTGACGTTGTCAGCATGAGCAGCGAGACGAGCAGGCATCCAAGTTTCTTCTTCAATGTATTGCCTCCTTCTTGTATTTGTGCTGCTTATCGAAACACAGCATGCACTTTAGCACATATCAAATCAGGATGCAATAGGTAATCATGCTAAGAATTGTCTTTTTGTTACAGCTTGCGTAAAGTGTAATCGGATTTTTTCATAAACCTATTGACACAATATGTTTTTGCGTGTATCATATAAACATACTTGAAAGATAGGTTTTATTCCCGACACAAAGGAGCGATATCTTATGACGACTGTTTACGCAGACAACGCCGCCACCACGCAGATGAGCCGCACGGCCATCGAGGCGATGCTGCCCTATATGGAAACGATCTACGGCAACCCCTCGAGCCTGCACTCCGTGGGCCAGCAGGCGGCCGAGGCGCTGCAAAGCGCGCGCGAACGCGTGGCAAAGTGCCTGAACGCCTCGCCGCGCGAGATCTATTTTACTTCCGGCGGCAGCGAGGCCGACAATCAGGCCATCCTTTCCGCCGCGCGTCTCGGCGAGCGCAAGGGCAAAAAGCACATCATTTCGACGGCCTTTGAGCATCACGCCGTGCTGCACACGCTCAAAAAGCTTGAAAAAGAGGGCTTCGAGGTCGAGCTTCTGCCCGTCGGCCCCACCGGTACGGTCACGGCGCAGCAGGTGAAGGACGCCATCCGCGAGGATACCTGCCTTGTCACCGTCATGTATGCCAACAATGAGATCGGTTCTATCCTTCCTATCGCCGAGATCGGCAGGGTCTGCCGCGAGGCTGGCGTGCTCTTCCACACCGATGCGGTGCAGGCGGCGGGCCATATTCCCATTGACGTCAAGGCGCAGAGCATCGACATGCTCTCCCTCTCCGCGCACAAGTTCCACGGCCCGAAGGGCATCGGGCTTCTGTACGCGCGGCAGGGCGTTCCCCTCACGAGCCTCATTGAGGGCGGCGCGCAGGAGCGCGGCAAGCGCGCAGGCACGGAGAACATCCCCGCCATCATGGGCATGGCCGCGGCGCTGGAGGAAGCCTGCGCGCACATCGACGAGAATGCCGAAAAGGTCAGCGCGCTGCGCGACCGCCTGATCGCCGGTCTTTCCAATATTCCGCACAGCGCGCTCAACGGCGATCCCGTGAACCGCCTGCCCGGCAATGTGAGCTTCTGCTTTGAAGGCATTGAAGGCGAGAGCCTTCTGCTGCTGCTCGACGCGAAGGGCATCTGTGCCTCCTCCGGCAGCGCGTGTACGTCCGGCTCGCTCGACCCGAGCCATGTGCTGCTGGCCATCGGCAGGCCGCATGAGGTGGCGCACGGCTCGCTGCGCCTGAGCCTCTGCGAATGGAACAGCGACGAGGACGCGGACCGCATCCTCGAGGCCGTGCCCGAGGTCGTCTCTTACCTGCGCGGCATGTCCCCGATGTGGAAGGATCTTGTCAGCGGCAGAAAATCGTTCATTTTATAACATCAGCACATCAAGGAGGAACAATCAATGGCTCTTTATACGGAAACGGTGATGGATCACTTCATGCACCCGCGCAATGTCGGCGAGATCGAAAACGCGGACGGCGTCGGTCAGGTCGGCAATGCCAAGTGCGGCGATATCATGAAGATGTACCTCAAGATCAACGGTGATAAGATCGACGATGTGAAGTTTGAGACCTTCGGCTGCGGCAGCGCGATCGCCTCGAGCTCCATCGCCACCGAAATGATCAAGGGCAAGACCATCGACGAGGCGCTCAAGATCACCAACAAGGACGTGGTCGACGCGCTCGGCGGTCTGCCCGCCTACAAGCTGCATTGCAGCGTGCTCGCCGAGGAGGCGTTCAAGTCCGCCATCAAGGACTACTACGACAAAAACGGCATCGCCTACGACCACAAGGAATTTCCCGACACGGAAGAGTGCGAAGCGTGCCGCATGGTGTAACGCCGCAAAATTCTTTCCCCCTTCTCTCCCGCTTCTCCCCTAAGCGGGCGCGGGGCGCTTTGGCGCCCCGCGTTTTTTTATGTGCGCTCGCCAAAGGCCTCCTCCAGCTTTTGCAGCGCACGCTTTTCAATGCGCGAGACATAGCTGCGCGAGATTCCGAGCTTTTGGGCCACCTCGCGCTGCGTGCGGGGCATTTTCCCGCCAAGGCCATAACGCATGGTGACGACCTCCCGCTCGCGCTCGGTCAGGCAGTCGCGCACGAGCTTTCGCACGAGCAGGCAGTCGTCGCGGTCCTGAATGTCGAGGTACATCGTGTCCTCCACGCCGACGACGTCGAGAAACGAAAGCGCGTCGCCATCGGCGTCGGCATCGAGCGTATCGTTGAGCGAGATCTCCCCCTGCAGCTTCTTCCTGCTGCGAAAATACATGAGGATCTCATTCGCTATCCTCACCCAACGGAACTTCAGGTGCGTCAAACGGGGGCAAATCGGCCTCTCCTTCGCCTGCAAAGAGGTAAACCCAGGCATTTTCGCCGTCCCAGACCACTTTTTTTACGATTGCCCGCAGCAGACGACGTTTTTCCTCTACGGTGCAGTCATCCACGTTTGCGGCAAAGGATTCAATCATCTGGCGGCTGAAGGCGAACTCCTGATCCGCAAACCGCTGGTGTTCTGTCAGCGCTTCCAGCTCGGCAAGGCGATTTTTCATGTCCTCGCCGGTCTGGTGCAGCTCCTGAATCTGCTCCATGATATACGGTTCGACAGAGGTTCCGGCGCTCTTGGTCAGGGAACTGACCAGCGCCTTGATGCTGCTCTCGTTTTCAGCCAGCTTTTCCTTCAGGGTCAGCAGCTCTGCGTCGTACCCCTCCCGATTGCCGCTGATTGCTTTCTTCGTCTGGGCCAGAAAGTCGGCAAAGAAGCTCCGGTCTTCGGACAGTTTTTTGATTTCGGAAATCACCTTTGCGTCCAGCGTGTTGCCGTTGGCGTTTTTCATCTGGCAGCGGGAACTCTGACTCCGCTCCTTGGTGGAACACATATAAGTGTAGATCAGCTCGCCGTTCGCCGCATGGCGGTTGGTCAGCTTGGGGCGCATATAGTCGCCGCAGTCACCGCAGACCAGAAGCCCGGACAGCAGTGCCACATTGCTGCGGGGTCTGCGGTAGCTCTTGGACTTGTTGACCTCCAGCATGGACTGCACCTGAATCCACTGCTGGCCGGGAATCACGCCGGGGTGCTTGCCCACAGACACGATCCATTCCTCCATAGGGCGGATCTGGTGCGCCTTGCCGGGGCGCTGCAGGGTGCGGTTGTAGGCCATGATGCCGTGCTTTCCGTCAAAATCGGATTTTTCTGCGAACAGGTCTACATGGTTTTCTGTCAGATATCCGTAGGCTGCCTCGTCGGCGATCATATAGACCGGGTTGGTCAGAATGCCCTTGATGGCAAAGCGGGTGAAGTTCTTGCCCCGCTTGGTGGTGTACCGTTTCTCCAGAAGAAAGGCATCCACTTTGGTGAGGGAGCCGGTTTCCAGAAACTTTTCAAAAATCAGCTGAACAAGGCTGATCTCCTCCGGGATGATCTTCAGCTTGCAGGCTTTTCTCACCTTACCGTCCACAGTCACGTTGGATATGCTTTCGGATTCATAGCCGGTTGGAGTGGTGCCACCCAGCCAGCGCCCTGTTTTGGACAGCTCGTGCATATTATCCCGGATACGCTCGGCAATCGTTTCTCTTTCAAGCTGGGAGAACACGGAGGCAATATACATCATGGCTCGTCCCATGGGGGATGATGTGTCGAATTGCTCCCGGATGGAAATAAAGTCAATATGCCGGTCGCCCAGGTCTTCGATGAGCTTTGCAAAGTCGCCGATGTTGCGGCTAATCCGATCCAGCCGGTACACCACAATGGCGGCAAACTTCGTTTTCTGAGAGTCCTTCATCATTTTCTTGAACTGAGGCCGCTCCAGATTGCCTCCGGAAAAGCCCTCATCTTCATAGATCAGCGCCGTGTCCGCTTCCTCCTGACTGTAATGGGCAGCAATGTACTGGCGGCACAGCTCAATCTGGTTTTCTATGCTTTCACCCTTTCCGGTAAACTTGGACTTACGGGAGTAGATGACAAATTGCCTGCATTCCTTTTTCATAAGCGCACCTCACCCAATATTGGTGTGTTGATGAATATATCATATCACAAGGGAATCCATTTGAAAAGGAGCTCAGAAGAATAATCACGAATTGTTTTTCTTTTAGGAAACAGGCTGTGTAAATTTCTGTCTGCTTTGGGGTCGATTTTCGCGTGTTTTCTCCCCCAGAAACGGCAAAAACAAACAGAAACACTGAATATCACATTCTGCGCGTTTGAAGCGATACAGGGAAGAAAAAAGCCGGTTTTGAACCTTTTTATGGACAGCCCCAGCTTGTGCGGACAGCACAAAAAAGCCCCTAAGTAGGAAATATAGAGTTTTAAGCGGAGTGGCGCAGTGTAAGCGGCGCCACTCCAGTTTTTTGCTGAATACACTGGTAGTTGTAGAAATGGATGTAGCGGTCAATCATTTCGTTTGCCTCAGCGAATGTTTTGGCTTATGCCGGTAAATGCACTCTGTCTTGAGGATGGAGAAGAAATTTTCGGCCATGGCGTTGTCAAAGCAGTTTCCACGTCTTGACATGGACGGAGTAATGCCATATTCTTTAGTCAGGTTACGATATCTGCTGATACCATATTCTCTGCTGATTTCGTTTTGGCTCCTGCCTGCCGCAATTTGCTTCCTGACTTCCTCTTTGATGACCGCTGGATATTGTTTCATTCCTTTTCTTCCCGACATGGAAACACCCCCTGATGTAGTTTTGTTTTCCTACATCAGGGGTCTTCTTGTCTTTTGTCCGTTTTTACTGGTTCGGTTCATTACAAACCGGCTTATCATATACATAGTCCTTCTTGCCTTATCGACTGCAGTCGCTATTAAGACCATAATTTGAGAGAGGACAATTGTCCAAAAGTATATGGGACAGGCCGCAGGGAAAAAAAGAGGGGACCCCATACGGGGTCTCCTCTTTTTGCATGTTGTTCACTTCCGCTCAGAATTCGAGCTTCTTCCAGTCGTAATTGTCGATCAGCTTGATCCACTGCTCGTCGCCGTTCTTTTCGGTGGCATAACGCTCATAGGTGTGAGAGTTTGTGGCTTCCTGAACAGCGATATAGTACCAGTCGCCGGGCTGATTGTCCGGGAAGGTGAGCATCACTTCGTACGCAAGCAGGTGCTTCTCGGTGGAGGGCACGCGCTCAAGCACGCGGTTGATCATCGTCATCGTCTCGGCACGGGTGATATCCTGGTTGGGACGGAACGTGCCGTCGGGATAACCGGTGATCCAGCCGTTGCCTGCCGCCAGCTTGATATAAGCATCGGCCCAGTGACCGGCGATGTCCTTGAAGCCCTCGGAATCCTTGTTAAGCTCGGCGAACATGGCAATGACCTTTGCCATTTCCGCACGGGTGATGGGTGCGTTCGGACGGAAGGTGCCGTCGGGATAGCCGTTGATGATGCCGGCATTGGAGAGCGTGGAGACCGCGTTGTTGAACCAGTCGCCCGCCTTGACGTCCGTGTAGGCGTTGTCCTTCGTCCAGTAGAGATCGCGGGTTTCATCGGAGAGCAGACGGAAGAAGATGGTCGCGACCTCGGCGCGGGTGATGGCGCCCTGCGGCTGCACCGTGCCGTCGGGATAACCGACAACGTAGGCATAGTGGTCAGCCTTGTTCAGTTTAGGAGCAACAGGCGGATTGTAGGGCTTTGCATTCCTGTCGAACGTTGCCGTGTAAGTTACATCGCCAGTGACAGAGGAAACCTCAGGCGTCCAGCCGGTGAAGGTGTAGGTGTACTGGGCTGTTGCGGTCTTGGTCGGAGTCTCGCCATCATAGGAAGGCGTGGCGCCGTAAGGCACGTTCTCGTCCTTCTCCAGCACAGTGCCGTTATCGTTCACCCAGGTCACCGTGTAGGTGTTGGTCTCAGAGGTGTACGTTGCCGTGTAAGTTACATCGCCAGTGACAGAGGAAACCTCAGGCGTCCAGCCGGTGAAGGTGTAGGTGTACTGTGCATCCGCCGCCTTGGTCGGATCGGCAGGCTTCACAATATCCGCTGCCTTGGTGCCATAGTCGTACTTGGTGGCTTCCTTCAGTACAGTACCGTCCTCATCAACGAAGGTTACCGTGTAG
>ULXX01048939.1_pt1 | contig 9886 bp, 17 predicted proteins | sample 1961621 | NCBI WGS metagenome assembly ULXX01 (sample SAMEA4835848, study PRJEB28245) | human gut metagenome | biome: gut microbiome; material: fecal sample | place: Denmark | collected 2008
CCTGAGCGGAATACTATGGGGCTTTGTTTATATTTTGTCAAAGAGCGCAATATTCTTCTTTCCCGTCAGTGTCTTAAAATCCACCACCGCAACCGTATCCAAATGCCGCAAATCCTCCACATAGTTGCAGGCTCTCCCCGCAGAGAACAAGTAGTAGATATTATCATAAAACGGACTAGCCAGCGTTGTTGCCACCTCTATCTTTTGGAATGCCTCTTTGGGAAATCCTTCTCGAACATTATCCCAGATCTTCACATAAATCGCGTGATCTTTTGTCTCCTGCACATAATCAAAACGTACACTGTTCACCACTACATCCCGCTGTTTCGGATCATCGAATTTGAGAAGTCCGTCCCAATAGCAGCTGTGATAATTTTTCTCAAGCCAATTCCAGCAGACCTTTTTGAAGTATTCCGCAACAATTATTTTATCAATTTCATCCGCAAGCTGCTGTAGGGCTTCCCCCTCCTGCGCTCTAAGATAGCGACCTTGAGACGGAAACACATACCGGAACCACGTTTTCCAATAGCCGCCTTTGGGGTAATAGTGTGTGCGGATATGTCCGGCAGTATCTTTCCTTTGCTCCGTTTCCAAAAGCCCAGCTTTATCCAGCGCTTTCAAATATTTATCACATTTGTTCTGCGGGAAGCCAGAAAACTCCGACAGCTGGCTGATCCGATTATGCCCTGTTGCCATGCCATAAAGCAGCGTATTATATGTTTCGGGTGTTCGGAAGCTTCTGCGTAACTCTGATTCCGCATAACGGAGATACGCAGAGTCATGTGTAAAGAGCGACGGAAGATTCTCCACAAAACTCTTTTGGAAGTCAAACCGCCGCACCAGCTCTGGGATGCCGTCTGTGATCGCAATTGTCCGAAGCGCATCCAGTGGTTCTAGTGCCTTGTTTTCAGCCAGCAGCATAGGAACCGTGATTCCCGTCATTTGTATCACATCAGATGGAAACGGCAGTTCCATCTTCGCCCGAACAATCAGCACAACATACGCTTTCCCATCAAGTGTCGGAAGCGCATTCAAAAATTCTTCCTTATCATTTTTATCGTCCATGTCATCGAAAAAGATGACTGGGTGATTTTTTGTTCCTCCGATCTCGGCAAAGAAGTCTCTCCACTGTTTGCACCCATGAAGAAATATCTGCGGGGCAAACGCTGTATCCAGATTCCGAAAAGAAAAATATTGTCCACCGAATGCTTCCAGATAGCTTTTAGCGAGGGTCGTCTTTCCCATTCCGCTTTCGCCGCAGAGCTGTGTAATCCACGGCGTGGATTTGCTTTCCCAATAGCTGCGTACACGGGCGTAGAGCTGGGCTCTGTATGATCTGATTCGTTCCATCATTTATCACTCATATCATAAGTTGATTATTCCATTTGATTATAGCAAATCAACCTGTATTTCTCAATATGCGAGAAAAATATTTTTTCCATTTCTATCAGCGCTTAATTCATAATTTCAGGTTTTCTCGAACTTTTTATATCATTTCGACATTGATATTTTCACATTACAGCACCGTGTTTATAAATAGATTCGACTCGAGGCCTAGTAAGTGAGGGGACAAATTGAGGCCTCATGTACAAATCGTGTTGATTTGTGCGTCCCCTCATGGATCTTGACAGCTGAATACCCACCGGAAAATGAGATACGATTTTGCGATGACAGGAGCGAAACAACGCCGCGGAGACACCGGGGCAGGAACGGCATTGGAATAGGGCGGCAACTTAACGGTACATTTGCAAGGGATGAGGTGCGGGCTTATAATATGCGTACCATCTGAAAAATAAATTGGAGGGACACATATGGAAATCACTTATACCCTTGTTGGAGACTATTATCGCCCCAATCTGGTTGCACCGAAAAGTCCAAAGATTGGCCGTTGGGGAATGCAACGTTTCAATTATTTAAGGAAGCATCGGGAGGCACTTTACACCATAATGCTTATGGAGGACACACTGAATCCCCATCTGGAAGATGTTGACCGTCAGGCACAGGAAATGGAACAGCAGATCATTTCTCAGCTGGTGCAGCGGGAGGGCGTTACCGAGCAGCTGAAAGCGGAAAATCAAATGGAATGGGTTGCCCAAATGAACAACATTCGGAATCGGGCAGATGAAATCGTCTTGAACGATCTCATCTATGCCTAGAAAAAGTGAATCGTAAAAACCGCCATGGTGCGTACTGATTTTGTCAGTCGCGCCGTGGCGGTTTTGCCATTTCTCACAAAAATAAAAAATTTTCAGCATTCATATTAAAAAACAGCCTGTCTCAATGGCTACTTAATTGAGGGGGAAAAATATTTTAGGAAAACGCACTAACAAAACCGCATTTTTGCCGCGATAGGTGAGGGGGATAATATTCCACAGTGCTTCGTCGAATTTCACAAAAATAAATTATTTTCCGAAACATGTAAAAAATCGGTCTGTTTCGTGGGCTCAATATATGAGGGGATTTGTGCAGGCTTTATGAAATTGAAAAAATCTTGAGAAACACCTTTACTTTTGCCCATTCTGGATGCCTACCACTTGAGGGGAATTTTGGGCAACTTGCACGAAAACGAAAATATTTGTTCAAAACGCCCTAACAAAACCCCGTTTTCGCCGCGATAAGTGAAGGGGGTATTGTCCCTCTCCATGTACCTTGACAAGTTCATAACCATTCATCTGATACATTCTCCCCCACCCGAGCCGGGAGGCCCTGCGCCATGACCATTTTATGCGAGCGACAACCACGGGCCTTCAATGCCGGTTTGCTACCGGCAAGGCGACGACGGCGGGACAGGACAATGATACTTCTCGAAAGAGCTGGGCGGAAGCGCAGGGGTGAAACTCCCATGGACCCGATTCGCTGTCGGGCATCAGATGAATCCAAAGCGCACGGGGGCGAGGGCGAATAGGTGCGCAACTATTTTTTGAAAGGATGAAACAAATGAAAAACAAAAACGGAATTTACATCATCGGCGTTGACCATGGGTATGGCAACATCAAAACGGCAAACTGCTGTTTCACGACAGGTGTAGAGAGCAGCGACACGGAACCGACTTTCAAGAACGATTTGCTGATTTATCAGGGCCGCTACTACCAGATCGGCGTGGGGCATAAGGAATATGTCGCTGAAAAAGTGATGGACGAGGACTACTACATCTTGACCCTAGCAGCCATCGCCCGGGAGCTGAGCAGAGAGCAAATTGCCCAGGCCAATGTGTTCCTGGCGGCGGGGCTGCCCCTGTCCTGGGTGGCGAAGCAGCGGAAGGCGTTCCAGGAGTATCTGCTTCAGAACAGTGCGGTGGAATTTACTTTTCGGAGAATAGAGTACTGCATACGCATTGTGGGAGCGGCAGTTTATCCTCAGGGATTTGCAGCAATTGCGCCCATTGTCAACCACTTTACCGGCAGCAATATGCTCTGTGACATTGGTAACGGCACCATGAATATCCTGCGTACTTTGGACAGCAAGGTGGATTTGCGTCAGATGTTTACGGAAAAGTATGGTGTTCAACAGTGTGTGCTTGCCATCCAGGAAGCTCTTATGCGGGAACATCACGCCGAACTGGAGGAACAGATGATCCACAATTTCCTGCGGTATGGCACAGTCGGTATTGATGAGGGGTTGGAAAAGGCCATGAAGCTTGCAGCCTGTGACTACACGAAAAAGGTATTCCGCAAGCTCCGGGAGCATGGATACGATCCCCGGATTATGAAGCTCTATGTGGTCGGCGGCGGTGGCTGCCTGCTGAAGAATTTCTTCCCCATCGATCCCGGTAGAATCGTCATCAACAATGACATTTGCGCTACGGCCAAGGGGTATGAATATATGGCTGAGGTACAGAATTTGGCGGGAGGCGTGAAATGAAGGCCGCCAAAACTACAATACGCTTCAAGCTGTCCCGTGCCGAGGATGCCCGTGCGTTGGAGTATCTGAGGGATCGAAAAGCGGCGGGGAGTTCTTTCAGCAAATCCGTGGTACAGGCCATTAACGACTGCCTGGATGCCCAGGAGGCGGAAAGCAGAGAGGACTCCTTTATGGGTAGATTTCGGCTAATGCTTCGGGAGGAACTGAAAGGGCTGGGAAATACGGTTCCTTTTCAGCCTGCTTCGGAGCCGTCCCAGCCATCACAGGAAAACGCTGAACAAACGCTGGCGTTTTTGGATGCTTTCGATGGCATGGAATAACAAAATGACGGCGTTTTTTCGGGGGAACGCCATCGATGTGCGAATGTCTCAAAACGACGTGCCATCGCATTTGACGGTTTGCGGAGTCAAAATCGGACAATATGATGGCGTATTTGCAGAAAAGCACCGCCCCCAAGCACTGGCTTTATCCGACCATAATTACACAGGGACAGATGCCTACAACAGACCTAGTGTACACTTTTTCATGCACAGTATCGTTCAGGGCAGGGCTGTCTATCACTGAATTGTAGGCAATGCGGGGGCTTTAGCATGATAGAAAAGATTATGTCTTTAGTCTGGCAAGCATCGCCTTTTGTCCCCAAAGGCAGCTTGTCAGGGCATATCCCTGAAACCCTATGTACTTAAAGGAGGAACATGGACAAAAGAATTTATGAAATAAAAGTCCGGCTGACAGCCGAGGAGATGGCCCATCTGAATCAGCTTGTCGCCGCATCTGGGTTATCCCGAGAAACTTATTTACGGAAGCTGATTTCGGGAGTTGTCCCAAAGAATGCACCCGTTTCTGACTTTTGGGCAATGATGCGGGAGCTTCATGCCATTGGGAACAACCTGAATCAGATTGCCATGAAGGCCCATGTGCTGAACGCCATTGATGCCAAGCACTACGACGAGGGTGTTCAGCTATTTCGGGATGCGGTACAGAACATTCTATCCGCAGTCCTTGACCCGATACCGATTGACAAATTAACACAAGGACGGGCAGAAGCGCCCGTCCCAAACGATGAAAGGAATGACGTTTATAGAAAAGAAGTTATGTAACTCTATTGTGATTCCCATAGCGAAACTGCACCCCTTTGAGGGCCACCCTTACAAGGTTCTCGACAATGAAGAAATGGAAGCTTTGACCGAGAGTGTTCATACAGAAGGTATTCTCTCTCCGCTGATTGTTCATCCATTGGAAGGTACAGACGAATACGAGATAATCAGCGGCCATCGCAGATTACACGCAGCACAAAGGGCAGGGCTTTCCGAAGTCCCTGCCCTGGTCTACGAAATCAGCCGAGAGGAAGCGGCTATTATGCTGGTGGACAGCAACCTACACCGGGAGCATATTCTGCCCAGCGAAAAGGCGTTTGCCTATAAACTGAAAATGGAGGCGATGGGTTGCCAAGGACAACGCACAGATATAACTTCCACCCAAGTTGGGCGGAAGTTGGAAACAGCGAAAATAATTGGGGATGCAAGCGGAGAAAGCAAGAATCAGGTGCGGCGATATATTCGCTTGACCTACTTGATTCCGGAACTGCTACAGCTTGTCGATGACGGCAAAATTGCCCTCACCCCCGCCGTGGAGTTGAGCTACCTCCCGGAAAAAGCCCAGACCTATCTTCTGGAAGAAATGCGCCGCAATGACTGTACCCCCTCTCTTTCTCAGGCTGCTCGTCTGAAAAAGGAATACCAAGTAAAGACCCTGAGTGTGCCCAAACTGCGTTCCATTATGGGCGAGGAAAAGGCAAACCAGAAAGAGCGCATTTGTGTCCCGGCTCTTTGGAATTCCACCGGGGGAAGCGGCATAAAAGCTGTCCGCAGATTTTGGGATTTCTGTGGACGATTACCCTCGAGGCCCACCGGCTGCCCGGACAGAAATGGAAACATGGATTTCCTATGCGAAGGAAATTCTTCACGGTTACTACGATTTACTGATTGACTGGAAGCGAAGGTATTCCCCAAAGGCGTCGGATGCAGAATGGCACCCACTGTTTATCGAAGCCCTTCAAAGGCAGGCCAATATTCGACAGTTGATTTTTGAATTGGAGTTCGAAACTACGGGAGAAGTGAAAACCGTTTACGAGCATTACAGAAAGATGGTGATAGAGATCGATGAACGAATCCACAGCAATGACACAGCAGGAGATATTTTTGAGTCTCAAGAAAAACGGCAAGGACAAAGCAATGGGAAATCCGGGAGATCAATGACATTATGAACCACACCATCGAGGGTTGGGAGCATGGCACAACAAAACAGATTTCCGGATACGGTATCCAGCGCACATGGCGCAGAAAGGCTGGGGTAGGAGTGGAGCAGTTGGAACTGCCGGAAGGTTGGTAAGCAGTCATCTTCTATCCTAGTAAACAACCGGTAGACAAACCGGTCAACATATTTTCAAAACCTTCAAATGCCGAAAAGAGAAATACGTCTTAAATTTACTTTGGATTTCTTACTCTTTTCCTTTTGAAGAGAAGATGTAAACAGAGAATTGCAAAACAAGAAAAGAGGGCGGAAAAGGCCAATGTCAAACGTACAGAGGTTTTCTTGCGTCCGTTTACACCAGCCCGTCAACGGACAGAACCGCAATATCAGCCAAAGGGAAAACAAAGGGTTTGGACAACAGCGAAAATGTTTTCTCTTTCCTGTGAGAAATGCGCCAACAAGCGATGAAGCAAAGAGTGAACCCAATTCGCAGTACGGGAAAGGACTGCACCGGCTGACGAATTGGTTCGTAAATCGCTGCATTCGCCGGGTCAACCTGTGACCCGGACATGGCGAATAAGAAAATGGAGGGATTTTCAGGGACAAAGGAAATTCACCGGACAGCAAAGTCTCCGCATAGAAAACAGTATTTGTTTCGGGAGGAAACGAACGTGAAAAAGGAAAGAAAAATCAACCGAGTCCGCTGCGATATTCAGTCTCACATCATTGCCGCGGGTTATACTCAGAAGGAAGCTGTGGAAGCCTGTTCCGCCGAGTATGGATGGAGTGACAGCGATTCCAATTTTTCTGCCAAGCTGAGTGACCAGACTCTGCGCTATCGGGAAGTGCTGGAACTTGCTGATGTGCTGGGCTATGAGATCGTCTGGCAGAAGCGGCGGGAAGCTTGACAGGGAACAGGTTTACAAACAAATGTGCGCAGGATTTCCTGCTGTAGGAAGGAGCACGCCTATTCGTATTAAAAAAGGAAACTCTGGGAACAATTCGGAGAAAAGGGGGCAGTAACATGGAAATTATTCAAGATGATGCAAAGAAGCTGGTACAGGTGTGGTTGAGCCGGAAGGAGAATGGGGACGAGGCTCTGCAAAATCAGTTGAAGCCCATGTATGCCCAGTGGAAGCAGCAGAAATATATGGTGGCGGTATTTCACTCCGGGCAGGAGGATTTGAAGGAGAACACCATGGCCCTGCTGGCGTATAACAAACGGCGCAGTGCGGAACTGGCGGTGCAGCGGGAGAAGAAGCAGAAAACCACACAGATGGAACTGTAATTTGCTACAATTTCCTCCGTGGAAATTGGAATGTAAAAGCCCCTGCAGATGTCGTCGCAACATCTGCAGGGGCTGCATTTTACAGTTCATCACATTTGGCATTGATAATACGGCAGCAATATGCTTTCAGCTTTGGAATATCCTCCGTCAGAATTTCCCAGGTGATCTCCGGATCAACGGTGCCATAACTGTGTGCCACAATGTTCCGCATTCCCCGAATCTGTCGCCAGGGTGCGCCGGGATGCGCTGCACGGAATTCGTCCGTCAGTTTTCCGGCCAATTCACCGATTTGCAGAACGCACAGTGCCGCCGCATTCCGATAAATCGCATCTGCGGAAAATACGCCGTAGTCATTGCCAAAACGACGAATCGTCTCCTCTATCTGGTCGCAATAGCCCACAATATGCTCTAAAATGCTGATATTCCGGTCAAGAGGCTTCATACAGCAGCACCTCGTCATCAGAAATAGAATTCAAAAACTTGCTGTCCAGGCTCCCGGTAGGAATCAAATCCACAGGGATTCCCAACGCATCTTCCAGGTCAGCGGCTAGGCCGCCAAGCTGCAAGCCGCGGATGGCTCCTTTATCAATGCGCAGATCAATGTCGCTGTCCTTGTCAGCATCCCCTCTGGCATAGGAGCCGAACAGATAAATCCGGTCAGCCCCATATTGAGCCGCCAAAGCCGCAACGATTTCCTTGATTTCATCCACAGTATATCGCATATCCGTTCCTCCTTACCATGTATTCTACTACTATTTTACCATAATTATGTAAAAACGGCAACGATTATTTGGAGCGTATGTATTCGTCTTTTCCCGGGCCGCCTCCTCAGCTTATCGCAGCTTGCCCAGAGGGAACTATACAGTTCATTTTTTATAGCCATGTTCTATTCCATACTTCTTTAAACAAGGAATGTCTCTGTCTCTATTTTGTTGCGGCTGCGGACACAATCGCAGACCGTTCGTTTCAGATCGTATGCGGAGACGAGATTTCCGGCATGGGTTTTCAGAACCGTTTTCTCAAGGGCAAACAGCTCTGGTTGGATGTAGTACACCTTGCATTCTGATTTAATTGTAGCGGATGACATACTATCAGCGTACAAATCGCTCCTCCTATCATGCGTTCCTATGCAGCACGCAGATCAGGAAATAACGACAGCACGCCCACCGGTCAATTGATCGGTGGGCTGTAATATTTCGCTTATGTCGTTTTAACGCTACAGTTTTTCCTCAGGAACGGGAATATACACCATCCTCAGCGGAATCATCCTCCGATATTTTTCACTTAGTTGACCGTAATATTTCAAAATCAAATCCACAAGTTCCGTACCGTTGATCCCCCGAATAATCGGCGTGCTTTCCAGGTATTTTGCGGCATTCTTTGTGTAGTTGGACAGCGTAACAAATAAGCCGTAATCCCCCTCACGCATGGCCCCTTTCAAGGACTGAATGGTGGATTCCTTAATGTCGCTGTCCTGGCTTTTTACCTGGACAAGTATACGGGGAGGCAGTTCGTCTTTGTATGCGGTGATGTCTATGCCACTGTCGCCGCCCTGGGGGGATACGGTGCAGCGGTATCCCATTGCACGCAGAAGCTCCGCAACAAATTCTTCCAGCGCATATCCTTTCAGCTGTTTGCTTAGCTCTTTCAGAACAAAATCTCTGGTGGCCTCAACAATATCTTCTGCAGTAGTTGCCACGGTTTCGTCCGGTTCTGCCAAGGCTAACGAAGGCTTGAAACCTTTATCCAAAGTCTGCATGTATTCGTCTGCGTAGTTCTTGAGCAAAAAGAAAGACAGTGCCGAACCGACCTCATACAGTGCGCCTTGGGAGAACGCAGTCCGGGGCAAGTGTTTCAGCCACTTTACTTTTCTCTGCTGCACATACGGGGCGGCTTCGGGGTTATAAATGAAATCGCTCTCAACGACACCGATGTTGATTTTTCGGTCAGCCTTAGACGGAAACACCACATAGTCACCGATTTTCACTTCTACAGCAAACCGATACAGCATACCGGCACTGGTAGCGATGGCACCCTTTTTGCTGTCGGGATATGTGTCTATATAGTGCGCTTTATAGGCTTCCCGACTTGGTTCCAGCTTGCCGCAATCTCCAAAGTCCTGCCAGCCAATAGCAATGACATCATTGTGCAGGAACAGGGAATCATCCGTTGTGTGGATGCCCCATATTTTCTTTTCTTCATTGGCCATTATGTACACTCCTATCGAATCGTATTCGTGACCTCACGAATACCACTTGCAGATTCTTATTTGGATAAACCATCTTTCTAAACAGGGTATGCATTCAATTCGTTATTTTCATCTATAAACGATTTGTAGATTTTCTTTACCCCTGCCTCTTTTGCCATTGCAATTACAAGGTCTTCTTCGACCCGGTTCATGCGCAAACCAAGAACCACTCCGTATGGTATCATCTCTACCATAACCGGTGCATTCATTTGTGCATTTGCAATCATACGCCACTC
>ULXX01084427.1_pt1 | contig 9876 bp, 9 predicted proteins | sample 1961621 | NCBI WGS metagenome assembly ULXX01 (sample SAMEA4835848, study PRJEB28245) | human gut metagenome | biome: gut microbiome; material: fecal sample | place: Denmark | collected 2008
GAAAAGAACGATAGCAGGCTTTTTCGGCTCTCTTTTCCGGATTTTAAGAAATATTAAGTACACAATCCTCAAAATCTATGATAAGATAAAACATATTGTAAGGAACATCAGATATTATCTGGCAGTGATAAAAAGCGAAACCTTTCAGAGGGCATATAAGGTTTGCAGTACGCAGATTGTCCGTCTTTTAAAGGGAATTCTTCCGAAAAAGCTGGAAGGAACGCTTCGGATCGGAACAGGCGATCCTGCAAGTACCGGACAGGTTATGGCAGTTTACGGTATTTTATATCCGCTTCTAGGAGATAATATTGCCATAACTCCTGATTTTGAGGAACAGGTGATAGAAGGCCGGCTGAATATAAAAGGGAAAATTACTGTTTTCTGCATTCTGAAAACAGCATGGATCATTTATTTCAATAAGGATTTAAGACGTGTCATGAAACTATTCAAAAGGGAGGCAGCGTAATGGCAGAGAATAATTTTACAGGTGTAATAGAATCACTGATGAAGGGAATGAATACGGTTCTTTCCACCAAAACAGTTGTAGGGGAAGCCACGAAGATAGGAGATACCATTATTTTACCGCTTGTGGATGTGACATTCGGCGTGGGTGCCGGAGCAAGCGCAGGAGACAAGAAGAATGGCGGCGGCGGTGGATTTTCAGGAAAACTGACACCAAGCGCTGTGCTTGTGATCAAGAACGGAAGCACGAAGCTTGTAAATATCAAAAATCAGGACACTGTCACAAAGGTGCTTGATATGATCCCGGATATTGTGGACAAGTTTACGGCTCCCAAGGAAGAAATGATCGCAGACGAGGACGCTGTGGATATTGCTTTCCCGGAGGAAGAAAATTCTGATGATGGGAAATAAATAAGGACTTCTTGCATAAGATAAAGAAAGAAGCATAAGTAGGTGAATATGCATGAAAAAGCTGATCGGATTTATTGCCTTTTGGATTGCAGTAGGAATGCTGCTTATGCTTTTTCTGTCTCATCACTATTTGATCGCACTTATTATCATTGGATTACTACTTCTTTTGGGATATAATTTTTTTTATTGTGATTGATGTCAGATGCAAGGATCAGATTTGCATTACAGCCCTTTGCAGCTTGCTGCAAAGAAATGGAGAGGGATATGGAGGAGCAGGAGTTCGAAGCAAAGCTGGTTTCGGGAGAACAGGATGAGCTGGACGAGCTGAAGGCGTGGCTGTTTGAAGAAAACATACGGCTGGAAGTGGAGCGAAAGGAATTAAAGCATTTAGAGGACAAGTTCCTTAGCGAAAAAACAAGCTTTCAAAAAGAGCGGGATGAAGTAAACAGGCGGCTGGTGGTTGAAAAACAGCGCTTAAAGCAGGACGAGCTTTTCTTTGAAAAAAAGATGGAAATCCTGAAAAACGGTTTTGCACAGCTTGAAGCGGAACGTCGAAAGCTGGAACATCAGAAGATAGAACTTGAAGCGGAAAGAAATGCCCACCAGAGTACGGTAAGGCAGGATCGCGGCATGGAGATTGCAGAAATGCTTTTCCAGGGGGTGAACAGCCATCTTGCCCTGAAAAAACGATACCGTGATCTGATCAAAATGTTTCATCCCGATAACATTGCAGGGGATCATGAGATGGTTCTTGTGATTAACCGCATTTATGAAGAACTGAAACAGGATTATGAAATGGGCAAGAGGGCATAACAATTTTTTGAAAAAATATCTTGCATTATGAAAGGTTTTCTGCTATCATACATTTGTTGTGTTTATTATTGAATTGTTAGGAGGTGCTACGATGGCTAAATGTGATGTTTGCGGGAAGGGCGTTCATTTCGGGAACAATGTAAGCCATTCACATAGAAGGTCTAACAGAATTTGGAATTCTAACATTAAGAGCGTTAAGTGTAAAGTAAACGGAGCTTCCAAGAGAATGCACGTTTGTACAAACTGCTTAAAGTCCGGAAACGTAGAGAGAGCTTAAAGAAATGAAAAGGAAATGCCGCCGTGTGGCGGCGTTTTTTTTGCCCGGTCATAAATTCTAAGATAAAATATAGTTTCTTTTTTCGGAAAATGCGGTTATAATACAAATATATGTTCAAAATAAAAGGAGGCAGCCTATGAAAAATTCTTCCAGGAAGGAAACTTCCATGAATACACATATGGGAAGCATTGTAATTGATAATGAAGTAATTGCACAGTATGCCGGCAGCGTGGCAATGGAATGCTTCGGTGTTGTCGGAATGGCGGGCATTAATGTCAGAGATGGTCTTGTAAAGCTTCTGAAAATGGACAGCATGACAAGAGGGATCCACGTTACGATAAACAATAATAAACTGACAATTAATTTTCATGTGATCTTAGCGTATGGAGTAAGCATCCTTGCAGTTTCTGATAATCTGATCAGTAATGTAAAATACAAAGTTGAGGAATTTACAGGAATCGAAGTAGAAAAAGTGAACATCTTTGTTGAAGGTGTTAGAGTGATTGATTAAGGAGGACTAGCTGTGACTAATACAATCGACGCTAAGATGCTTGCAAAAATGTTCTTAGCTGGAGCCAAGAATCTGGAATCCAAAAAGGAATGGATCAATGAACTGAATGTTTTTCCCGTACCTGATGGAGATACCGGAACAAATATGACTTTAACGATCATGTCCGCTGCAAAGGATGTTGCGGCAATGGAAAATCCGGATATGCTTTCTCTCTGTAAGGCAATCTCATCCGGTTCTCTGCGTGGAGCGAGAGGAAACTCAGGAGTAATTTTATCCCAGTTGTTCCGAGGCTTTACCAAGTCAATCCGTGAAAAGGACACACTTGACGTTCCTGTTTTGGCAGATGCTTTTGAAAAAGCAGTGGAAACGGCCTATAAGGCTGTTATGAAGCCTAAGGAGGGCACGATCCTTACGGTAGCCAAGGGAGTTTATACAAGAGCAAGAGAGCTTGCAGAGGATGGATGCACTGATCTGACCCTTTTCCTGGAGGAAGTGATTAAGCACGGCGATGTTGTCTTAGAGCAGACTCCGGAACTGCTTCCGGTTTTAAAGCAGGCAGGTGTAGTGGATTCCGGCGGACAGGGACTGATGCAGGTACTGAAAGGCGCCTATGATGCTTTCCTTGGGAAGGAAATCGATTATACCATTGCGGAAACGCCTGCAAAGGAGCCTTCCAAGGATAAGGAGCCGGTTGAAGCGGATATTAAATTTGGCTATTGTACAGAATTTATTATTATGCTGAATCGCAACTTTAACATTAAAAATGAGATGGATTTCAAGGCATATCTGGAATCCATAGGTGATTCCATCGTTGTTGTAGCGGATGAAGATGTGGTAAAGGTACATGTACATACCAACGATCCCGGACTTGCTATTCAGAGAGCGTTGAAGTATGGTGCTCTTTCTAATATGAAGATCGACAATATGCGTCTGGAACATCAGGAAAAACTGTTCAAAGAAAGCCAGATAAAGGAAGCAGCGCAGCAGGAAGAAAAAATGCCTCATAAAGAGGTGGCTTTTGTGGCCGTATCCGTAGGGGAAGGCATTAATGAAATCTTTAAGGGCCTCGGAGTTGATTATATCATCGAAGGCGGCCAGACCATGAACCCCAGTACGGAAGATATGCTTAACGCCATTGAAAAGGTAAATGCAGACACGATTTTTATCCTGCCTAACAATAAAAATATCATTATGGCTGCAAATCAGGCACAGGCCATGACAGAAGATAAAAAGATCATTGTGATCCCTACCAAAACAGTTCCGCAGGGTATCACTGCAGTGATCAATTATGTACCGGATATGTCTCCGGAGGAAAATGCTGAAAACATGGCCAGAGAGATCGGCAATGTGAAAACAGGCCAGGTTACCTATGCTGTCCGAGATACCATGATCGACGATAAAGAGATCAAACAGGGCGATTATATGGGAATTGGCGATGCGGGGATCCTTTCTGTGGGCAGCGAGGTAGATGATACCGCATATGATATGATCCGGGAGATGATGGAAGAGGATCTGGAGCTGATCAGCCTTTATTATGGCGCTGATGTTACGGAAGAAAAAGCGCAGGCCTTAAAGGCAAGGATCGAAGAAGCATATCCCGACAGTGATATTGAACTGCAATAGGGCGGCCAGCCGATTTATTACTATATTGTTTCCATCGAATAAAATATTTACAATTAAATAAATAGCTTGTAACAAAAAGGACGGTATGACCGTCCTTTTTGCGTAAAAGGAAATGTAGAAAAGAATGCTACATGTTGCAGTAATGAGGAATGGCATATGAAAGCTTCAGACGACATAATGTCACTAAAAGGGATCGGAGAAAAAACTGCAAAACTATTTCATAAGGTTGGGATTTATGAAATCTGGCAGCTCATCGAATATTACCCCAGGGATTATCAGTCCTTTTCAAAGCCTGTACACTTAAGGGATGCGAAGGACGGGGAAGAGATTACGGCAATGCTGACCCTGACAACAGATTTTTCCTTTAGAAAAGTGAAAAATCTCACCCTTGGAACCGGGAAGGCAACAGATGGCGAAGATCTGATAACGCTTACTTATTTTAACGCCCCTTTCTTGAAAAGCAAATTAAAAAAAGGGTGCTCTTATTTGTTCAGGGGAAAACTCCGCAGGCAAAAGGAACAATTTCATATGGATCAGCCGCAGATATTTACCTGTGAGGAGTATGAAGCCAAAATGGATCATCTGCAGCCCTGTTACAGGCTCACCAAAGGGCTTACGGACCATATGGTTGAGAAAGCGGTAAAACAGGCTTTTTCCTATTATGATACAGAAGAATTCCTGCCGGAAAGGCTCCGGCAGGAATATAAACTGCTCTCACCTGCAGAGGCCAGATGGAAAATCCACTTTCCAAAATCCATGGAGGAAATGTTAAAGGCCAGAAACCGGCTGGTATTTGAGGAATTCTTTCTTTTTCTGATACAGATCAGGCAGATGAAAGATTACAATGATGCACTGGAAACAGAGTATCCCATGATAGAAACAGCACTGACCGAACGGGTTATCGAGGCCTTGCCTTATCAGCTTACATCAGCGCAGCAGAGGGTCTGGCAGGAGATCAAGCAGGATCTGACAAGTGGAAAATGCATGAACAGGCTGATCCAGGGAGATGTTGGCTCCGGAAAAACAATTCTTGCTTTTCTGGCCCTTCTTCTTACTGTGACAAATGGATATCAGGGGGCTATGATGGCGCCTACGGAAATTCTGGCTACGCAGCATTTTGAGCAGCTATGCGAGCTTACCCGTAAATATGATCTGCCGTTAAAGCCTGTGCTTTTGACAGGCTCCCTTGGAAGCGCAGCTAAAAAAGAGGTCTATGCGCAGATTGCGCAGGGAAAAGTGAATGTGATCATCGGAACCCATGCACTGGTCCAGGAAAAGGTCATGTATCAGAAGCTGGGACTTGTTATTACAGACGAGCAGCATCGCTTCGGAGTAAGACAAAGGGAAATCCTTGGTGAAAAAGGGGGAGCAGCGCATGTGCTTGTAATGAGTGCGACGCCTATCCCGAGAACTTTGGCCATCATCCTGTACGGTGATCTGCATCTTTCGGCGGTGGATGAACTGCCGGCAGGAAGAATGCCTATCAAAAACTGTGTGGTAGGAACGTCCTATCGTCCTAAAGCCTATACTTTTATTTTCGACCAGGTACGGCTCGGAAGGCAGGCTTATGTGATCTGTCCTATGGTAGAGCCCAGCGAGAACGATACGCTGGAGCTGCAAAATGTGGAGGATTACGGGAAAATGCTGCGGACAAAGCTTCCGAAGGATATCCGCGTGGAAATTCTGCATGGAAAAATGAAGGCTGCAGACAAAAAAAGAATCATGGAAGCCTTTGGCAGAGGAGATATTGATGTTCTTGTTTCCACCACTGTAATTGAAGTGGGGATCAACGTGCCAAACGCAACGGTAATGATGGTGGAAAACGCAGAACGCTTTGGCCTGGCGCAGCTTCATCAGCTCCGAGGAAGGATCGGCAGGGGAAAAGAACAGTCCTACTGTATTTTTATCAACTGTTCTGAAAAAAAACAGTCCCAGGACAGATTGCAGATCCTAAACCGCTCCAATGATGGATTTCGGATTGCAGAGGAAGATTTAAAGCTAAGGGGGCCGGGAGATCTTTTTGGGATACGGCAGAGTGGAGCCATGGAATTTAAGGTGGCAGATATTTATCAGGATGCCGGATTGCTTTCAAAGATAAGCAGCCTGGTAGATGAACTCCTTTCGCAGGATCATGAGCTGGAACAAGCGGAAAATGAAGCCCTGAAAAACTATTTAAGTGAACAGGGAAAACGAAAATTGATTGACTTTCGATCAATCTGACAGTAAGATATACTTGTGTGTTTTTCCTGTTATCTACAGGTAAATATACAAGATATTGTATATGTGTAAATAAGATACGGGAAGGATACGGTGAAAAAATGAAACAGAAAATTGCGGTTGTTACAGACTCAAACAGTGGTATTACCCAAAGGCAGGCTGCGGAATATGGAGTTCATGTTCTGCCTATGCCATTTATGATAGACGACGAAACCTTTTATGAGGATATTAATCTGGATCAAAAAGGGTTTTATGAAAAGCTGGAGGGCGGCGCTGATGTTGTGACCAGCCAGCCTTCGCCTGATAGTGTGCTGACCTTATGGGAAAAGCTTTTAAAGGATTATGATGAGATCGTTCATATTCCAATGAGCAGCGGGCTGTCCGGCTCCTGCCAGAGTGCGGTCATGCTTGCAAGGGACTTTGGCGGAAAAGTACAGGTGGTAAATAATCAAAGAATATCTGTGACCCAAAGGCAGTCTGTTTTGGATGCAAAGCTCCTTACGGAAAAAGGGGAAAGTGCAGCAAGGATCAAGGAAATCTTAGAGCAGGACAAGTTTAATTCCAGCATTTATATTATGCTGGACACCCTGTATTATTTAAAAAAGGGCGGAAGGATCACACCGGCGGCTGCAGCGATCGGAACGATCTTAAAGCTGAAGCCGGTACTGCAGATCCAGGGGGAAAAACTGGATGCTTTTGCAAAGGCAAGAACCACAAATCAGGGAAAACAGATTATGATAAATGCCATCCGGAATGATATGGAAACACGTTTTGGAGGGGCCAGAGCAGATAACATATGGCTGCAGGTAGCCTATACCAAGGATGATAAGGCGGCAGAACAGTTTGCTGAGGAACTAAAGGAGCGCTTTGGAGAATTTGACATGGTATGCAATCCCCTGTCTTTAAGTGTGGCCTGCCATATCGGACCTGGGGCATTAGCTGTGGCCTGCTGTAAGAAATTAAAATAGCGGAGCAAAAAGAAAGAGGTAAGGTTTTCATGGCAAAAGAGGTAGTTTATGATGCCTCCAGCATTATGGTGCTTGAGGGGCTGGAAGCGGTAAGAAGAAGGCCCGGAATGTATATCGGCAGCGTTTCGACCAAGGGCTTAAATCACTTGATCTATGAGATTGTAGATAACGCTGTGGATGAGCATCTTGCCGGATATTGTGACACCATAAAAGTCACATTGGAGGCAGACGGATCGGCTACCATCGAGGATAATGGACGAGGAATTCCGGTAGGAATGCATGAAAAAGGCATCAGCGCAGAGAGGCTGGTGTTTACAACTCTGCATGCAGGCGGTAAATTTGATGATTCCGCCTATAAGACAAGCGGCGGACTTCACGGAGTAGGTTCCTCTGTAGTCAACGCATTGTCAACTCATTTAACCGTCAGGGTAAAGCATGACGGAAATCTGTATGAGGATAAATACGAAAGAGGAAATCCCATTGTTCCCTTACAAAACGGACTTCTTCCTGTGATTGGAAAAGCAAGAGGCAGCGGAACCATTATCAATTTCCTGCCGGATGATACGATCTTTGACAGAACAAGATTTAAGGAAGATGAGATTAAAAGCCGTATGCATGAAACGGCGTATTTAAATCCCAGGCTTACCATTTTTTTTGAGGACAAGCGGAAGGAAGAACCTGAAAAGATCACTTACCATGAACCGGACGGACTGGTAGGCTTTATCAAGGATTTGAATAAATCAGCTGAAAATGTGTGCGATATTATATACTTCCAGGGGGAAAGTGAAGGGATTTCCGTGGAAGGGGCATTTCAGTACTGCAACGAATTCCATGAAAACGTCCTTGGCTTCTGCAATAATATTTATAATGCAGAGGGCGGGACTCATTTAACCGGCTTTAAAACCGCATTTACGAATATCATTAACAATTACGCAAGGGAACTGAACATCTTAAAGGATAAGGATGCTAATTTTACAGGTGCAGATGTGCGTAACGGCATGACTGCAGTAATCTCGATCAAGCACCCGGATCCAAGATTTGAGGGCCAGACAAAAACAAAGCTGGATAACCAGGATGCGGCAAAGGTTGTTTCAAAGATCACAAACGAGGAACTGGTCCGCTATTTTGACCGAAATCTTGAAACCCTGAAAAATGTGATTGGCTGTGCAGAAAAAGCAGCTAAGATCCGTAAAACAGAGGAAAAAGCCAAAACTAACATGCTCACCAAGCAGAAGTTTTCTTTTGACTCTAACGGGAAGCTGGCAAACTGCGAGTCACGAGACGCCTCGAAATGTGAAATTTTTATTGTAGAGGGAGATTCTGCGGGAGGCAGTGCCAAAACAGCCAGAAACCGCGCATACCAGGCGATTCTTCCGATCCGCGGAAAAATCCTGAACGTAGAGAAAGCAAGCATTGACAAGGTTCTTGCAAATGCTGAGATCAAAACAATGATCAATGCTTTTGGCTGCGGATTTTCTGAAGGCTACGGAAATGATTTTGATATTACAAAGCTGCGCTATGATAAGATCATTATCATGGCGGATGCGGATGTGGACGGCGCACATATTTCCACGCTTCTTCTTACGCTTTTTTATCGTTTTATGCCGGAGCTGATTTTTGAAGGCCACGTTTATATTGCAATGCCGCCTCTTTATAAGACAATGCCAAGCAAGGGGGATGAAGAATACCTTTATGATGACAAAGCCCTGGAGCAGTACCGCAAAAGACATAAGGGACCTTTCACCCTGCAAAGATATAAGGGTCTTGGAGAAATGGATGCCAGTCAGCTATGGGATACAACCTTAAACCCGGAAACCAGGATCTTAAAGCAGGTAGAAATTGAAGATGCCAGGATGGCGTCCGAGATCACGGAAATGCTGATGGGGACTGAAGTCCCGCCCAGAAAAGCATTTATCTATGAGCATGCAACAGATGCAGAGCTGGATGTATAGGAGCAGAGCAGATGGAAGAAAAGATCATTAAAACAGAGTATTCGGAAGTGATGCAGAAGTCCTATATTGACTATGCAATGAGTGTTATTATCGCAAGAGCCCTGCCGGATGCAAGGGATGGCCTGAAACCGGTACAGAGAAGAGTCCTGTATGATATGCATGAACTGGGAATACGTTACGACAGGCCTTACCGTAAAAGTGCACGTATCGTAGGAGATACCATGGGTAAGTATCATCCTCACGGGGACAGTTCTATTTATGACGCCCTTGTGGTCATGAGCCAGGATTTTAAAAAGGGAATGCCGCTTGTGGACGGACATGGTAATTTCGGAAATATCGAAGGGGATGGTGCGGCTGCAATGCGTTATACCGAGGCGCGGTTGCAGAAGGTGACCCAGGAAGCATTTCTTTCCGATCTGGATAAGGACGTGGTAGACTTTATCCCCAACTTTGACGAAACAGAGAAGGAGCCCTCTGTTCTTCCGGTTAAATTTCCCAATCTGCTCGTAAATGGCTCGGAAGGAATTGCGGTAGGAATGGCAACCAGCATTCCGCCCCATAATCTTTCCGAAGTGCTGGATGCCATGAAGGCATATATGCTGGATGAGAGCCTTGGAACCAGGGAACTGATGAGATATATAA
>ULXX01003270.1_pt1 | contig 9875 bp, 4 predicted proteins | sample 1961621 | NCBI WGS metagenome assembly ULXX01 (sample SAMEA4835848, study PRJEB28245) | human gut metagenome | biome: gut microbiome; material: fecal sample | place: Denmark | collected 2008
CGAGCAGCTTGCCGTCGCGGTTTGATTTGATAAAATGCCAAGAGAAAGGAATTAACAAAAATGAAAACTGCTGTTGTTTATTGGAGCGGTACGGGCAATACGGAGGCGATGGCACGGGCCGTTGCCGAGGGCATGACCTCCGCGGGTGCAGAGGCGGTGCTGCTCACGCCCGCCGAGGTGCAGCCCGGCGATCTGAACGCCTACGACGCCATCGCCTTCGGCTGCCCCGCCATGGGCAGCGAGGGGCTGGAGGAAATGGAGTTCCAGCCGATGTTCGATGCCTGCAAGCGAAGCCTCGGCGGCAAGCGCACGGCACTGTTCGGCTCCTACGGCTGGGGCGATGGCGAATGGATGCGCACTTGGGAGAAGGATTGCAGCGACGCGGGGCTGAACCTCGTGTGCGAGAGCGTGATCTGCGCCGACGCTCCCGATGATGCGGCGCTCGAATCCTGCCGCGCGCTCGGCAGGGCTTTGGCACAGTAAAAAAGTTTGGGATGTTTTCCCGCAGCGTCGGCCCCACGTCTTTAGATGACTTCATAAGAGAACAGCGTGGCGAAAGCCACGCTGTTCTCTTTTTCAGACGGTGAAGCAAGAGAATGCAAAGCAGCACTCCCGTTTGAGCTCTCCTTATTTTAAGTCGCCGGCAGCCTTGATCTTCACACGGTTGGTGTTGCCGGGATAATAGGCCAGCGGCACATCCTCCATTTCGATGATCTCCACGGTATCCCGCACAGCGCCGGCCTCAACAGCGAGTGCAACAGCCTCATTCTTTGCCTTTTCCAGCGATTGCTCGCGGGGCAGCTCATCGTAGTTCATCAGCTTTTCATAGGTACCGCTGACCTTGGAAATTGCCGAACCGATGGCGTTGGCGCAGCCGAAATGCTCCGGCTTCAGGACCGATGCCGCACCACCGATCTTCTCCGGCAGGATAATGGAGCCGCCGCCCACGAGGATGAGATCCACATCCGCGTTGGAGACCTTCATAGCATCCACGTTGTCTTCCACCAGCGCGCGGATGGCAGCCATGGCCTTGTCCGCCACTTCCTGAGGAATGGCTTCCACCCTGGACGCGTCCCCCAGCTCCACCATGCCCAGTCGCACGGCAATACAGAGATCGAAGACACAACTTTTTTCAGTCCGCCCGCTCCGCCGATAACGCGCGCCTGTTGCAGGGACGGCAGCTTCAGCAGGTCGGATACTGTCACACTCATAATTTCACCTTCTTTTTGTTGGGGGCAGGTTTATGGGCGGCCTTCACAGGTTGGTCCTATTGAATGCGTCCCGAAAGCAGAGCCGCTGCCGCGGCTCTGCTTTCTGTATTGAGCTCAGAGGACCTTAGGCGCAGCTGTTGATGCTCATGGCGATATCCTCGTGCAGCGGGTTGCCCTTCAAAACGCCGTTGCCAATGGCGGGGTTGGAGCGCAGCTGCGCCGCGTCGAGTGAAAATGCGTGGTTATGGAAGATGGTCTCGCGTCCGCTGATGCCCGGCAGGATGCTCTTGCGCCCACCGCCGAAGCCTGCCATCACATGATGCGTCACCGCGCCGAGGCAGACCACGAGGTCGGCCTCAGCCGCCGTGCGGTTGATGGAAGCCGGCGTACCGTGCGGCGTGGTGCCGAGATAGACAAGATCCGGCGCTTCGCAATCGTGGTTTTCAACCCGGACACGCTCGTAGACTGCGTCCGTCACCAGCGTGCGCAGCTCCCGTTCGTCGCCGCTGCCGTAGGCAAATGAATAGGTTTTCATACATTCCACCCCAACATACTGTGAAATAATATCAGGAGTATACGGCAAAGCGGCGGAAGATGCAACAGTAAATATTCATAAGATTTGCAAGATTATTGATAAAAATATAGAAAAAGCAGAAAACCAGCCCTCCAAACGGAGCGTTTCGGATGGGGCAGACGATGCCTTGACGGAAAGAATGAACCAGACCGACTTAGCACACGCGATATAGAAATCTTGCGGTGCAGACATCCGTTTGATGGATGTCTGCACCGCAATACGGTTCTTAAAAACGAAATGGAAAAATTCAGCTTTTACCCGCAGTCCCTGCTTAGCCTTGATAGACTCTGTAGAGGAAGGTAACGATTTGGGCTCGGGTACAGATGTTATCCGGTCCGAACAGACCGCCGCCAATACCGTTCGTTACACCGTTCTCTACCGCCCATGCCACAGCATCTGCATAGTAGCTGTCAGCGGGAACATCGCTGAACGTGGTCTTGCTGTCAACCGATTTGCCGATAGCACGGAACAGGAACGTCACACTTTGTGCGCGGGTACAGGCGGCGTTGGGACTGAATTTACCGCTGCCCGTGCCGGTGGTAATGCCGTTTTCAACCGCCCAAGCAACCGCTTTTGCATAATAGCTGCCGGCAGAAACATCAGAAAAACTGCCTGTGTTCTTTGGTTCGGGCGAACCGGCAGCACGCCACAGGAATGTGACAATCTGTGCGCGGGTACAGCTGTTGTCAGGTCCAAATAGACCATTGCCGATGCCTCCGGTGATTCCCTTTTCCTGCGCCCACCTCACAGCCTCATAGTAGTAGGCACTGGCAGCCACATCACTAAACATGCTTGCCGCATTTTCTTGGGCAAAGACTGCATTGATCTTTACCCTGCCGTTGGGCATGATAAAGGTATATTTTCCATTGCCCAGATCAGTCAATTTCAATTCATTGCCGCTCTGATCGGTAACGGTGAGATCACCCAGCTGATAGCCGTTGTCGGGTTTAACAGTGATGGTCACAGTATCGCCCTTGGAGGCACTCCTGGGGCTGATAGTCACAGAGCCGTTCTTGACAGCAGAAATAGACACCGCGCTGCCAGAGGATCCGGACGAACCGTAGGAACTGCTTCCGGAGCCGGAGTTAAGCAAGCGGACAGTGATTCCGTTTGCCTGCGCATACGCTTAAATGGGAGCCGCTGCAGAGTCTGTCCAAATTGTGACATTAGGACTGTTCTTGCAGAGGTCAGCGCCAATATCCGTCAGACCAGAGCGAATCGTAACGGAATTCAATGTTGGGTTATAAGCGAGGGCTTCCGCGCCGATGCTCTTTACGCCGGTAGGCAGAACCAGCGTCTCCAGGGCAGTACCCAGGAACGCATGATTGCCGATTATCTCCACTGTACTGGGGATATTTACTTCCGTGAGAGCCGCACTGCTGGCAAAGGCAGCGTCCCCAATAGACACAAGACCCTCAGGCAGATGCAGGGTACGCAGCTGTTCGCAGACAGAAATGCTGTTGGAGCCAATATGCCGGATCGATGCCGGCAGCGTCAGACTCTCCAACGCACGGCAGTAGAAAAATGCGTAGTCGCCAATCCGCTCAGTCCCCTCTTTGACCGCAGTACTTGTCAAGCCACGGGGGCAGAAGAGCAGCGTCTTGCCGTCAGCACTGTACAGTAAGCCGTCATTGGCGGAGAACCATGGGTTTCCTTCGGTGACGGTAACCGCCGTGAGGTGGTTGCAGCCCAGCACATCCGAGCGCTCAAATGCATCTCCCGGATATTGGCTGCCCAAGTTTTTCAGTGTGGCGGGAAGATGGATTGCCGTCAGCGCAGTACAACTCATAAAGGCCTGCTGTTCCACGGTTTCTACGCCTTCCGGAATTGTGACCTCCGTCAATCGGACGCAGGCAGTAAACGCGCCGCTGGAAATCGTACGCAGCGTAGTTGGCAGCGTCAGTTTCAGCATACCTTCACACTCGTAAAAGGCATCCTGACCGATGTATGTCACGCCTTCGGGAATGTTGACCTCTTTCAGCCGCCAGCAGATATAGAACGCGCCCTTAGGCAGTTCGCACAGGGTAGAGGGCAGCGTCACCATTTCCAGACTTTCACAGGAGTTGAAAGCATATTCTCCCAAACTCTCCAATCCCTCCGGCAAAGTCAGGGAGCGCAAATGCGTGCAGTTTTCAAAAGCCCGGCTGCCAATCGTTTTCAAGCCGGAGCCAAAGGTAACCGCAGAGAGATTTCCACAGTGAGAAAAGGCATTGTCTTCAATATGCTGCAAGCTCTCTGGCAATGTTACTGTTTCAATATCCCAACGGTTCTGAAATGCGCCGGAAGCGATACCGAGAACCGTCTTGTTCTCCACTGTGCCGGGAATGACAAGATTTCCGCTTTCGCCAGTATAGCCGGTGATGTAACCACGGTCATCCACCGTAAAATCGCTGATCGTTTCATCCCTCGTCACAGTCACCCTGCAGTCCGCATAGGGACCATCGGTTGAAATCACCCGAATTGTTGCAACCCCGGGAGCTACCGCAGTAACTGTACCATTCGCACTCACCGCCGCAATTTTGGTATCAAGAGATTTGAACACCAAATCCGTATGTGTTGCAGTTTCCGGTTGGACGGATGCACCCAGCACTGCGGTTTCACGCTGTTTGAGTGTCAGTTCCGTCTTGTCAAGTGTGACCTGCGTCACCGCTTCATAGCTGTCCAGATTTTTGAACGTCAATTTGCAGCGGTCGCCCTTATCCGTCTGCTTCGTTGCCACATATTTTTCTGCAGCAGAGCCGGCAGCGCCGTACAGCGTAATCGCATAATTGTAAGGAATAAATTCGTCCGCCAAAGTTGTTTCTGCGCCCAGTATCCGAACAAACAGGTTTTGCCCACCGTATTCAAAGTCAAAGGCATTTTTCCCAATAGAACTTACGCCAGCAGGAATGGTGACCTGCGCAATACGGGTGAGTGAAAACGCATTTTCTCCAATGGTCTTCAGCCCGCTGCCCAACTGAGCGGTTTTCAGAGCGCTGCAGTTGAAGAATGCATTGTTTCCAATGGATTCTACAGAATCCGGAAGTTCCACACTGATAAGAGCGGACTGTTTGAAGCCATAATCCCGGATCGATTGCAGCCCATCAGGCAATGCCACATGACTTGCCTGACTGCGATGGAACGCATAAGTGTCAATCACTTGTGTACCATCCGCCACCGTGACCGTGCCGGTGCGTCCGGCAGGGCAATAGAGCAGCGTCTTTCCATCGGCGGTATAGAGCAGCCCGTCCCGAGAGGAGTAATTCCGATTTCCCTCAGCCACGGTGATGGAAATGAGGTCATCTGTTCCCGAGAATTGACCACTTTCATTCGCAGGGGCGAATACCAGCGGTGCAGCCGTACCGAGGCGCTCCAGAGTAGAGGGCAGAGAGACACTGGTCAAGCCTCTGCTGATACGCAGCGCACTGTCACCGATACTGACGACACCCTCCGGAATCTCAATGTGTGTGAGCCGATAGCACTGATAGAAAGCAAAGTCTCCAATCGTCTTCAGCTGACTGGTCAGACCGCTGGCAAACTGTACAGAAGTTAAACCGGTGCAGAGTTCAAATGCGTAAGCGCCAATTGTGGTGACAGAGGCCGGGATGGCAATTTCAGTGAGGCGGCTATCCCCGTCAAAGGCACGAATGCCAATTACCTCCAGCCCATCCGGCAATGTGATCTCCGGCAGCTTGGTGCAGTAGGCAAAGGCAGACTCCCCAATTTCGCGCAGAGCGCTGCCGGTTTCAAAGATAACTTCCGTCAGCTGGCAGCCATAAAAGGCTCGCGCACCGATCTTCGTAACAGAAGCGGGAATCGTGACTTTTGTCACCTCCACTCCCTCTTCCCCTTCATCCGGACTTTCAAAAACACCGGGGCCGATTTCCGTGACAGAAGAGGGAATCACAACCTCCGTCTTTGTTCCGTGATAGGCAACCAAAACGCCGTTTACAATCTCGAAATCCGAATCGATCTCATCGCCGTTTTTCAATTTCAAGGTAAGGCCGTTGGCTCTGGCATATTGAGCCGCAGCCGTGTCTGCACGATCGGCAACAATGGTCAAACCGGTGCGTTTTGCAAACGCATCTTTGCCGATTTGAGTCACAGAGGCCGGAATATAAACCTCCTTCAGGCGGTTTTCCACATTCTCACCGCCGGCAAACGCTTCTTCTCCAATGGTCTGCAAAGTTGCAGGCAGCGTCAGCGTCTCCAGTGCATCCATTCGGGCGAAACTCTGAGATCCAACGGAGGTCACGCCTTCAGGAATAGTGAGGCTTTTCACATTTTTGGCCCAGGCAAAGGCCGAATTGCCGATGGTTTTCAGGGAAGCCGGCAGAATGATTTCCGTCAGCGTATCTTCATAGCCCCAGAACGCAAATTCAGGCAGATCTGCAATGCCCTCCGGAACCACAATTTTAGTGCCCTTGCACTCATTGAAGGCATACGGCCCGATATACTGCACGCTGGCCGGAATCCGGTCAACACCGGTCCATTCCTCGCAGCCGAAAAAGGCGGAATTTTCCACCCGCTCCAGTCCGGTGGGCAGTTCGCAGTCTGTCAGCGCTTCGCAGTAGTGGAACGCCTGCTCCCGCACCGTTTTCAGTGTAGAGGGAAGGTCAGCACGGGTCAGATTAAAGCACATGAAGAAGGCATAACGGCCAATTTCCGTTACCCCCTCCGGGATCACCGCTTCCGTGCGTCCCCGGGGGCAGAACAGCACCGCAGTCTCCTCTTTGTTATAGAGCAGACCGTCCTTGGCGGTATAAAGAGGATTGCCTTCCGCCACAGTGATGGTTTTCATCGCCGTATCCGCAGCAAGTGCGCCGGGATCTTCAAATACATCTCCCATGTATTCATCTCCCAGCTGCTGAAGAGAGGCGGGCAGATGCAGCGTTTGCAGCGGGCACTTTTTCAGTGCGCCGGCATGGATGGTTGTCAGCCCCTCCGGCAGAATCAGCGCTTCCAGAGAAGTACACTGTGCGAAGCACTCTTTGCCCAGTTCCTTCACAGAGGACGGCAGCGTGACTGCTTTCAGGTTTGCGCAGGACATAAAGGCCTGTTCAGGCACATCACGCAGTCCTTCACCCAAAGCAACGGACTGCAATGCCGCACACTGCCGGAAAACACCGCTCCCCATCGAAGTGACATGGTTTAAGTTGATTTCCTTCAGGTTTGTGCAGCCGTAAAACGCATTGCTGCCAATTACGGTTACCGTTTCCGGGAGTATCACCTGCTGAATATCCCGCTGATTTTCAAACGCACCGTCCGCAATACCGGTTACGGTCTGATCGCCGATTTCCGCCGGAATGTTCAGAACCTTCCAATCCGTGCCCAGATAGCCGGTCACTTCGCCATTCTGGTTCAGCACATAGTCGCTCTCATTTTCGTCCACAATGACATGAACCGTGCAGGAAGCCGTGAGTTTTCCAACCGCAGCTGTAATCACCGTGGTACCCTGCTGCACCGCAGTCACCAGACCGTCCTTGCTTACCGTTGCCACAGCAGGCTGACTGCTGCTCCAGCTGACGGTTGCCTGCGTGCCTTCCGGCAAAACCTCAGCAGTCAGTCGAGCGGTTTCCGTTCTATGCAGAGAAACCGTTTCCTGATTCAAGCGAATCTCGACAGGTTCTACATAGCCGTCCGTCTGGAAGGTCAGCTTGCAGCTGTCACCTTTTTCAGCTTTCTTTGCCGCCACATATTGTTCCGCGGTGGAATCCGCCAAACCATAGACCTTGATAGCGTAATAATACGGGATGAACTCATCTGCCAGTTCCGTGTTCTTACCCAGCAAGCGGATCGAATAGTCGCTGCCGTATTCAAAATCAAAGGCATTTTTCCCAATATAGGTCACGCTGGCAGGAATCGTGACCTGCGCGACACGGCTTTGAGAAAACGCACTGTCCTCAATGCGCTCGAGTCCTTCATTGAGCGTCACGTTGGTCAGTTGAGAGAAGAAGAAAGCAGATGCGCCAATGGTTTTGACACTGCCAGGAATTTCCAGGCTGGTCATTTTAGCACGGTTAAACGCATTTGCGCTGATTTCCGTAACCGTTCCCGGGATGTTCACGGACGGCATTGTGCTGTTGCAGAAAGCGTATGCGCCAATCGCCGTCACGCCATTCAGCCAGTCAATGGACTGCTTGGCAGCCGGGCAGTAAATGATCGTTTTCCCGTCGGCGGAATACACTGCGCCGTCATGGGAGCGGTACTGTTCGCCGCCTTCCGTGATATTGACGGAAGCCAGCGCTGCCGGTGCTCCGCCGCTTGTTCCACGGGCGAACAAATTGCCGAACCACTCCCCGCCGCAAACCGTCGTCAAGGTGCCGGGCAGTGTAATGGTCTGCAGCTTGTTCATGGCCGCAAAGGCGTACTGTCCAATGGAGGTGACGCCCTCCGGAATAGTCAGGCTCTCCAACTGATTTGCGGCGTAAAACGCCTCATTTCCAATGGTCTTCAACTGGCTGCCCTCAGCGAAGGTTACGCTTGTCAGGCCGGTGCAGGTATCGAAGGCCTTGTCCGCGATCTCTGTGACGGAAGCAGGAATCGTGACGGATTCTACTTTGCTCCCGAAGGCGGAAGACGAACCGCCACCGATGACCGTGACGCCCTCCGGGATCGCCACGTTGGTGTCGCTGCCGGTGTAGGCGGTCAGCACGCCGTCTTCAATTGTAAAGTCGGAGGCTGCCGTCACAGTGACAGTGCAGGCAGCAGACTTTCCGTTTGCAGACACAGCGCTAATCACGGCAGTTCCCGCAGTCACAGCTTTAATAAGCCCGGTTTGATCCACTGTGACTGCCGCATTGCTGCTGCTCCAGGTCAGCGTTTTGTCCGCAGCATCTTCCGGCAGTATCTCTGCCGTCATCTGGTAGACACTGCCTTCGTTCAATGTCAGAGAAGCCGGAAGTGCAACACTTTCCACGGCGACTTCCGTTTCGCCGTCGAGTATCTGGAAGGTCAGCTTACGCTCATCCCCAAAATCTTCAGCATATTTTTGTGCCGTAGAGCCTTCCAGTCCAAAAAGAGTTACCTTTGCAGAATTTGGAATAAAGGAACTGCCGAGAACGGTATTCATTCCCCGCACCTTTACGACTGCGGGGCCGCCCGAGTCCGTCAGGCAATCAAAAGCACTGCCGCCAACGGACTCCAGTGAAGCCGGGAGTACCAACTCCGTGTTGGCAGGGAAATAGCATTCACTGAAAGCCATGCTGCCGATGCTCTTCAGTCCCTCTGAAAAGGAAACTGTTTTTACCTTGGAGTTGTAAAAAGCAGATGCCCCAATGGATTCCACGGATTCAGGGACTTTTAGCGAGGTGCATTGGGCACTGTAAAACGCTTTTTCTGCCACGGTCTTCAATCCGCTCGGCAATACTACCTGTTCCATTGTGGTTTTTAAAAAAGCGTAAGATGCAATTTCCTCCACTCCGGCCAGCCAATCAATGGACTGCTTGGCAGCCGGGCAGTAAATGATCGTTTTCCCGTCGGCGGAATACACTGCGCCATCATGGGAACGGTACTGTTCGCTGCCTTCCGTGATATTGACGGAATTCAGCGCTGCCGGTGCTCCACCGCTTGTTCCACGGCCGAATAAACTACCGAACCATTCCCCGCTGCAAACTTTCGTCAGAGTACCGGGCAGTGTAATGGTCTGCAGCTTGTTCATGGCCGTAAAGGCATACTGTCCAATGGAGGTAACGCCCTCCGGAATAGTCAGGCTCTCCAACTGATTTACGGCATAAAACGCCTCATTTCCAATGGTCTTCAACCGGCTGCCCTCGGCGAAGGTTACGCTTGTCAGCCCAGTGCAATTATAGAAGGCCTTGTCCGTGATCGCTGTGACGGAAGCGGGGATCGTGACGGATTCCACATTGCTTCCGAAAATAGGAGACGAACCGTCACCGATGACTGTGACGCCCTCCGGGATCGTCACGCTGGTGTCGCTGCCGGTATAGGCGGTCAGCACGCCATCTTCAATTGTAAAGTCGGCATTATTTTCGTCTGATAAAAGGGAAACCTGTGTGCTTTGCGGAGATTCCTCCGTATTTTGAGCAAACGCCGCTGGCGAGATGCAGTTGGTCAGCATCAGAACCGCCAATGTGGCAGCTATGCGAGTT